>ERZ827104.567-NODE-567-length-38994-cov-8.536763_pt1 | contig 38994 bp, 34 predicted proteins | sample MGYA00519781_ERZ827104 | MGnify/ENA primary metagenome ERZ827104 (study PRJEB31778, sample SAMEA3449257) | human gut metagenome | biome: human gut; feature: human-associated habitat; material: faeces | place: United Kingdom | collected 2010/2012 ...
GGTAAGATCGAGTACCGTCTCGACAAGACCAACATCATCCACTGCCCGATCGGCAAGGTCAGCTTTGGCGCTGAGAAGCTCACCGAGAACTACAACGCGCTCATCGGCGCGATCATCAAGGCCAAGCCGGCCGCCGCGAAGGGCCAGTACATCAAGTCCTGCGTCACGGCGTCCACCATGGGCCCCGGCATCAAGATCGTCGCGAAGATCTGATCGCCCGACAGAAAACACCCCGCCATCGGCGGGGTGTTTTTGCGTTTTCATAGTTAGTGCCATTGGTTCTGTTTTTCAACGCATTCAAATATTTCCTGCCTTGCGGCAGACGTTTGCTTTTGCCTTGCACAGTAGCCTGTGCGGCTTGCATCGCGGGAGAAGGGATTTGACATGGCAGACGACATCTTTGCCTCAGCGTAGCCTGTGCGGCTTGCATCAAGTATGGAGAGCAGATGCGCTCCCTGCGGGAACTTTGCCTCAGCGTAGCCTGTGCGGCTTGCATCGGTGGACGAGGGCGCTGTGGCCAAGACGCGCGAGCTTTGCCTCAGCGTAGCCTGTGCGGCTGGCATCCACCGCCAATGGCCATGATTTTTATGCGATGCTCTTTGCCTCAGCGTAGCCTGTGCGGCTTGCATCCATCGGCGGCAATGGCAACTGGTACATCGGCGACTTTGCCTCAGCGTAGCCTGTGCGGCTTGCATCGGCAAATATAGCCAAAACGCGGATCGCACTTTTGTGGATTACGCTGTGAGTTGGTAGATAGCTTTTCGGGTGTCGGAGAATAAGACACCCGCGCTGACTATTTTCCCAAACTCTTCTGCTGCCAAAGCGATCCATATCGCCATTATCGGCAGCCCCGGACGGACAATCGACCGGTTTTGTGGTGCGAACTGCACCGTTTTTTCTGATCAAAACACCTTCGCACTAACGAAGGCTTCTTCTTTTAATTCCCATACTGGAGGGGGTCTTTGGCATTGCGTACAGCCGCAATACCGCATCGTGATGGTATTGGACAAACTGAGGGTAGTCTTGATGAAGGGAATTGGCGTCAAAAGTGTTTGTTTGCGGGTCGTAATGCTGTAATAAAAATGCGGAGTAGAGATCTCGCTGGATGCGTTCCCCGTCAGGCATGTTGTTCCAGCGCTGTGACAGTGGCTTGGGTGTATATGTGCCGGATTGATGATTGTATTGGCTTGCCTTGACGGAGGTAGGAACTTCAATTACACCGGGAATGCCGAGGGCTGCGCTTTTTAGCTGCAGTATTCCGATTAGCGTGGCTGGAGGTTTGTTAGCGACGGATTTCCCGAACCTCTTTTTCCTTTTGATTTTTCCGGTTTTTTCGGATATTTCGGTTTCTTTCGCACGATGCGTGAGGGAAGTCCACACCATTTTTTCCACATAGAAGCAGTCGCCCAATGAGAGTAGATGATTAGCCAGTTCCGTGTGCTGCCGCTTTCGAATTTCAGCTTGCTGATGCTGGAGATATTTTAATTCCTGCTGTGTTCTTAGATAGCGCTTCGATTTATTGTGTGTCAATGCTATTCCGTGTCGAATTGTTCCATCATCCGCGTAATTACCTGGGTTGGTAGCTCGTCTACTGCGATCTAATTTTCGCTGTAGGCGGCGCTTTTCCTGCTCAACATTCTGCACCTGATTGGCGAGTTCCACCAAGTCCGCCCCGGTGGCTGCAGAATAAGCAAGCGTTTGTGGACCGATGTCCAGACCAACAGCGCCCTTTCCAATGGGATGCCGTACTTCTCCGGTTTTGGGGTTATATTTGATCACCGGCTTTCCTTCAAGCGAGAGCTGTGCGTACCAGCGGTCTTTGCGTTTTCCGGGTTTTCTGAGTAAACGAACATATTTGACCCGATAACTCAGCATCTGCGTTTCGTAGATATTGTCCGGTGAAAGCTTTAGCGGCAATTTGAGCCCTTTCCATTCGATATATGTTTCTCGGAAAATAATCTCAACGCCGCCGCTTTTTCTGGTTACAGAATATCCGCGCAGGGAACGTATGTCCCCTTTTTTCTTGAAGTGGACTTTTTTCCCTTCTTTTTTGAAAAGCATTTTTTCAAATGCAGCCCAAACTTGAGGTGCGATTCCGTGGACGGCGACGTTGGAACCAATGTTGTTGTTAAAGTGCATGTAATAATTCTTGATATCATACTTGAAGCCATATTCCGAAAATCCGCCGTTTCGTAAGAGCTTATCTCGTTCTTTGTAGAGTGCTTTCAGCGCTTGCTTGTCTGCTTGTGTTTTCCAGTCAAGTGCTTGGATCTTTTCCTGATTTGCTTTATATGGTTCGGACTGTTCAATTGCTCGCAGTTTTTTGAGTTCGGCGCGAACCATGGTGTTATAAATCTGCCGGGCAATCTCAAACCGTTTCGCGAGGCGGTCTTCCTGCCATTTTTCCAGTCTTAAAGGCAGTGTCAGGCAACATGTGTCTGTGCTGCATTTTGCCATGAAACTCCCCTCCTCTAAGACGGTATATTAAGTCAGCCTATGCAATGCGCGCTGCAACTCATCGGCGCGAATAACAGTATACCTTTGCAGTGGCAAAACATCCAGCACGAATTTCCGGATATTAAAATGACGGGGAATTCTGGACAATAGACCCTGACCAAGCACACACTGCGGTCGATCTGTGCAGGGCGGCGGGGTTTACAAGCGGCGGCAAATGGCGTATCCTGTTGTTGAGCCGCGCAGCCCGATGCCGGGCATCGGCCGGGGCGCGGCGCAAAGGAGGCTTTCCCATGCATAACGAACGTTACTCCATCCTCTACAGCAGCGCCACCGGCAACACCCGCCTGCTTGCGGACACGATCCGCGCGGCGCTCCCGCCGGAGCTGTGCGACGCATTCGGCGCGGCGGGGGAGACGGCAGCGGAGTCGGAGCTGCTCTACGTCGGCTTCTGGACGGACAAGGGCAACGCGGACGCGGACACGCTGGCGCTGCTGCGGACACTGAAAAATAAGCGGCTTTTCCTCTTCGGGACGGCGGGGTTCGGTGTTGACACCGCGTACTTTGACGCGATCCTCGCGCGTGTTCAGGCGGTGCCGGACGGCAGCAACACCGTCATCGGCACGTATATGTGTCAGGGCAAGATGCCGCCGTCGGTGCGTGCGCGCTATGGGGCGATGCGCGCCCTGCCGGCGCCGCCGGAGAATCTGGACGCGCTGATCGAAAACTTCGACCGCGCGCGCACGCACCCCGATGCGGACGATCTTGATCGCCTGCGGGCGGCGGTGCTGCACGCGTGAGCCGCGCGGGAAACGGAGGAAACGGTATGTGGTTCGTATTTGCCCTGCTCTCGGCCGTGTTTGCGGCGCTGACGTCCATTCTTGCCAAGGTGGGCATCGAGGGCGTGAACTCCAACCTTGCGACCGCCATCCGCACGGTGGTCGTGCTGGTGATGGCATGGGGCATGGTGTTCGTGACCAACACGCAGGGCGGACTTACGGACATCAGCAAGAAGAGCTGGCTGTTTTTGATCCTCTCGGGTCTGGCGACAGGCGCATCGTGGCTGTGCTACTACCGCGCGCTGCAGATTGGGGAGGCGTCGAAGGTCGTGCCGATCGATAAGCTCAGCGTGGTCATCACGCTCGTGCTGGCGTTCGTGTTTTTGCATGAGCGCTTCACGCCCAAGTCCCTGATCGGCTGTCTGCTCATCGGCGCGGGGACGCTGCTGATGGTTTTGTGATATCGGATAAAAACGGCCGCCGGCCCGCGGAATGCTCCGCAGGCCGGCGTTTTTCTGTTTTGGGCGCTCATGTGGTCTCGGCGTTTTTGTGCGTGAGCTCGTTTGCGATGGCGAAGCCGAGAAACAGCACGATGCCGACGATCTGCACCGGGGCGAGCGGCTCACCGAGCAGCAGCACCGACACGAGCACGGACACGATGGGGTCGATGTAGCTCAGCAGGGACGACTCCTGCCCCGGCAGCGTCTTGATGGCGGAAAAATACATGCAGTACGTCAGCCCCGTGTGCACGATGCCGACGATGAGCAGATTTCCCCACCCGGCCGCGGACATCACGCCCGGGTGAAAGCCCGACGTGAGCGCGACATACGGCGTGAGCACCAGAATGGACGCGAGAAACTGCACGAACGTGCGCTCGAGCCCCGTGACGCCGCGAATGTACTTGTTGAGCAGGATGACGGTGGCGTAAAACACCGCGGCGCTCACGCCGAAAAGGATGCCGCGCACATCCGACCCGCCGCCCTGCACGCCGCCGGAGCCGATGATGAGCGCGACGCCGAGCGTGGACATGAGAAAGCAGAGGAGCTGCGCGCGCGTCATTTTCTCACGAAACAGCAGCGGGCACAGCGCCGTGACGATCACGGGCGCAAGATAGTAGCTGAGCGTGGCCAGCGAGATGGTCGTGTATTTATACGCCTCGAACAGCAGCATCCAGTTGATGCCCATAGCCGCGCCCGAGGCGAGCAGCAGCCAGAGCGACTTTTTGATTTCGCTCAGACGCAGACGCTGATGTGTGACGAGAAAATACAGCAGCAAAAACGCCGCTGCGATCCCCGCGCGGCAGAGCGCGAGCTCGGCCGACGTGATCTCGATCCGGCGCACGAACAGGCCGATCGTGCCGAACACGGTCATGGACACGATCAGCTCCAGCCGCGCGCGGCCGGTGCCGGATGGGGTGGATGTCGTTTTCATAGGCGCCTCCGTGACAAGAAACTGAGGTATAGTTTAGCCGCTTTGCCGGCGCGCGTCAATGCCCCGGCCGCCCTTTTCGCGGGGACTTGACGCGGGGCGCAAATGCGGTAAAATGAAAGCGCAAGGATAAAAACACGTCCCGGTAGGTAGTCCGGGAGCAGCGGCAACGCTGTCAGTAACCTGCCTCCTTGGTTGTCCGTTCCTTGCGGGAATCCACAAAAAAGGAGGCGTTTCGATGGGGACACGTATGGTTTGGCTCACGGTTTTGTTTGAGCCGCCGTTCTGGATCGGGCTCTGCGAGCGCGAGGAGGACGGACAGTACGCGGTGTGCAGGATCGTGTTCGGCGCCGAGCCGCGCGAGCAGGAGGTCTATGCGTTCGTGCTCGCCAACTGGCACCGGCTGCGCTTCAGTCCGGCGCTGGCGGCGGAGACGACGGCCGGGCGGCACCGCAATCCCAAGCGCGTGCAGCGGGAGATCCGCCGCGCGCTCGCACCCACCGGCATCGGCACCAAGGCGCAGCAGGCGCTCGGGCTCCAGCGCGAGCAGGGGAAGGCGGCGCGCCGTGCACAGACCCGTGCCGGGCGGGAGCGTGAGCAGGCGCGGCAGTTTCAGCTGCGGCAGACGAAGCGGAAAGAAAAGCACAGGGGGCATTGACGCCCCTTGTGCCTTTCCGGATCACGACGGGGAGGTGCCTGCATGGAACTGAAATTGGGCTATGACACACCGGAGACGGTGCGTGAGCTGTTTGCGGAATATACGCACATGCTCGTCGCGCACGACCCGTATTTTCAGGTCTATCTCGACCTGCAGAACTATGACGCCGAGCTTGCCGACCTGACGAAAAAGTACGGCCTGCCGGACGGGCGGCTCTACGTCGCGTGGTGCGATGGGCAGCCGGCCGGGTGTATCGCGCTGCGCCGGCTGGATGACACGACGTGCGAGCTCAAGCGGCTGTATGTGCGCCCCGCGTTTCGCGACCGGGGCATCGCCGGGGCGATGATGCAGCGCATCCTCGCGGACGCGCGCGCCATCGGCTACACGGCCATGCTGCTCGACACGCTGCCGTTTCTCACGCGCGCGATCAAAATGTACCGCGCGCTCGGGTTTTACGACATCCCGCCCTACAACGACAGCCCGCTGGACACGACGATCTTCCTGCGGCTGGATCTGTGACTTTACGAAAATTTGACGCACCCCACGCTTGCCCGGCGGCGCGGTGCGTGGTAAGCTGAGGGCAGAAGCAACGATAAGGAGAACGGACATGACGAAGATCGATTTTAACGCGAAAAAAGGCTTCCTGTGCGACATGGACGGTGTCATCTACCACGGCAACCACATCCTGCCCGGCACGGCGGAGTTCATCCACTGGCTGCAGGATTCGCACAAGGAATATCTGTTTTTGACCAACAACAGCGGCATGACCCCGCGCGAGCTGCACCAGAAGCTCGGGCGCATGGGGCTCGATGTGCCGGAGGCGCACTTTTACACCAGCGCCCTGGCCACGGCGGCCTTTCTGGCCGACCAGGCGCCCGGCTGCTCGGTGTATGCCATCGGCGAGGCGGGGCTGCTCAACGCGCTGTATGACCGCGGCATCACCATGAACGACGTCAACCCCGACTACGTCGTCATCGGCGAGGCGCGCGCCTACTCGCTCGACACGCTCACGAAGGCGACGAATCTCGTGCTCGCGGGCGCGAAGCTCATCGGCGCCAACTCCGACACCTGCGGCCCGACGGACGAGGGCATCGCCCCCGCGTGCCGCGCACTCATCGCCCCGGTGGAGATTGCCACCGGCAAGCAGGCGTATTTCTGCGGCAAGCCGAACCCGCTCATGATGCGCACCGGCCTGCGCATGCTCGGCTGCCACTCGGGCGAGGCCGTCATGATCGGCGACCGCATGGACACCGACGTCATCTCCGGCATGGAGAGCGGCATGTCCACCGTGCTGGTGCTCAGCGGCGTGTCCACGCGCGCAACGCTCGACGAATTTGCCTACCGGCCGAGCGTCGTGCTCGATGGCGTGGGCGACATTCCGCGGCTGGCGCAGCAGGGGTGAAACGACACCGCGCCCGGAACCGTTTCGGCTCCGGGCGCGGTGCTTTCAAATTTTAAAAGAGAATGCGCCCGCGCGGTGTGTCGCGCAGGCGCTGCAGAGCAAGCAAAAGTTTTGTGTGTGTGTGGGGTAAAGTTGTAAATAACCGGTAAACAACCTTATGAGGAAAGCAAGCTCTGTCTCACGAAAAGTTATTTCATTTCCGTTCTGCCATAATAATGCGCCAACTTCTTTTTTTAATGCAAAAAAGAAAAATTTTTCGAAAAATATTTTGCTGCGGCTGCATGCGCGGCAGAGGGGGAGCCCATGAACATCGTCTGCGGAGAAAAAGAGACGGCCCATCTGACCGCGCGGCAGGCAGCGGGGCTGAGGCGTGCGGATTCCGGTTGCCGCGCGGGCACGCGCATGGTATAATCAGGTGACAACGCCTTGCAAAGGGGAGGATTTTTGTGCAGGAGAACCTGGTCGTCAAAAAAGCGACGCCGCTCGGCGCGCGCGTCTGGACGAGTCTGCTGGTGTTCGGCTTCATCGGGCAGATCGCCTGGATGGTCGAGAACGTGTACTTTTCCACCTATATTCAGAAGAACATCACGGCCGCCGGCTGGGCGACGTCCGCGACCGTTGCGGCCAGCGCCATCGCCGCCGCACTGGCAACGATCTTCAGCGCCGCGTGGTCGGACCGCGTGGGCAAGCGGCGCGCCTTTGTCTGCTGGGGGTACATCCTCTGGGGCATCACGACGGCGGCGTTTGCGCTCTTCGGCAACGGGCAGGTCGGCGGCAGCGTCGGCCTCGCGGTGACGCTCTTCGTTGTCATGGACTGCGTCATGTCCGCCATCGGCAGCACGGCCAACGACTCGGCCTTTTCCGCCTGGGTCACGGACGTGACCGACGTCACGAACCGCGGCGTTGTGGATATTGTGCTGAGCATCATGCCCATCCTCGCGCTCATCGTCATCTTCGCGGGCTTTGACGGCATGACCGTGCACGGCAACTGGACGGGCTTTTTCCTCGTGCTCGGCGGCCTGACGAGCGCGGCCGGCGTGCTCGGCCTATGCATCTTCCGCGACAGTCCGGCGCTGCGCCCCGTGCAGGGCGACACGTACCTGCGCGACGTGCTCTACGCCTTTCGCCCGGCGAACATCCGCGCCAACAAGATGATCTACATCTGCTTTCTCGGCATGATGTTCTCCGGCCTTGCCATGCAGCTTTGGCAGCCGTACATGATCTCGCTCGTCGAGGTCACGCTCGGCATCGAGAATTACATCCTGCCTATCGGCATCGTCGTGCTCACCTCGGCCGTGCTGTCCGTGCTCGCGGGCAAGGCCATGGATCGCTTCGGCAAGGAGAAGTTTTATTACCCCGTGGCAATTTTGCAGGTGCTCGGCGGGCTGATCGCCTATTCGATCAAGTTCGCCGGCCACGCCATGCCGCTGCTGTGCGTCGGCGGCACGTGCATCATGGCCGGAAACCTCGCCATGGCGGGACTGTTCACCGCCTCGTCGCGCGACTATACGCCCGCCGGGCGCGCCGGCGCGTCGCAGAGTGTGAAGATGGTCATCTACATCATGCTGCCCATGGTGCTTGCGAGCATCATCGACCCGCTCATCATCAAAGCCGTCGCGCTCGAACCGACGGCGGCCATCCTCGCCAAGTACCCGAGCTACGCCGGCAGCTACCTCTACCCGTATGAGCTGTTTCTGGCCGCGGCCGTGAGCGCGGTGTTCATCCTCATCCCCGCGTACTTCGTCCGCCGGGACGCCGACCGCATCCGGCGCGAGAAGCTCGCCGCACTGGAAAAATGACGCGCTGTGCCCCCGCGGGAGACCGCGGGGGCTTGCTTTTTCGGGCGCGGGCTGGTATAATATCTCCCGTAAAATTTCAAATCTGGCTTGAAGGCACGATACACGGATGCAAAGCATTCGGATACGAAACGGTATGCGAGCGTGGTGTGTGTCGGCTTCCGAGGTTTGCAGGCACACGCGCGGCGTGTGCCGTTTTTTTTGCCTTTGGGCGGAAAAACGGAGGCAAGCATGAACGAATCCCAGTCCAATTCCTTTCTCGCCGAGCAGCCGGTCGGCGCGCTGATGCGCAAATTCTCGCTGCCGTGCATCCTGTCGCTGCTCGTCGGCGCGCTGTACAACATCGTCGACCAGCTCTTCATCGCCAACGCGAGCTACCTCGGCTCCTACGGCAACGCGGCCAACAGCGTCGTGTTCCCGCTGACGGTCATCGCGCTCGCCATCGCCACCATGATCGGCGACGGCTGCTGCGCCTATGTCAGCATCCGCCTCGGCGCAGGGGAGCTGGAGAAAGCGCACCGCAGCGTCGGCAACGCCATCGTGCTCACGATTGGCGTCAGCGTCGTGCTCACGGCGGTGTACCTCATCTTCATGGATCCGATCCTGACGGCGTTCGGCGCGACGGTCAACGCCGAGACGTTCGCCCTCGCGCGCGAATACTGCTTCTGGATCGCGCTCGGCATCCCGTTTTACATGTTCGGCCAAGCGATGAACCCCATCATCCGCTCCGACGGCAGCCCGCGCTATGCCATGCTGTCGCTGCTGGCGGGCGCGGTGTGCAACATCATCCTCGACCCGATCTTCATCTTCCCGTGCGGGTGGGGCATGATGGGCGCGGCCGTTGCAACGGTCATCGGTCAGATCCTCTCGGCCATGCTGGCGGCGGCGTATCTGCTGCACATGAAGGCCGTGCGCCTGCAGCGGAGCAGCTTCCGGCTGCGCGGCGGGCTGCTGTGCGCGTTTCTGCCGCTGGGCATGACGAGCTTTTTGTCGCAGATCAGCATCGTGTTTTCCATGGCGGCGGTGCTCAATATGTGCCGGAAGTACGGCGCGCTCGACCCTGTGTTCGGCCAGGCGCAGTACGCGCAGATCCCGACGGCGGTCGTGGGCATCGTCATGAAGTTTTTCCAGATCGTCATTTCCATCGCCATCGGGCTCTCGGCCGGGTGCATCCCCGTCGTGGGGTACAACATCGGCGCCGGACGGCGCGACCGGGCGCGGGCGCTGCTGCACCGGCTGCTGCTGGCCGAGGCGCTCGTGGGTCTTGCGGCGACGGTGCTGTTTGAGAGCTGCCCGGGCGTGTTTGCCGACCTCTTCGGCGCGAAAAACGAGAGCGCGTACTACACGGACTTTGCCGTGCGGTGCATCCGGTGGTTCCTCGGCGCGGCCGTGCTCTCGTGCGTGAACAAGGGCGCGATGATCTATCTGCAGGCGCTGGGCAAGGCGTGGACGAGCACGGCGCTGTCGCTCCTGCGCGAGATTGTGCTGGGCGTGGGGCTCGTGCTGCTGCTGCCGGTGTGGTTCGGGCTCGACGGCGTGCTGTATTTCATGGCGGCGGCCGATGCGGTGACGTTTGCCGTGACCGTGCCGGTGCTCGTGCACACCGACCGCGCGCTGCGCGCCTGAACGCAGAAAAATCGCCCGCAGGCACTGCCTGCGGGCGGGTCAGCATATCCGGGGTTACTTGCGGAAGAGGGCGATGACGCGGTCAAAGAAATCGCCGATGGCGGTGATGACGTCCTTGACCTTGCCGGTGAAGGACGCGACCTTATCCTTCGCGCCGGCGAGCTGCTTGAGCGTGTCCTGCACGGCGTGCACCTTCGAGAGCAGGGCGTTCGTGTCGAGCTTTTCGAGCGAACGGCAGAGGTTCACGAGCTGGGTGATCTGGTCGTCCGTGAGCGTGACGTCGTACTCGGCGGCGATCTCCTGGATCTTCGCGCGCAGTTCGGCGTCGGTCATGTCCTTGGTCTCGTTGAGGATGAGCTTGAGCTCGTTGACGATCTCGACGGAGTCATAGTCGCCGATGGTCTGCGCAAGCTCCGCCGTCGTGGCCAGCTCCTGCGAGGAGACGGCCTTGGCGGTCTCGTCGAGCTTCGTGCCCGTGATGTCCTCGTAGGCCTTGTAGATGCCGGTCAGCGCCGCGGTGCCGGAGACGTCGAACGGTGCCGTGACGATGATGTTCGCGTCCGTGATGCCGGCCGTGGCCAGCGCGCTGATGTACATCTGGCTCGTGCAGTAGGTGATGTGCGACGTGGACACCTTCGTGCCCTTGCCGGCGGCAAGCACCTCGATGGAGATGCAGGAGATGGACTTGGTGCCGATCTGCGCGTCGCTGATGACGCCGCTGAGATACTGCCGCTCGTCCTGGTTCGTGACGGTCAGCTCCTTGACGCTGCCGCGCTTGATGCCGAAGGTCTTGTAAACGGTTTTGATCTGGTCGTCGGTGAGGTCGGCACCGATGACGGTGCGCGTCTCGCCGGCGTCGATGGCCGACACGGCGCAGAGGCTCGCGAGCATGCACGCGGCCAGCAGAAGGGGCAGCGCCCGTTTGAGAAATTTCATGGTGTTCGGTTTCCTTTCCCCGCAGCCGTCCGGCCGCGGTGCTTTACAGGATGAGACGTCCTTATTGTAAATTGGTTCCCGAAAAAAGGATGACGATTCTGTGAAGAATCGCCTGAATTGTTTGTTAAGATATCCTGCGCAGAAAAAATGGACAGACAGAGTTGGGGGGACTCTGTCTGTCCATCTTATGGTTCACTGCCCTTTGGGGTGGCAGCTATGGCACTGCGCACCGCAATGGGCACAGTTGCCACCGCAGGAGGATTTCCCTTGCCGCTTCTGGCGGATCAGGGAAAGGGAAATGAAGGTGACAATGGCGATCAGTACAATCGAAATCAAAATCGTAGAGAGGTTTGCGCCAATCCAGCGAAACATGGAAATCACTCCTTTGCGTTAGAGAGTAGTCAAAGCGATCAGGCCTTGAGCGTGGTGGCTTCCTTGTAGGGACGCACCAGCATGTAGATGATGCCGGCCAGCGCCAGAACCGCGCAGATGAGGCCGATGATGTTCAGGTGGCCGGTGAAGGCGCAGCCGAACTGGTAGATCATCAGGCCGCACAGGTAAGCGAAGCCGCACTGATAGCCGATGGCGAACCACGTCCACTTCTGGCTGTTCATCTCGCGCTTGATGGCGCCGATGGCCGCGAAGCACGGAGCGCACAGGAGGTTGAACACCAGGAAGCTGTAACCGCTGATGCCGTTGAAGGCAGCCGCAATGTTCTGGTACACGGTGCCGTCGCCGCCGCCGTAGAGGATGCCGAGCGTGCCGACAATGTTCTCCTTGGCAACGAGGCCGGTGATGGAGGCGACTGCCGCCTGCCAGTTGCCCCAGCCGAGGGGCTTGAAGATCCAGGCGAGGACGCCGCCGATGGCAGCGAGGATGGAGTAGTCGATCTCGTCCTCGGACAGCATACGGAACGTGCCGTCGACCGTGCCGAAGTACGTGGTGAACCAGACGAGGATCGTGGACAGCAGGATGATCGTGCCGGCCTTCTTGATGAAGGACCAGCCGCGCTCCCACATGGAGCGGAGGACGTTGCCCAGCGTCGGCCAGTGGTAGGCCGGCAGCTCCATGACGAACGGAGCCGGATCGCCGGCGAACATCTTCGTCTTCTTGAGCATGATGCCGGAGACGATGATCGCGGCCATGCCGATGAAGTACGCGGAGGTGGAGACCCAGGCGCTGCCGCCGAACAGGGCGCCGGCGATCATGCCGATGAAGGGCACTTTCGCGCCGCAGGGGATGAAGGTGGTGGTCATGATCGTCATGCGGCGATCACGCTCGTTTTCAATGGTACGGGAAGCCATAACGCCCGGCACGCCGCAGCCGACGCCGATGAGCATCGGGATGAAGGACTTGCCGCTCAGGCCGAACTTACGGAAGATACGGTCGAGCACGAAGGCGATACGGGACATGTAGCCGCAGGCCTCGAGGAAGGCCAGCATCAGGAACAGGACGAGCATCTGCGGCACGAAGCCGAGCACCGCGCCGACACCGGCGACAATGCCGTCGAGGATCAGGCCCTGCAGCCAGTCGGCGCAGTTGACCTTCTCCAGACCGTTGCCGATCAGGACCGGAATGCCCGGAACCCAGACGCCGTAGTCGGCCGGATCGGGCGCGTCAAAGCCGTTGGCTTCGAGGTACTTCACCGCGTCGACATACGTCATGCTCACGGTGCTGTCCTCGTCGGCGTCATCGGGGATGGCGTCGTAGTAGGCGGTCATTTCATTCTCAGCCAGGGTCTCCTCGTCCTCGACCATGGTGGTCGCGGTGTCGGAGGTAGGCTGGAAGTCTTTCATTTCCGCGAGGGTGGCGTCGGCGTCAAAGTCTTCGGCTTCGGTGTCGAGACCCAGGAACGCATCGACCGCTTCGGTCGCTGCGGTGTACTCGTCGTTGGCGTCGTTGTAAGCGCTCGAGCCGATGCCCAGCAGATGCCAGCCATCACCGAACAGACCATCGTTGGCCCAGTCGGTCGCGGGCGCGCCGACGGCGACCATGGCGACCCAGTAGACGAGGAACATGACCACGGCGAAGATCGGCAGACCCAGCCAGCGGTTGGTGACGATGCGGTCGATCTTATCGGAAACGGACTGCGTGGCCTTGGATTTCTTGCGGTAGCAGGCGCGGATGACTTCCGCGATGTAGACGTAGCGCTCGTTGGTGATGATGGACTCGGCGTCGTCGTCGAGCTCCTCCTCGGCGGCCTTGATGTCCGCCTCGATGTGCTGGTGCACATCCTCGGGGATGTGGAGCTTGGCAAGCACCTTGTCGTCGCGCTCAAAGATCTTGATCGCGTACCAGCGCTGCTGCTCTTCCGGCATCTCGTGCACGGCCGCCTCTTCGATGTGGGCGATCGCGTGCTCGACCGGGCCGGAGAATGTGTGCATCGGCACGGTCTTGGTGGACTTGGCCGCCTCGATCGCGGCTTCCGCCGCGGCCATGACGCCCTCGCCCTTCAGTGCCGAGATCTCCACGACCTTGCAGCCGAGCTGCTGCGAGAGCTGGTTGATGTTGATCTGGTCGCCGCTCTTGCGCACGACGTCCATCATGTTCACGGCCATGACCACCGGGATGCCCAGCTCGGTGAGCTGCGTGGTCAGGTACAGGTTGCGTTCGAGGTTCGTGCCGTCCACGATGTTGAGGATGGCGTCCGGACGCTCGTCGATCAGATAGTTACGGGCGACGACCTCTTCGAGCGTGTACGGGCTGAGCGAGTAGATGCCCGGAAGGTCCATGATGACGACGTCATCATGCTTTTTCAGGCGGCCTTCCTTTTTCTCGACCGTGACGCCCGGCCAGTTGCCCACAAACTGATTGGAGCCGGTCAGCGCGTTGAACAGCGTCGTTTTGCCGCAGTTCGGGTTGCCGGCTAAGGCAATCTTGATTTGTTGCTTTTCCATTCGGATGCTCCTTTGCGATATTCTCCTCTGTTTCGGGGGATCCTACCTTATGTAATAAAAAATTTTGCTTACGGATGCTTATGCCTGGATCTCGATCATCTCGGCATCGGCTTTGCGCAGGCTCAGCTCATAGCCGCGGACCGTGACTTCCACCGGATCGCCGAGCGGTGCGACCTTGCGCACATACACTTCGGTGCCCTTCGTGATGCCCATGTCCATGATGCGGCGCTTGATGGCGCCCTCACCATGCAGCTTCACCACCTTGACCGTTTCGCCGATCTTGGCTTCTCGCAGCGTTTTCATCGTGCTTCCTCCCTTAAATCATGATTTTGCGTGCCATTTCATCACTGATGGCAACGCGGGATTCTTTGACCTTGACGATCAGGTTTCCACCGATCGCCGAGACGACCGTGGCCGTCCCGCCGGGGACGAATCCCAGATCCTCAAGATGTTTTCTGGTCTCCGGGTTTCCGCCGACCTTCAGGATCAGAGTTTCCTCGCCGACATTGGCGAGATTCAGCGGCATCATAGATATCCCTCCACTGGCAACGGTTAGAGCGTGCTAACCTTGGATGAAAAAAGAACGGTTATATTTATTTAACACAAGTTAAACTTACCTAACCTTGCTAAAGTTTAATCTATCTAATATCGCATGTCAAGAGGGAATTGTAAAAATTTTTGCATTGCTTGCATTTTTGGTTAAGGTGTGCTAACCTAGAAGCAATTTGACGAAAAGGTTGGTGGAATCTGCTATGCAGATCTTGAGAGCCGCGGAAGACTATCTGGAAGCAATGCTGATGATGCAACAGAAACACGGTTATATCCGCTCAATCGACATCGCGGAGCAGCTCGGCGTGACGAAGCCGAGTGTGACCTACACGACCAAGCGCCTGCGCGAAAACGGCTACATCACGATGGAACGCGACGGGCTCATCACGCTCACGCCGAGCGGCATGGACATTGCCGCGCGCATGCTCGACCGGCACCACACGCTGACGCGATTTCTCATGGAGCTGGGCGTTGACGCCAGGACCGCCGAGGAGGACGCCTGCAAGATGGAGCACGACATCAGCGAGCAGACATACACGGCGCTCTGCCGCCACGCCGTCGGCAAGCTCGGCATCCTCGGAGAGGATGCGTCGGGGCTCGGCGAGACGGCCGAGGAAGATGCAAACTGACCCCCGCATCCGGACATTTCCGCCCGCGGCAGCATGGACTGCCGCGGGCGGTTTCGTTTTGCGGCGCGGGCATTGACGCGGCGGGGCGGATTTGGTATGCTGAAACAGAAAACCCATCCATCCGGAGGTGCCCCATGACCCAGACCCGCAGACCGGCTCTGAGCGGCAACGCGCTCAAGGGCATTGCCATCCTTGCCATGACGCTCGACCACCTCACGTGGACGCTCTGGCCCGGCTACGCCACCGACTGGTGGGTGCTCGTGTGCCACCTGCTCGGTCGCGTGACGGCGCCGATCATGTGGTTTTTCATCGTCGAGGGCTACCATTATACGCACGATGTGAAAAAATACGCCGTGCGGCTGTTCGTGCTCGCGTTCGTGTCGCACTTTGCGTATGATTTCTGCTTCGGCATCCCGTTTTTGCCGCTGTCCACCGGGCCGTTTAACCAGACGGGCGTCGTGTGGTCGCTCGCGTGGGGTCTGGTGCTGCTCGTGATCCACGACGATGCGCGGCTGAAAAACTGGGTCAAGATCGTGCTGACGTTTGTGATCTGCGCGATCACGTTCCCGTCGGACTGGAGCTGCGTGGCCGCGATGGCGATCCTGTTCATGAATTCTGCGCGCGGGGACTTTCGCAAGCAGATGGTCTGGCTCATGGTGTGGTCGGCCGTGTACGCGCTCGTGTATTTCTTCTTTATAGATAAGCTGTACGCACTCGTGCAGCTCGGCACCTGCCTCGCCATCCCGCTGCTGCGGTGCTATGACGGCACGCGGGGCAAATGGCGCGGCATGGGCAGGCTTTTTTACGTCTATTATCCCGCGCACCTCGCGCTCATCGGTGTGCTGCGCATTCTGCTCTGGGGCGCGGGGGCGTCCACCGCCGCCGGCAGCTTCTGACGGACAATGTGCACAACGGCATCCGCTCGGACGGAGGAAAACTTCGTCCGGGCGTTTTTGCGCCCGGTGGTGGCATTCCACCGGGGTTCGTGGTAAAATGCTGTGCAATGCAAAGAGAAGGAGGCGGCGCCCATGCGCTACCAGTGCCTGGTGCTCGACCACGACGACACCGTCGTCAACAGCACCGCGACCATCAACTATCCGGCCTTCGTGCAGACGCTGCAGAAGCTGCGGCCGGACGTGCACATGACGCTCGACGATTTCTTTTCCTACTCGTTCGAGCCGGGCTTCGGTGCGCTGTGCAGCGACATACTGGGCTTTTCCGACGCCGAGATGGACATCCAGTACCGGACGTGGCTGGACTATGTGCGCACGCACGTGCCCGACACGTTCCCCGGCATGCGGGATCTGCTGCGGCGGTTTCGCGCCGCGGGCGGGCACATCTGCGTCGTGAGCCACTCCGTGCCGGAAAACATCCTGCGCGACTACCGCGCGCACGATCTGCCCATGCCGGAGCGGATCTATGGCTGGGACGCCGACCCCGAGCGGCGCAAGCCTGCGCCGTGGCCGGTCTGGCAGATCGAGCGCGAGCTCGGCCTGCGGCCGGAGCAGCTCGTGGTCATCGACGATCTCAAGCCCGGCAAGGACATGGCCGACCGCGCGGGCGTGGACTTCATCGCGGCGGGGTGGACGCACACCGTGCCGCACATCATTGAAACGATGCAGCGTATCTGCCCGCACTACTGCCGCACGGTGGCGGAGCTGGCGGCGCTGCTGCTGGACGAAACGGAGGCATAACGATGGATCCAATCATTCGCACGGCGACCCTTGCCGATCTCGACGCCGTGACGGCGGTGGAGGCGGCGTGCTTTCCCGCGGCGGAGGCCGCGACCCGCGCCGAGCTCGCCGACCGCTTGGCGCACTTTGGCGACCACTTCTGGCTGATGTTTGACAGCGGCACGCTCATCGCGTTCGTTGACGGCATGGTCACCGACCGCGCTGATCTCACGGACGATCTCTACGCCGACGCCGCGTTGCACGATGCGCACGGCGCGTGGCAGATGATCTTCGGCGTGAACACGCTGCCCGACTACCGCCGGCACGGCTATGCGGGGCAGCTCATCGAGCGCGCCATCGCCGACGCGCGCGCGCAGGGGCGCCGCGGCCTCGTGCTCACGTGCAAGGATCGGCTCGTGCACTACTACGCGAAGTTCGGCTTCGTGAGCGAGGGCGTGTCGGTCTCCACCCACGGCGGCGTCGTCTGGTACCAGATGCGGCTGACGTTCTGAAAACATTCTGCCCCCGGCGTGAAAAACTGCGCGCCGGGGCAAACAAAGCCTTGACTCTACAACCGTTGTAGAGTTTAGAATGACGGTATTCCACGCAAAGGGGCAAGACCTATGGAGAAAAATCTCACGACCGGCAGCGTCTTCGGCAACATTGTGCGCTTTTCGCTGCCGTATCTGCTCTCGTACTTCCTGCAGACGCTCTACGGCATGGCCGATCTGTTCATCATCGGCCAGTACGAGGGCGTGGCGAGCACGACGGCCGTGGCCATCGGCAGCCAGGTCATGCACATGCTCACGGTCATGATCGTCGGGCTCGCCATGGGCGCGACCGTTACGATCGGCCAGGCCGTCGGCGCGCGCGACCGCCGGGGCGTGGCGGGCTATATCGGCAACACGGCCACGCTGTTTCTGGCGCTGAGCGTCGTCGTGACGGCGCTGCTGCTCGTGTTCGTGCGGCCGATCGTGACCGTCATGTCCACGCCGGCGGAGGCCGTGCCCGGCACGGCCGCGTACTTGCGCATCTGCTTTCTCGGCGTGCCGCTGATCACGGCGTACAACATCATCGCGTCCATCTTCCGCGGCCTGGGCGACTCGAAGCGCCCGATGTATTTCATCGCCATCGCGTGCGCGGCGAACATCGCGCTCGACTATCTGTTCATGGGCGCGCTGGGCATGGGGCCGGCCGGCGCCGCGCTCGGCACCACGCTCGCGCAGGCGGTCAGCGTTGTCGTGTCGCTGCTCGTCATCCGCCGCGCGCGCGACGGCATCGTCCTCGCGCGCGGCGATTTTCGCCCGCAGCGGGCGGTCATGGGGCGCATCCTGCGCATCGGTGTGCCGGTCGCGCTGCAGGACGGGCTGATCCAGATCGCGTTTTTGTTCATCACCGTCATCGCCAACCGCCGCGGCCTCACGGACGCCGCCGCCGTCGGCATCGTGGAGAAGATCATCAGCTTCCTGTTTCTCGTGCCGTCGTCCATGCTCTCGACGGTGTCGGCGCTCGGCGCGCAATGCATCGGCGCGGGCAAGGGCGGGCGCGCATTGCAGACGCTGTGGTATGCCATTGCCGTCGCGCTGGGCTTCGGCGTGATCGTCACGGTCGTGATCCAGTTTGTCGCGGTGCCTGTCGTGGCGCTGTTCACGGACAGCGCGGCCGTCGCCGCCGCGGGCGGGCAGTACCTGCGCGGGTACATTTTGGATTGCTGCCTCGCCGGCATCCACTTTTGCTTCAGCGGGTATTTCTGTGCCATCGGCCGCTCGGAGCTGTCGTTCCTGCACAACATCACGGCCGTCGTGCTCGTGCGCGTGCCGGGCGCGTATCTGACGAGCAAGTGGTTCCCCACGACGCTGCTGCCCATGGGGCTGGCCACGGCGGCGGGCTCGCTCATGTCGGTCATCATCTGCGTGATCGCGTTTCTGGTGCTGCGCCGGCGCGGCAGACTCCTGCCGGGGGAGGGCTGACGCGGTGGAGACGCAGAAGCTCTTTTCCATCGGCGATGTGGCGCGGCTGTTTCACCTGAGCGTGAGCAGCCTGCGCCACTATGAGACCGTCGGCCTGCTCACGCCGGAATACACCGACCCCGCCACCGGCTACCGCTACTACGGGCCGCGGCAGTTCGAGGTGCTCAACACCATCCGCTACCTGCGCGCGCTCGACATGCCGCTGGGGCAGATCCGCGCGTTTTTGCGCAACCGCGACGTCGGGCACATCGAGCAGATGCTCCGCGCGCAGAAGGACGCCGTCGTGCGCAAGCAGGCGGAGCTGCAGCGCGTCGAGCGCAAGATCGACAACCGCCTGCGCCAGCTCCGCGACGCGCAGACGGCGGAGCTCGATACCATCCGCCTTGTGCGCAGCCCCGCGTGCCGCGTCGTGTGGATGTCCGGCGCGCTCGAGCCGCATAATTTTCTCGACATGGAGGCGTCCATCCGTGAGCTGGAGCGCTCGCAGGCGGAGGCCGTGGTGTTCCTCGGCAAGGTGGGCGTGGGGCTCTCGGCCGAGCGGCTGGCGGCCGGGCGGTTTGCGCCGTATGACCGCGTGTTTCTCGTGCTCGACGACGAGGACGCCTTCGACGGCGACGTGACCGTCCTGCCCGAGACGCTGTGCGCCGCCGTGTGCTTTCGCGGCAGCCACCCCGAGGCGCCGGCGCAGTACGCGCGGCTGATGGACTATCTGCGCGCGCACGCCCTCGCCCCGGCGGACTTCTCGCGCGAGATCACGATGATCGACTACGGCCTGACCAACGACACGGAGAAGTTTGTGACCGAGATCCGCATCCCCGTCCGTGAGGCGGAGCAGGCATGAAAAAACGCTGTCCCATTTTCGGGACAGCGTTTTTTATTTTCTCCGTGTTTTCAGAAGCTGCCGCTGCGGCCGTGACCGCCGCCGCCAGAGAAGCCGCCGGACGAGCCGCCGCCGGAGCCGCTGTTGTCGCGCTCGATCTTGCGGCGTGTCGTGGTCGTGTGGGTGTAGACATCGTCGCGCCGCGTCAGGTGCAGCCCCGCGGGCGTGACGTAGGCGCGCGCCTCGGTCTGGCGGTGCACGGAGCGCATCTTCGCCTTGAGGATCAGGCAGACGATGAGCGCGATGACGCACGCGATCACGAGCGCGATGACAAAGTTGCGCAGCGGCAGCTCCCACGAGAAGCCGGCATCGTAGGCATAGTCGGAGTCGCCGCCGGTATAGGTTTCGCCGCTGAGCAGGCCGGCGCAGCCGTCGATGTAGTCGCAAAAGCCCTCGTACCAGTCGTCGTTACGGAAGTCGTCGAGGAACCCGTCCTCAAGCCGCTGCAGGGCAGAGCCCGGGAAGATGCGCTCGGCCTTGTCGCCGTAGACGAAGGTGGCGTACTTGCGGTTCGACATGCTCAGCAGCAGGAGGATGCCGTCGCGCCCGTCGCCGACGCCGAGGTCGTTGTTGTGGTAGAGCGTGTAGGACGCCGTTTCCACGTCGCCAAAGCCGTAGTCGGCATAGTCGTCCACGGTGCGGATGTACACGCCGACGCCGCTGCTCTGCGCGAGGGCGGCACAGCGCTGCTCGAGCCGGCTGATCTGCCGGTCGGTGAGCAGACCGGTGTCGTCCGTGACGTAGCCGAGCTGCGCGCTCGTGGTCACGGCCTGCCCGGCCGCGTCATCCGAAGCCCCGGCATAGGTCTGCACGGCATTGCCGAGCGCGGTCACGGCGCTGGTGAGCATCTGCTGATCCTGCGCGAGATCGCCGCCCCAGGCGCTGTCGGTCAGAAACTCCGCGACTTCGCCCTCGACGGCGGACTGCAGCGCCGCGTTGCCGCCGGCGCAGACGCACCAGCCACCGTCCGTGAGGAGGTAGCCGGAGGCGTCGGCCGCGACGTAGAGCGAGAGCGACACGCCGCCGTTTTCCGCGCCGTAGTCATATTCGTTGTAGATGTATTCCGCCATCTCGGCGAGGGTGTCCTGCCCGATCGCTTCGTAGATATCGACGCGGATGTCGATGCCGGTCTGCTCCGTCACGTCCGGCAGGGTCACGGTGCCGAGCGTCCGGAGCGTGGGCGTGATGAGCGTGTCGGCGTCCGAATAGAGCGCGCCGTGGACCTGGCTGGCCAGCGCCGGCACCGTGAGCGTCACGGCCAGCAGCAGCACGAGCAGCAGGGAAGTCAGTTTGCGTTTCATAGCCGGCCCTCCTTCAGTGCGCGAACTGCAAGATCGCAGTCAGCGCCGCCGTGAGCGGCACGGCGATGGCGGCAAACATGCCCCAGAAGCGGCCGCGATCGGTCGGCAGGTCGCCGACGAGCTTGCCGGTCTGGCCGTTCATGGCGAAGAGGAAGTCCTGCCCGCGCCACTTCGTGTTCAGCATCCACACCGGCAGCAGGGCATAGTGCACCCGGCCGCGCCGGAGCGCGATGTCCGCGTGTTCGGGGATGCACGTGCCGTAGCCAGTCACGGTGTCGCGCAGCGCCTGCGCAAGCGTTTCGCGGCAGCGGCTGTCGGCGCGCGCGCGGCTGTCATCGACGGACACGTCGTACTTATCCGCCAGATAGCCCGGCAGGTACGCCGTCGAAAACGGGCGAAGCTGCGTGTAGTCAAACGGCTCGATGGAGTCCATGTGGTCGTCGGGCATCTTGGAGGAGGCGTCCACCGGCACCTTCTCGAACGCGAGCGACCCCGCGCGGAACACGTGATAGTGCCGGGTCTCGGTGATCTCATAGTCGCCGGAGCGAAACACGTTCGTGTTGCTGGCCTGATAGCTGGCCGTGCCCTCGGCGCCGCCGTCAAACAGCCAGAACGGGACGTACACGCCCTGGATCTGCTCGATGTGGTTGGCGGACGTGAACGACCGCGGCAGGAAGGGCTTGCCCTTGTAGTGCGCGCGCAATGCCTGCACGGCGTCGTCCTTCGTCAGGCGGAAGGGGAGGATGTAGTCCGGCCGCAGCGCGCCCGAAAACTGCCCCGGCACGACCGCCGGGTTGCCGCAGTAAGGGCAGGACGTGGCGGCGGTGTTCCGGTCGCAGATCAGCTCCGCGCCGCACGACGGGCAGGTGTAGGTGCGCAGGGTGTCGGCCTCCGCGCCCCAGTCGCGGTTCAGGCCGGAGGTGTCCCAGCCGGCGGCATCGCCAGCCGGGGCGTCCGGCTCCGCCGCGCCGGTGTTTGCGGCAGCGGCCTCGGCGTCGGCCGCCTGCTTGGCGGCGGCTGCTTCGGCCTCCTTGCGCGCGTAGAGCGCCTCGATCTCGGCCGTGTCGAACGACGAGCCGCAGTAGTCACACTCCAGTTTTCCGGTCTTGGCCGAATAATGCAGCGGGCCGGTGCAGGCCGGGCACTGGTAGTTGGTCACCTGCGTGGGCATGGCGAAACGCCTCCTTTCGTCCGGGCGGGGCTCACGACCGGATGTCCCCGTCGTCGAACGGGTCGCCGCACTCGGGGCAGAATTTCGGCGGGTGGGTCGGGTCGTCCGGCTCCCAGCCGCATTTGTCGCACTTGTATTTCGGCGTGCCGGCCGGTTTCGGACGGCCGCACTCGGAGCAGAATTTGCCCTTGTTCACGGCGCCGCACGCGCACGTCCAGCCCTCCGGCGCGGCCGGCCGCGGGCGGCCGCAGTTGCCGCAGAATTTGCCGGTGTTGCCCGTCTGACCGCAGGCGCACGTCCAGGTGCCGGCGGCGGGCTGCTGAGCGGCCTGCTGCTGCCCCATGGCGTAGAGCTCCTGCGCGCGCACGCCGCCCGCCTGACCGGCCATGCCCATGCCCATGAAGGCCATGGCCGGCCCCGTGGCTGTGTTGGCGGCGGCCGCCTGCATCGCGTCGCCCTGTGCGCGCGAGAGCATCGCTGCCGCGCGCGTCGGATCCATGTAGGCCGCGTCGCGCTGCATGTTCTTGATGAGCTGCTCGTCGTCCTCGTCCGCCTTCAGGGACGAGACGCCGAAGGCCACGATCTCGAGGCCGCGCCGGTCGCGCCACTGCGCCGAGAGCTCCTCATTGAGCGCCGCGGCGATCTCCTGCGTGTGGCCGGGCAGCGCCGAGTAGCGCACGCCCATGGCGCTGATGCGCGCAAACGCCGGCTGCAGCGCCGTGAGCAGCTCGCTCTTGAGCTGACCGTCGAGCGTGTCGCGCTTGTAGGCCTCGGTCACGTTGCCGCAGACATTGGTGTAAAACAGCAGGGGGTTTGCGATGTGGTAGCTGTACTCGCCGAAGCAGCGGATGCCGATGTCGATGTCGATGCCGGCGCGCGCGTCCACCACGCGAAACGGCACGGGGCTCGGCGTGCCGTACTTGTTGCCGGTCAGCTCTTTGGTGTTGAAATAGTAGATGCGCTGATCTTTCGGCGCCTCGCCGCCGAAGGTGAAGCGCTTGCCGATGTTGCGGAACACCCGGCCGATGCTCTCGCCGAGGTCTCCGGCGAAGATCGACGGCTCGGTCGACGCATCATACGTGTACTCGCCCGGCTCGGCGCAGACCTCCACGACCTTGCCCTGCTCGACGATGAGCATGCACTGCCCGTCGGCGACCGCGATGCGCGAGCCGGTGGTGATGATGTTCTCGTCGCCGTGCGTGTTGCTCGAGCGGCGGGTGGTTTTTTTCTGCCCTTTGACGGCCAGCACGTCGGCCGGCAGTGCCTCGCAGCAGAAAAATTCCTTCCACTGGTCGGCCAGAACGCCGCCGGCCGCACCGGCGGCAGCTTTGATGAGTCCCATAGAGAAAAGCTCCTTTATCGTGATGATTTTTGGTCGGATCGGATCGCTTGTGATGATTTCTCGTCTGTACTTACATTATAAGGGCAGGCGGGCGGAAAAGCTACCGCGGAAACCGAAAATTCAGCGGAAATTCAGAAACTGCGGCGCAAAAAAACGGCAGGATGCACAATCCGACACGAATCGAATTGTACATCCTGCCGGGTGCGGAGGCAGGTCACGGCAGCTCCGGCAGCCGGTGCTGGCTCTGCCGGTAGCGGAGCGGGGTGCACTGATATTCGCTGCGGAAGCACTTGGTATAGTAGCTGCTCGAACAGAAGCCGACGCTCTGCGCGATCTGCGCGATGCTCCGGTCGGTCTCCGACAGATAGTAGATGCTGCGCGCGAGCCGGTAGCGCACGAGGTACTGAAACGGCGTCATGCTGTACAGCCGCTTGAACATGCGGCAGCACTCGCCGCGGCTGATGTGCGCCGCCGAGGCAATGTCGTCGAGCGAGATCTTCTCGCGGTAGTTGTCCTGAATGTACTGCCGGAGCGTCTCCATGCGCTTTTTCTCCGTCAGCGAGACGCCGCGCGTCCGGTTCGGCGCCGGGACGGCCTGCTCGTACAGGCTCAGCCAGATCTCCGAGACGAGGATGTGCGCGCGCAGCTCATAGCCCGGCTGGCGCGCCGAGAGCACCGACGGCAGCAGCCGCAGCCGGTCGCAGATGTCGTTGGCCCAGCCGCTGCCGTGCAGCAGCAGGCAGTCGCGCTCGCGCGCCTTGACGATGGGGTCAGCATAGCGGGCGGTCAGGCGCGGATCCTCCGTGCCGGTGACGTATTCCGGCGGAAAGGTCACCTGCAGCACCGCGGCGTCCGCGCCGACACCCTCCATGCCATGCAGCACGCCGCTGTTGACAAAGGCGCCCTCGTTTTCGCGCACCGTGATCTCCCGCCCCTGGAGCAGGACGTGGATGCACCCGTCCGTCACCAGGTAAAACGACACCGCACTGCGGCGATGATATCCCGTCGTCCGGCCGCCCGACGGGACGGCCTGCGTGCAGACCTTCAGTTTTGCGCTCGATTCCTGCATGCGGATCCCACCTTTCACGACATTGGAAGCATTGAATGCACGGCAAGTGTCTTTTGTAGTTTTTAGTACAAAAAATACTATCACACAGAATGGGATTTGGTCAATAGCATTCACGAATTTTCAGAAACAAAAAAATATTATCTTCTTTTGCGACAATTTTGTCCGTTATGTCTGGAAAGATTGACACGCACCGCGCTGCACGGTAATTTTGATACATAGCATCAATATATTGCATATCAAAAGGCTCGGGACAGCCCCCGCTTTTTGAGAAAGGAGAACAAGTATGGCACACAAGACCGAATTCCTTTACATGTCCGAACCCGACACCATCGCGGCCGGCGTTCTGGATGTGCCCAAGTGCATCAATAACGCAGAAGAGGTTTTCACGCTCCTTGCCAAGGGCGATTATCTCATGGGCGGCAACAACCACAACAACCATGGTATGTATATTGTTTTCCCCAAGGAGAGCCCGTTCCCGAATATGCCCGTCGCCGGCCCCGACCGCCGCTTCGTGGCCATGCCCGCTTACCTCGGCGGCCGCTTTGACATCTGCGGCCAGAAGTGGTACGGCTCCAACGCCGCCAACAAGAGCAAGGGTCTGCCGCGCTCCGTGCTGATGGTGACCCTGAACAACAAGGACACCGGCGAACCGCTCGCCTACATGAGCGCGAACCTGCTCAGCGCCGCCCGCACCGGCGCCGTGCCCGGCGTCGCCGCGCGCCACCTCGCCCGCAAGGACGCGGAGGTGCTGCTGTGCATCGGCTGCGGCGCGATCGGCACGTCCTGCCTCAACAACGTCATCACCCAGATGCCCAACGTCAAGAAGGTCATCTGCAACAACCACTCCGCTGCCCCGGCCGAGAAGCTGGCCGCGCACGTGCGCGAGCAGTTCGGCATCGAAGCCGTCGTCGAGCAGGATCTCGAGACGGCCGTGCGCCAGGCCGACGTCATCAACGTCGCCGCGTCGCGCACCGCGTTCCTGAACATTCAGGGCGAGTGGGTCAAGCCCGGCTGCACCATCCTGGCCTCCGGCCCGGTGCACTTCGACCAGCAGGAGGGCGGCTCCTATGAGCAGGACGGCGGCCTGTGGACGAAGATGAAGATCGTCTATGACCACATCGGCCTGCACGAGGCCTATGTCGAGGACGCCATCGCCACCGGCGATAAGGAAGCGTATTACGCCGGCGTCATCGGTGGCCCGGTGTACCACCTGATCGACAAGGGCATGAAAGAGCCCCTGCAGGATTCGCTTGCGATCGGCAAGATCATCATGGGCGAGCAGCAGGGCCGCACCAGCGACGACGATATCATCTGCTTCATCGCCTGCGGCATGTCCGTGTTCGACCTCGGCCTCGGCTACGATCTGTACCAGACCGCGCTCGAGAAGGGCATCGGCACCAAGCTCCTGCTCTGGGAGAACCCGGCGCAGTGCGAGTGAGCCGCGCCGCTTACATCGTTTTTCTCACTTTCCTCCATTGCACCGCGCCGGCGTGAGCGGACGCGGTGCAGATCCTCAGCATGAAAGGCGGATGTCCCAAAAGCATCCGCCTTTTGTGTAGATTGGAAAAGCTGTCGTTTTTTGGCCTGCGGCAGAGGGAAATGGCCGTTATTTTAATTTTTTTTGTACTAAAAAAATCGCTATTTTTATGATTGTTTGAACGAATTTTTTGTATAAAACGATTAATTTTCGCAGAGCACACATTTGTGCAATCCTGGAAAATAGAATGATATGCGCAAAAATAGCACAATATGCGAATATTATTGACATTTTCACCAACGCAATTTATAATTTCGCATAACATACATCATTTTTTTGAATGCATTTTCATTCATGGTAGAAGATTGGCAATATATTACTCATCTGTTCGCAGTCTGCTAATATATTGCCGTTGTCACCGGAACGGTGCCGCAGCATGGCACGCGGCCGGAATGCATCTCGCGCGGGCGCGTGCAATCATAAGGAGTGAAACTATGCAAATCAAGGTCAAGAACCGCGAGGCCCTGCTCAGCCACGGCGATGCCGAGGGCCGCAAGATCGTTCTGGACATCACGGAAAAAACCCTGCAGCATCTCGACGCCTACGAGCGCATCAAGAGCATCACCCGCATGGAGGGCGATGTGCTGTGCATCGGCAGCCGCCGCTGGGACCTGAGCAAGAAGCGCAACGTCTACCTGCTCGGCGCCGGCAAGGCCTGCAACCACATGGCCATGGCGATCGACGAGATCCTCGGCGACCATCTCACGCGCGGCATTGCGATCGTCAAGATCAGCGAGCCGACGGACGTGTTTCATAAAACGGAAGTGTACGTCGGCGGCCACCCGCTGCCGAATGCGGAAGGGCTGCGCGCCTGCAAGGAGATCATCCGCCTGATCGACGGCGCCACGGCCGACGACCTGTTCATCGTCGTCATCAGCGGCGGCTCGTCCGCGCTCATGAGCTGCCCGATCGAGGGCATCTCGCTGCAGGACGAGATCGACACGACCGACATCATGCTCAAATCCGGCGCCGGCATTTATGAGATCAATGCCATCCGCCGCCACATCTCCGCCATGAACGGCGGCATGCTCGCCAAGCGCATCCGCGACCGCGGCGCCGAGCTCATCGGCTTCGGCATCTCGGACGCCGTGGGCACGCCGGCCACCGGCGACATCGGCGAGCCGTACAAAAACTATAAGGGCACGCCGATGGGTCCCGACCAGACGACGCTCGAAGAGGCGCGTCAGGTCATCCGCGACTACGGCGTGGCCGACCGCCTGCCGAAGTCCGTCGTGGACTATCTCATGCACGTCGGCCCCGAGGGCGAGACGCCCAAGGCCTTCCCCGAGAACACCTACTTCCTGCTCAACAGCCTGCCGGATTCCTGCCTGACGGCCAAGCGCGTCTCCGAGGAGATGGGCATTCCGGCCGTGATCCTCACCTCGTATCTCGAGGGCGAGGCCAGGGACGTCGGCTCCGTGTTCGCCTCGCTCGCCCGCGAGATCCAGAACTACGGCAACCCCGTCAAGCCGCCGTGCGTGCTGCTGTGCTCCGGCGAGGCGACGACGCAGATCCTCGATAATTCCACCATCACCGGCCACGGCGGCCCGGGTCAGGAGCTGACGCTGTCTTACGCCATCTCCGGTAAGAAGGCGCCCGGCTGCGTGTGCCTGTCCATCGACTCCGAGGGCACCGACGGCACGACGAAGGTCGCCGGCGGCATCACGGACTCCACCAGCTATGACGCGGCGGAGGCCAAGGGCATCAACGTCTTTGACGCCCTGCGCGGCCACGCCTGCTTTGAGGCGCTCGACGCCATCGGCGACGCGGTCTTTACCGGCAACACCGGCACGAACCTGTGTGACCTGAACGTCATGTACGTGCCCGAGCTGCCCGGCAAGCCCCTCAAGGGCAGCCGCATCCACAGCGTGCACGCCCGCCAGATCATCGACTGCAAGTGCCGGCCGATGGTCGAGGTTGACGTCATCACCGAGGACGGCTCCATCGGCACGGCCGCCGCGCCGACCGGTTCGTCCGTGGGCATGTACGAGTCGTTTGTCCTGCGCGACAACGACCCCGCCGAGTACGACGGCCTGTCCGTGCACAAGGCGGTCGCCAATGTCAACGACATCATCGGCCCGGCGCTCATCGGCATGGACACGATGGATCTGGCTGCGATCGACCGGCGCATGATCGAGCTCGACGGCACCGAGAACAAGACCAACCTCGGCGGCAACGCCATCTACTCCGTGTCCGTCGCGTGCTACCGCGCGGCGGCGGCGAGCTGCAAGCGCCCGCTCTATGATTACATCGCCGGCGGCAGGATCAAGACCGTGCCCATCCCGTCGTTCAACGTGCTCAACGGCGGCACGAACGCCGGCATCCGGCAGGCATTCAACGAGTTCATCGTCATGCCGTACCGCGCCAGCGACATTGAGCAGGCCGTCGAGATCGCCGTCAAGGTCTTCAACCGGCTCGGCAAGGTCATCCGCGAATACACCGGCGCGGAGCCGCGCGTGGGCGGCTCGTACGGCTGGTGCGCCCCGTCGGAGGATCCGGAGGTCTGCCTCGACCTGATCCAGAAGGCCATCGACGACTGCGGCTACACCGAGCAGTGCGCGTTCGCGCTCGACTGCGCCATGACCGAGATGTACGACCGCGCGCACAAGACCTACTACCTTAACGGCAGCCAGGTCACGAACGACGAGCTGGTCGCCTACGTCAAGCGCCTGACCGAGAAGTACAACTTCGTGTTCATCGAGGACATGCTCGATGAGGACGACTGGGACGGCTTCGTCAAGGCGCACCGCGAGATCACGCGCACCTACATCATCGCCGACGATCTCACCGTCTCGAACCCCGCGCGCATCCGCAAGGCGTATGAGCTCAAGGCGATCGACGGCTTCATCCTCAAGCCCAACCAGGTCGGCACGATCACCGAGGCGCTCGCGGCGCACAAGTTTGCCAGCGAGCACGGCATGTTCTCCGTCACGTCCGGCCGCAGCGGCGGCGTCGTGGGCGACGTGGTCATGGATCTGGCGGTCGGCCTGCAGATCCCGTTTATCAAAAACGGCTGCCCGCGCAGCGGCGAGCGCATCGACAAGCTCAACTTCCTCATGCGCGTGAAGGACAATTACCCCGGCTGCCACATGGCGAAGATCGACGACATCGTCCGCTTCTGAGCCGGGCGGCACCCAATCCCCGGAATTCCCGGCAGGCAACTGCCGTGTAATTTAAAAACGATCAAACGTGACTTGAAGCACAGCTTTGAGGAGCAAAGGAGGAAAAACTATGAAAAAAAGACTCACCGCACTGGTACTGGTCCTTGTCATGGCGCTGAGCCTCTGCGCATGCGGCGGCAGCAAGACCGATGACAACCAGGCAACCGGCAACAGCGATTACACCGGCCCGAGCTATACGCTCACCCTCGGCCACGTCATCGCTGACGGCACCCCCACGGACGAAGGCGCTGACCATTTTGCGCAGCTCGTCTCCGAAGCTTCCGGCGGCAAGATCAAGATCGAGGTTTACCCGAACTCCGCGCTCGGTGATAACCGCGCCATGATCGAGTCCGTGCAGCAGGGCACGCTGGACATGGTTCTGCCCGCCGTGGCAAACCTGGCCGCGTTCACGGCGGCAACGAAGCTCTTCGACCTGCCGTTCCTGTTCAAGAACGACGCGCACGCCGAGGCCGTTCTCGACGGCGAGGTGGGCACGAAGATCCTCAGCGATCTCGAGTCCTCCGGTCTCGTTGGCCTGGCCTGGTGGCTGCAGGGCTGGCGTGAGCTGACCACCGACAACATCGAGTTCCACAAGGCCGGCGATCTCAACGGCTGCAAGATGCGCGTGCAGGACAACGAAGTGCACATCATGACCTGGCAGCTCCTCGGCGCCAGCCCCACGACCCTTGCTTACTCCGAGCTGTTCACCGCGCTCCAGCAGGGCACCATCAACGCAGAGGAGAACCCCATCTCCAACATCAAGCTCTCCGGTTTCTCCGAAGTGCAGAAGTACCTCATCAAGACCGACCACATCTATGACCCCATCCCGGTCGTCATGTCCAAGAAGACCTGGGACAGCCTCGATCCCGCTGCGCAGGAGATCATCAAGAAGGCCGCCAAGGAGTCCGCTGACTGGGAGCGCGACTTTGCTGCCGATTACGATGAAAAGACCCTCAAAGAGTGGGAGCCCGACGGCAACGGCCCGAAAGTCATCATCCTCACCGACGAGGAGAAGGCCGCTCTGCGTGAGGCCGTTCAGCCCGTGTACGATAAGTACGCCAGCGCCATCGGTCAGGATCTGATCGATGCCGTTGCCGCGGCCGAGCCGAAAAACTGACATCTGAACGCGATCTTAGCACAGACTTAGCGAATTCAGACAATATTTTGGGGGTGTTCCGGCCGGGAACGTGCTGTTTCAGCACCCGGCGGGGCACCCCTGCGTCGAAACAGACCCGGATCTTTATCCTTTCAACACTTCAACACTTCTACACCGCATCCCATATGCCGCCCCGGCGGCAGTGAACAATACCGGCCGCTTCGGCGGCGGCAGAATGGAGTCTGACCAAATGAAAACGAAAACAAAATCGCCGTGGTACAACCACATAGAGGAATGGATCCTTGCGATTTGCTTCGGTCTCATGACGGCGATCGTCGGCGTGAACGTCGTTTTGCGCGCGTTCAACCATTCGCTGTCCTGGGCCGACCAGGCGGCGCGCATCCTCTTCGTGTGGTGCACGCTCATCGGCATCAGCCTCGGCGCCTTCACCGGGCAGCATCTGAAGGTCGAGGCCATTGATAACTTCCTGCCCAGAAAGATCACCTACTGGATCGATCTGTTCGGCGACTTCGTGTCGTTCGTGTACGCGATCGTCGTGTCCTACATGATGTGGGTCTACATCCAGAACATCATCCAGTTCCCGCAGTATTTCTCGTCCATGCCGTGGCTGAGTGCGACGGTCATGTACATCCCCGGCCTGATCGGCATGATCGGTTTCTGCATCCGCATCACCCAGGCCTCCCTCATTCCGAACCTGAAGCTGCTGCGCGGCAAGGCCTACCTGACCAACACCATCAAGGGCCCCATCCCGCAGGAGGAACTCGATAAGCACAACAAGAAAAAATCCAAGAAGAAGGAGGAAGATCAGTAATGGTAGTTGGCGTTCTTTTCGGCGTTCTGGCGATCTGTCTTCTTCTGACGGTTCCCATTGCTGTTTCGCTCGGCATTGCGACCATCGCTGCCGGCTTTTCGCTCAATGCCGTGACCGGCAACCAGATGCTCACCATGCTGGCGCAGACCACGATCACGGCGTCGGACAATACATCCCTGCTGGCAATGCCTTTCTTCATGCTCTGCGGCTCCCTGATGGACCGCTCCGGCATTGCCAAGCGCCTGATCGACGTTGCGGAAGCGATCGTCGGTGAGGCGACCGGCGGCCTCGGCGCCACGACCATCGTCGCGGCCATGCTCTTCGCCGCCATCTCCGGCTCCGGCCCGGCCTGCGTGGCCGCGCTCGGCGGCATCCTCATCCCCGCCATGGTGCGCCGCGGCTACTCCACGGAGTATGCTGCCGCAACGACGGCCTCCGCCGGCACCATCGGCCCCGTCATCCCCCCGTCTATCCCGATGATCGTCTATGCGGTCTCTGCCGGCACGTCCGTCACGGCGCTGTTCCTCGGCGGCGTCGGCCCCGGCATCCTCATGGGCCTGATCATGATCCTCTACAACTTCCTCATCAGCAAGAAGCGCGGCTACAAGGGCACGCCCCGCGGCGGCGGCTTCGGCTGGGTCATGAAGCAGATCTGGAAGGGGCTTCCCGCGCTGCTCATGCCCGTCATCGTGCTCGGCGGCATCTACTCCGGTCTTGCCACGCCGACGGAGTCCGCCGTGCTCGGCGTTATCTACACGCTGATCGTCGGCTTCTTCGTGTTCCGCACACTGAACTTCAAGCTGCTCAAGGAAGCGCTGGTCGAGGCGGCCATGATGTCCGCTCCGGTCATGTTCCTGCTCGGCGGCGCGGCTGTGTTCGGCCGTCTGCTCACCCTGCAGCGCATCCCCGAGATGCTCGCCACGGCGATGCTCGGCCTGTCGAGCAGCAAGTACGTGGTCATGCTGCTGATCATGGCGTTCCTGCTGATTGCCGGCATGTTCATCGACACCACGTCGAACATCGTGCTGTTTGCCCCGCTGTTCTGCCCCATTGCCACCAAGCTCGGCCTGAATCTCGTGTACTTCGGCATCCTCATGGTTGTCAACCTCTGCATCGGCTTCCTGACGCCGCCGCTGGGCGTCAACCTGTTTGTCGCAAAGAATATATCCGGCGCGCCATTGGGAGGGTTGGTCAAAGAACTGATGCCATACATCGGAATCCTCGTTCTGGCGCTCGTCCTGATGGTCTTCTTCCCGCAGATCGTCATGTTCCTGCCAAATCTGGTAGGCGGATGATGCCAGACATCAAAGACTTACTGACGGTAGCGTGAGGCGGATGCCTCATGCTATCGTCCGTTGTCAATGCACCGCCGCCGCATCCGGCGGCAGAAGGAGTTATCTATGATTGAAAGAATTCGTGAACTTGCAGTCGAAATGAAGCCGGCCTTGATCGACCTGGCGCAGCGCCTGATCCGCACGCCGTCGCTCAGCGGCCAGGAAAAGAACGTGGCCGACCTCATCCTTGCCGAGCTTGAGAAGCTCGGCTACGACGAAGTGTTCCGCGATCCCTGGGGCAGCGTCTGTGGCATCATCCACGGCACCGAGCCCGGCCCCGCCATCATGTACAACGGCCATATGGACCACGTCGACATCGGCGACCCGTCCGAGTGGCACGGCTATGATCCCTACGGCGGCGTCATCGACGTCGACGAGATGTACAACGAGGCCGGTGACGCCCTCGAGAAGACCGAGGTCATCCACGGCCGTGCCGCTGCCGACACCAAGAGCGGCATCGCCTGCCAGATTTACAGCGGCGCGATCCTTGCGCAGCTCAAGAAAGAGGGCATCGGCTTCAAGGGCGACTACATGGTCAGCTTCGTCGTCATGGAAGAGCCCGCCGAGCAGATCGGCATCATCGGCCTGATCGACAACGAGTTCCCGAAGCGCGGCCTGCACGTCGACGGCGTCGTCTCCTGCGAGGCCACCGCGCTCAAGATCTACTGCGGCCACCGCGGCCGTGTCGAGATCAACGTCGAGGTCGCCGGCGTGACCAGCCACGGCGCGTCCCCCTGGCTCGGCATCAACGCCGTCAACAAGGCCACGAAGCTCATCGACGCCGTCGAGGCGTACTACGCCGAGCACTACCAGGTCGACGAGAAGCTCGGCAAGTCCAGCATCGCGCTGACCGTCATCAACTGCACGCCCGGCACGATGTGCATCGTGCCCGACCGCTGCAACATCACCTATGACCGCCGCCTTGTCCCGACCGAGACGCCCGAGGGCGCCATCGCCGAGATCCAGGCGATCATCGACCGCCTCTCCGCCGAGGATCCGGACTTCCACGCCACCGTGAAGGTCTCCGCCGTGCCGCGCACGACCTACACCGGCATCACCGAGACGAAGCCCAACATCAAAGAGGGCTGGCGCATCGCCGAGGATCACCCGTTCGTCGTCGCGGCCTCCAACGGCCTGCGCAGCATCGGCGAGCCGGTCAGCTACGGCTACTGGGACTTCGGCACCGACCTCGCCATGGTCAGCGGCCGGCACCACATCGCCTCCATCGGCTATTCCCCGATGCAGGAGTATTACTGCCACCGCCCGGTCGACAAGTGCCGCATCGACTTCATGGAGCGCGCGCTCGTCGGCAACATCGCCATCTTCCAGGAGCTGACGAAGCTCAGCGGTGACGATTTCAAGATCTGACGTGAAAGGAGCACCTGCCATGAATTACAGCCCGATCGAAGAAGTGGCGCTCACGCAGAAGCTCGTCCGGATCGAGAGCACGAACCCCGGCGCGTTTGAATACAAGGTGTCGGATTTCGTGTATGATTTTCTGGCGCAGACCGGCGCGGACGTCCTGCGCCACGAGGTCAGGGACGGCCGCTGCAACATCGTCGCCACGCTCAAGGGCGCGCAGAGCGGCCCGCGCCTGGTCTACATCTGCCACCAGGACACCGTCCCACTCGGCGAGGGCTGGCACCATGATCCGCTGGCCGCCGAGATCGTCGACGGCAGGATGTACGGCCGCGGCTCGTGCGACATGAAGTCCGGCCTCGCGGCCGGCATGCTGGCGTTCCGCAACATTGCGGCCATGGGCAAAAAGCTGAAGTACGACTTCCTGTTCATCGCCTCGATGGACGAGGAGGACATCATGATCGGCGCGGACAAGCTCATTGCGGACGGCATCGTCCGAGCCGACGACTATGTGCTCGACGCCGAGCCCACGAACGGCGCCATCAAGGTCGCCCACAAGGGCAAGACCTGGTTCCGGCTGGACGCGAAGGGCGTCGCCTGCCACGCGAGCACGCCCGAAAAGGGCAGCGACGCCGTCGCCGCGCTCTCGGAGGTCATCTGCGCCATCAACCGCAGACTCAAGGCGCTGCCGGTGCACCCGGAGCTCGGCCCGTGCGCGGCCACGTTCGGCATCATCAGCGGCGGCCTGAACCTGAACATCGTGCCCGGCGACTGCTACTGCACGATCGACATGCGCCTGACGCCGCCGACGACGAACGAGCAGTCCATCCGCCTCGTGGAGGAGGCCATCGCCGAGGGCTGCGCGCGCGTGCCCGGCACGTCGTGCACCTACACCGTGCTGGCGCAGCGCCCCGCCGTGGAGAAGGACGACGATTCCTATCTGCTCAAGATGCTCCGCGCCGCGACGAAGGACGTCACCGGCGAGGAAGCCCCGGTCGATTTCTTCCCCGGCTACACGGACACCGCGGTCATCGCCGCCACGACCGGCAACCGCAATTGCATGTCCTACGGCCCGGGCGACCTGTTTTATGCCCACAAGCCGGACGAATTCGTCGAGCTCGACGACATCACCCGCTGTACGCGGGTCATGACCCGGCTGGCCGAATCCATCCTGATCGACGCCTGAGAGGAGACGCGCCATGCACGAAAAAGCCGCAGCCCTGCTGCAGAAGGTGCAGCTCCCGCCGATGTTCCGCGTGCGGCAGGTGTTTGACCGCACGCACATCGCGCCGGAGGACATCCCGGACTACATCGCCGGGATGCTGGCCGACGCACCGCACACGCGCAAGATCCGCCCCGGCATGCGCATCGCCATCACGGTCGGCTCGCGCGGCGTGGCCAATATCCCGATCATCACGAAGGCGATCGCGGACTTCGTCAAGAGCCGCGGCGCGCACCCGTTCGTCGTCCCGGCGATGGGCAGCCACGGCGGCGCGACCGCCGAGGGGCAGCGCGCCGTGCTCACCGGCTACGGCGTGACGGAGGAGACCATCGGCTGCCCGATCCTCTCGTCCATGGAGGTCAAGAAGATCGGCGTCAACGCCGACGGCATGGACGTGTTCATCGACAAAAACGCGGCCGAGGCGGACGGCATCATCGTCAACTGCCGCATCAAGCCGCACACGTCGTTCCGCGGGCCGTTTGAGAGCGGCATCATGAAAATGATGACCATCGGCCTCGGCAAGCAGATCGGCGCCGAGACGTGCCACCGCGCCGGGTTCAAGTACATGGCCAAGTATGTGCCCATGTTCGGCCAGGCCATCATCGAAAACGCGCCGATCCTGTTCGCGGTCGCAACGATCGAAAACGCCTATGACCAGACGGCGGAGCTCGTCACGGTCGACGCACCCGATGTTTACGAGCAGGAGCCGATTCTGCTGCGGCGCGCGTTTGCGAACATGCCGCGCATCCTCGTCGACAGTTGTGAGCTGCTCATCGTGGACGAGTGCGGCAAGTATTTCAGCGGCAACGGCATGGATCCGAACGTGTCCGGCAAATTCCCGACACCCTACGCCTCCGGCGGCATCGAAAACCAGCACATCGTCGCGCTCGACATCGACGAGGCCTCGCACGGCAACGCGCAGGGGCTCGGCCTTGCCTCGGCCACGACGGTGCGCGCGGTCAAAAAGCTCGACCTCGACGCCATGTACGTCAACGGCATCACCTGCAAGATGCTCTACGGCTGCGAGATCCCGCCGTTTATGAACAACGACCGCGAGGCCATCCAGATGGGGCTGGCCATGTGCGTGGATTACGACGAGGCGCACCCGCGCATCGTGCGCATTCCGAACACGCTGCACCTCGAGCACATCATGCTCTCCGAGGCGTATTACGACGAGGCGCGCCGGAACCCGAATCTCATCATCGAGAGCGAGCCCGCGCCGCTGGCCTTTGACGCCGACGGCAACCTGGCTTTCGATCTCGACGGGGCGCCGTGACCGTTCGGCAGGGCGCCGCGACAAAAACAGAAAAACCTCCGGCAGCCCTGCCGGAGGTTTTTTTAAGCGGCGGCCGTGCGGCGCGTCAGTGCTCGTATTTGTATGCGCTGGCCAACGCTTCCACGGCCAGCATGGAGTAGTTCCAGTTGTTTTTCATGGCCAGCTCCGCGCCGAACGGATCGCGGATGCGGAAGCTGTCGATGATCGTGCGGTGATCCTGCGCGGAGGACGCCATGTGGTTGTCGCGGAAAAACAGATAGTCCAGCCGCGCGATCGGCACCCACAGCGCCGAGCAGAACTCCTGAATGTAGACATTGCCGGCGATGGCAAGGATCTTCTCGTGAAAGGCGTGGTCGGCCATGAGCAGACCCTCGGTGTTTTTGTCCGCGGCCATCCGCCGAAAGACCAGGTTGCGGTGCTCGAGCTCGTCGATGTCCTCGCTGGTCGCCAGATCCACGGCCAGACGCACGGCCAGGCACTGCAGCGTCTGCATGGGCAGATAGTAGCTCTCGATCTTGTCCAGATCCAGCTTCGCCACGACGGTGGCCTTGCCGGGGTAGGTGAGGATGAGCTTTTGCTGCTCGAGGATCTTGAGCACCTCGCGCACGGGCGTGCGGCTGACGTGAAAATAGTCAGCCAGCTCCGTGTCGGAGATCTTTTCGCCCGGCTTCATCTGCATGAGGATGATCCAGTTGTGCAGCGTTTCGAGGATCTCCGCCTTTGTGCAGGGCGCCTCGGACGGGTAGGGGTAATCGGGCAACGGCATGATCGGACCTCCAGATGAAATCAAATTCGTGCGATCGACAAATAGATACTTTATTATATCATCGTGACCGGGACACGTCAAACCGCAGTTTGCGTGTGTCTGCCTGTCGCGGACAGCCGCTTGCAATGGCAGGAAAAATGTTGTACACTGGGTACATCTTGTCACAAGCGATCAACACCAAAGGGAGGTACTCACGGATGCTGTTTGACGCAAAGATCAGCGCCGCTTATTCCGGCCTGACGTATTCCCAGCGGAAAGTGGCAAACTATGTGCAGGAGAAATATGAGGACGTCGCGTTTGAGACCCTGGAAAAGCTCGCGGCCAAGGCCGGCGTGAGCACGACGACGGTCATCCGCTTCTCGCGCGCGCTCGGCTACTCCGGCTATTCCGAAATGCAGGAGGCCATCAAAAAAGAGATCCAGACGAAGGGCTCGCTGCCGGACCGGCTCGAACGCGCGGCCGCGGTAAGCGACAATGATCTGCTCAGCGATACCTTCACGACCGATATCAGCAACCTCAACCAGACGTTCGCCGGTCTGCAGCCCGAGGAGCTGCAGGCGGCCATCCGTCTCATCAGCGGCGCCAAGAACATCTATGTGCTCGGCATGCGCAGCAGCTTTTCCCTCGCGCACTATATGGTTTCGCGCCTCGGCGAGATCAAGAAAAACGTGCACTTTGTCCAGCTCACCGGCCTGATCTATCCCGAGGAGATCGTCAGCGCCGACGTGGGCGATGTCTGCATCGCCTACATCTTCCCGCGCTATTCCAAGACGGGCATCAATATCCTCGCCTGGATGCGCAGCCGCGGCGTGAAGATCGTGCTCATTACGTCCAACAACAATCTCCCCGTGCGCAGCTATGGAGACATCTGCTTTCGCTGCGCGATCCAGAGCGTGTCGTGCAAAAACTCGCTCACGGCGCCCATGTGCCTGACCAATTATCTGGTCGCCGAGCTGGCGCTGCGCAATTATGACGAGGCGCACGAGGTGCTCTCGCGCACCGAGGAGATCCTCAGCACCGGCTTCTACCTCGGCATCTGACCGGCTCCGGCCGCCGGCGGCCGGCTGCCGTGACCCAGCAATGACCGACGCTCCGGACTCTACGGAGCGTCGGTTGCATTCGGGGCGAAAAACCGCTATGATCGGACTGCGCGGGAGGCGCGAGACATAGATCAGACACGCACGGGGGCGCTCATCCGCGCCCTGCGGCAGCAAAAAGACCTGACACAGCGGCAGCTCTATCCCGAGTGGGGCGCGCAGACGCGCCTGCCGTACTTCGCGCACGGCACGCTGCTGTGGTACTGCACGCAGCACGGGCTGTTCGCGCAGACGATCGACGCGCACAGGAAGTGAACAAAAAGACAGCAAAGGCGTCCCCGCCCGGGGACGCCTTTGCTGCGGTTTTGGGTGCTCACGCGATGCCGGTGACCTTGTAGTCCTTGGCCTCGACCGCCTGGCGGAGCTTGGCCTCGTCCACCGGGGCGCTGAGCGTCACGACGGCGGTGCCGGCCGTGTGGCTGACCTCGGCCTCGGTGACCTCCGGCAGCGCTTCGAGCGCCTTTTTCACGGTCGCCTCGCAGTGAGTGCACATCATGCCTTCGATTTGGATGGTCTTTTTCATTGTGGTTTCCTCCTTGTTTTCGGGTACTTCTTTGAGATGGTTTGCACGTTTATGGTCGTGGCGCGTATCGCGCAGCTTGAACAGATTCAGGCGCAGGGCGTTCGTGACCACGCAGAAGCTCGACAGGCTCATGGCCGCCGCGCCGATCATGGGGTTGAGCGTCAGGCCGAGCGGGACGAACACGCCCGCCGCGATCGGGATGCCGATGGTGTTGTAGAAAAACGCCCAGAA
>ERZ827104.589-NODE-589-length-38042-cov-8.250823_pt1 | contig 38042 bp, 33 predicted proteins | sample MGYA00519781_ERZ827104 | MGnify/ENA primary metagenome ERZ827104 (study PRJEB31778, sample SAMEA3449257) | human gut metagenome | biome: human gut; feature: human-associated habitat; material: faeces | place: United Kingdom | collected 2010/2012 ...
GCTGGGTTCAGAACGTCGTGAGACAGTTCGGTCCCTATCTGTTGCGGGCGCAGGAGATTTGAAGGGAGCTGTCCTTAGTACGAGAGGACCGGGATGGACAGACCTCTGGTGCACCAGTTGTCGTGCCAACGGCACAGCTGGGTAGCTACGTCTGGACGAGATAAACGCTGAAAGCATCTAAGTGTGAAACTCCCCCTAAGATAAGATCTCCCATCCAATAGGAGTAAGGGACGACAAAGACTATGTCGTTGATAGGTCGGAAGTGTAAGTGCAGTAATGCATTGAGCTGACCGATACTAATAACCCGAGGGCTTGACCTACAAGAACATTGCAGGCAAACCGCCTTGTGTATTCTTCATCCTCTGTTCGGTTTTGAAGGTGCAGACCAAACCTTGAGCACCATTAGCTCAGCTGGTAGAGCACCTGACTCTTAATCAGGGTGTCCAGGGTTCGAGTCCCTGATGGTGTACCACCCTTGTGGTGTGCCACGAGGGTTTATAGTTGGTGTTTTTAACGGTGAGGGTCCACCCGTTCCCATTCCGAACACGGAAGTTAAGCTCACCAGTGCCGACAATACTTGTCTGGAGACGGACCGGGAAGATAGGTCAATGCCAACACGGAAGACCGCAGTCATTTGGCTGCGGTCTTTTGCTGTTTTAGCAGTCCTGTATTTTGCTGTTTACATTCAGCGACGCTATGCCTTCGCTTGCGCGGCGCGGGGTTTTGTGCTATTCTGCGCTTGAGGTGATTTCATGAAAGTACTGATGATCAACGGCAGCCCGCATCCGCGCGGCTGTACCTATATGGCGCTGCGCGAGATGGAGCAGGTGCTGCAGGCTGCGGGGGCTGAGACGCAGGTCCTGCATGTCGGCGCTGAACAGATCGGCGGCTGTATTGCCTGCGGCGGCTGCGCGGCGACCGGGCGCTGCGTGCGCGGCGGCCTTGTGAACGACGCTATTGACGCGATGGAGACGGCGGACGCGCTCGTGCTCGGCTCGCCGGTGCACTATGCGAGTATTTCCGGCGCGATGTCCGCTTTCTGCGACCGGCTGTTCTACGCCAGTGATGGCTGGGCGAATAAGCCCTGCGCGTGTGTCGTCTCGGCACGACGCGCGGGCACGACGGCTGCGCTCGATCAGCTTATCAAGTACCCGATGATCTCGAATATGCCGGTCGTGTCGTCCCAGTACTGGCCGATGGTGCACGGCGCTGCGCCCGAGCAGGTCGCGCAGGACGAGGAGGGCCTGCAGACCATGCGCCAGCTCGCGCGCAATCTGCTCTGGCTGATGCAGTGCATTGCCGCCGGGGATGCGGCCGGCGTGCCGCGCCCGGAGACGGAAGCGCGCAAGTTCACCAATTTCATCCGCTGATTTTGCAGCAAGATCACGAAAAGCGCCTCCGCAGGCAAAGCCTACGGAGGCGCTTTTGTTGTCCGTATGGCGCCGGCGCGCTTATCCGTGCTTTTTCGCGCGGCGCTTGCCGGTCATGTGCTCGACCGTCAGGCACAGGACGGTCGTCACGGGGATGGCGGCCTTGGAATACGGAAAGTCCGGCGCGCGGTACTGCGCCATGAGCACGCGCAGCGCACGCTCCTTGTCCGCGTCCGGCAAGATCTCAATATGCCCCTGGCCGATGACGCTCTCATAGGTCATGGTGCAGTTGCCGTGCTCGTCATCGAGGATGAGCTCGTGGCCGCGATCCATCTCGAAGGCCACATTCGGATTTCTGGCAATGAGATCGTATTTCGTGCCGGTATTTGCGCCGTGGAAGTACAGGCGGACGGTCTGACCGTCGACCTCGAGGCCAAAATTCAGCGGCAGGATGTAGGGATACGGCGCATCGTGCAGCGCGAGACGGCAGACGTCGCAGCCGCGCATGACGGTGATGAGTTCCTGAAAGTCGGTGATCTCTCGATCGGATCTGCGCATGGGGATGCTCCTTTCTGATTAGCCGACCGGCGGGCCGAGGCGCGCCAGCACGTCCTGAAAATAGTCCGGCAGCGGGCAGGTGAATGTTACGAGCTCACCGGTGCGCGGGTGGACAAAGCGCAGTGCGCGCGCGTGCAGGCACTGGCCGCTCAGCCCTTTCTCGGGGCGCTTATGCCCGTAGACAAGGTCGCCGAGCAGCGGGTGGCCGATGTGCGCCATGTGCACGCGGATCTGGTGCGTGCGGCCGGTCTCCAGCTCGCAGCGGATGTGCGTGTAGCCGTTGTAGCGCGCGATGACCGACCAGTGCGTGACGGCACGGCGGGCATTTTTGGACGTCACGGCCATGCGCTTGCGATCCGTGGGGTGACGGCCGATGGGCGCGTCGACCGTGCCGGTGTCGGCGCGCAGATTGCCGCAGACGACGGCCTCATACGTGCGCGCCATTGTATGGTCGGCGAGCTGCGCCGAGAGCGCAAGGTGCGCAAAGTCGTTCTTCGCCGCGACGAGCAGGCCGGACGTGTCCTTGTCGATGCGATGCACGATGCCGGGACGCCGCTCGCCGCCGACGCCGGAGAGACTGTCTCCGCAGTGGGCGAGCAGGGCATTGACGAGCGTGCCGTCCTCATGGCCGGGTGCTGGGTGCACGACCATGCCGCGCGGCTTGTTGACGACGATGAGATCGTCGTCCTCATACACCACATCCAGCGGCAGATCCTGCGCCACCAGCTCTGAAGGGGCGGCGTCCGGCAGCGTGACAAGGAACGTGTCGCCGGGGGCGGTCTTGTAATTTTTTTTCACAGGCGCGCCGTCTTTCGTCACGGCTCCCTGCGCCAGCAGCCGCTGGGCGGCGCTGCGCGAGAGGCCGGGCACAGAGCGCGCGAGGAGAGCGTCGATCCGCTCGGCGCTCTCCTGTGTTTGAATCGTTCGTTGTTCCATTAGAAATCCGAAAACTCCGCTAAGATGTCATCGAGCGAGTAGTGCTCACCGTCAGCGGGCGCCGCTTTTGCGTCCGGTTTGTCCGGCGCGGACGGCTCCACCGGTGCGGCGGGTGTGCTGTTGAGATAGGCGAGCAGGGGATCGGCCGGTTCCGCATTGGCCGGCTTCGGCGCTGCCGGAGCCGCCGGTGCGGCGGGTGCGGCGGGACGCGCCGGAGCCTTGGGTGCTTCCTGCACCGGAGCCGGGGCTGCGGGAGTAGCCGGCGCCTTCGGCGCGGGCTGGCTGGCAGGGGGCACCGGCTGCGCGGCAACGGGCGCACGGTTCCACGCGGCGAACGGATCGTCCTGCGCGGTCTCCGGGTGCTTTGGCTGCACGGCAGATTTTTGCGGCGCAGCAGGCTTTGCGGCCGCCGGTTTTGCACGCTTGACGGCGGGCAGGTGCAGCTTATGCCGCCCGCCGGGCTTGTGCGCTTTCTTCGGCGCGGGGTCACTGTCGTCCCCGCGGTAGAAGATGACGTGCAGGCACAGCGCGATGCCGGCCACGACGATGAAGATGTCCGCCAGGTTGAACACGGCGAAGCGCATGAACAGGAAATTGAACATGTCCACCACGTAGCCGCTGAGGATGCGGTCGATGCAGTTGCCGACCGCACCGGCCAGCACGAGCACGACCGACCAGCGGCCGACCTTGCCGTGCACGACGTTGCGCCGCAGACAGAACACGGCGATGGCGGCGAACACGAGCGTGAAGATGACAAAGATCCAGTGCGGCGCGTGCTGCAGGATGCTGAAGGCAGCGCCGTTGTTGTGGATATTCGTCAGCTCTAACACGCCGGGAATGAGTGTGACGTGCCCGGTGTCAAGCGGAATATTGAGGGTGACCCAATACTTCAGGCCTTGGTCAGCGATGAGGATCAGGATGGCTACGATGGCATACCACATAGCGGTTCCTCGCTTTCGGATCAGGATTTTGGGATCGGGGATTTACTCGGCCTTCTGCGCGGCCACGACGGCGGCGCAGCGCGGGCACAGACCGGTCTCGGGGTCGGCCTGCTCGGAGTGCATCCAGCAGCGCGGGCACTTGGTGCCGGGCGCGTTGCGCACGGAGATGTGCAGGCCGGGGAAGTTCGTGCCGGTGCCGGTGACGGCATCTTCCGGCACGTCGCCGCCGACGAGGCACTGCGACACGATCAGCAGCTCGGGCAGGTTCATGCTCTGCACGTCGTCAAGCGCGGCCTTGGCGGCATCGTCGCCGGCGCGCAGCGTCACGGCAGCCTCCAGCGGCTTGCCGATGCGCTTTTCGGCGCGGGCGGCCTCGAGCACGCCGTTGACATCCGTGCGGACGCGGATGAGCTGATCCCACTTGGCCAGCTCGTCGTCACTGAGCGCGTAGGCGTCGAACGGCTGATTCATGACGTTGAGCAGCACGTTGCGCGCGTCGTCCTCGGCGCGGTGCGGCATGGCCTGCCAGATCTCGTCGCAGGTGAAAGCGAGGATCGGCGCGAACATCTTCGTCATGCTGTCGAGGATGAGGAACAGCGCCGTCTGCGCGCTGCGGCGCTTGAGCCCGTTGCGCTCTTCACAGTAGAGGCGATCCTTGATGATATCGAGATAGAAGCTCGAGAGCTCCACGACGCAGAAGTCGTTGATCGCGTGCGAGACGACGTGGAATTCATAGTTGTCATATGCCTTGGCCACGCGGCGGATGAGATCGTTGAGCTTCGTGATGGCCCAGCGGTCGAGCGGGAGCATATCCTCCGGCGCGACGAGATGCTCGGCGTCGAACCCGTCGAGGTTGCCGAGGCAGTAGCGCGCGGTGTTGCGGAACTTGAGGTAGTTTTGCGTCAACTGCTTGAAGATCTCTCTGGAGCAGCGCATATCGGCGTGATAGTCGGCCGAGCCTGCCCACAGACGCAGCATATCGGCGCCGAACTCGTTGATGATCTCGGCCGGATCCATGCCGTTGCCGAGGGATTTGTGCATGGCGCGGCCTTCACCGTCGACCGTCCAGCCGTGGGTCAGGCACTCGCGGTACGGGGCGCCCTTGCCGAGCGCGCCGACGGCCACGAGCAGGGAGGACTGGAACCAGCCGCGGTACTGGTCGCCGCCCTCGATGTACATATCTGCCGGCCAGAAGCCCTGGTCGCGCTGCATGGCGGCGACGTGGGTGGAGCCGGAGTCGAACCAGCCGTCGAGGGTGTCTGTCTCCTGGGTGAAGTGCTTGCCGCCGCAGTGCGGGCAGGTGAAGCCTTCGGGCAGGATGTCGGCCGCCGGGCGGTCGAACCAGGCGTTGCTGCCTTCCTTCTCAAAGAGCTGGGCAATGGCCTCGATGCTCTCGTCGTTGCAGACGGGCTTGTGGCAGTCGTCGCAGTAGAACACCGGGATCGGCAGACCCCAGCGGCGCTGACGGGAGATGCACCAGTCGGCGCGCTCGCGGATCATGGCGGCCATGCGCTCTTTGCCCCAGGCGGGGAGCCAGCGCACGTTCTCGCACGCGGCGACGGCCTCTTCCTTGAACGAATCCACGGAGCAGAACCACTGCGGCGTGGCGCGGAAGATGATCGGCTGCTTGCAGCGCCAGCAGTGCGGGTAGCTGTGCACGATGTTCTCACTGGCGAACAGGGAGCCGGCTTCCTTCATGTCCGCAAGGATGACGGGGTTGGACTCCTCCGTGGTCATGCCGGCGTACTTTCCGGCGTAGTCGGTGTGGCGGCCCTGATCGTCCACGGGCACGACCATGTCCATGCCGTAGCGCTTGCAGGTCAGATAGTCGTCGGCGCCGAAGCCGGGCGCGGTGTGCACGCAGCCGGTGCCGGAGTCCATGGTAACGTAGTCCGCCAGCACCAGCCGCGAGGTCTTGGGCAGGAACGGATGGTCGGCCAGCATGTTCTCAAAGAAGTCGCCCGGGTGCTGTTCGAGCACCTCATAGCTGTCAAAGCCGCCGATGTGCATGACCTTCTCGGTCAGGGCGTCTGCCATGATATACACCTCACCGTTCGGCGCCTGCACGAGGTTATACATCTCGCGCGGGTTGAGCGCGATGGCAAGGTTGCCGGGCAGGGTCCAGATCGTCGTCGTCCAGATGACGAAGAAGAGCTTGCTGTGGTCGACGTTCGGCAGCTTGCCGAGATCGTCGTGCATCGGGAACTTCACATACACGGTCGTGCACGGATCGTCCTGGTACTCGATCTCCGCCTCGGCGAGGGCGGTCTCGTCGTGGGCGCACCAGTACACGGGCTTGAGTCCCTTGTAGATGTGGCCGTTTTGATACATCTTGCCGAACACGCGCACCTCGTCGGACTCAAAGCCCTTGTTCATGGTCTTATAGGGGTGCTCCCAGTCGCCCATGACGCCCATGCGCTTGAAGCCGGCCATCTGGCGGTCGATATATTTCTGCGCATAGTCATGGCACGCGCTGCGGAAGTCGGCGATGCTCATGGCTTTGTGGTTGAGCTTCTGCTCCTTGATGATGGCGCTCTCGATGGGCATGCCGTGGTTATCCCAGCCGGGGATATACGGCGTATAGTAGCCGCGCATGGCGTAGGAGCGGACGATAAAGTCCTTGAGCGCCTTGTTGAGCGCGTGACCCATATGGATGTCGCCGTTGGAGAACGGAGGGCCGTCGTGCAGGCTGAAGCGCGGCTTGCCGTCGTTCTTTTTGAGCATTTCGTTGTACAGGTCCATGTCGTACCAGTGCTGGAGCATCTCGGGCTCGCGCTTGGCAAGGCCGGCACGCATGGGGAAGTCTGTTTTCGGCAGATTGATCGTGGCGTTGTAATCGTTCTTGGACATGGTTCTATCTTTCTCCTCTCAGAGTTTTTTCATCAATTTTTTTCGAAAAATTGTGCAGGGCGGTACGGCACCGGCCGTCCCGCCCTGGTTGATTGCATGTTCCCTCAGCTATTATGCAGGAAATGATAAAGCTGCGTGGCGTCATCTGCTGCGCTGTCGGCCGCGGTGTCGTCGCCGGTATCGACCGGCTGCGCCTCCACAGGGGCGGCGGACACGGGTGCGGCGGGCGCCTGCTCGCTTTGCGCGGCGGCCGGAGCTTCCGGCGCGGCGGGCGCTGCACTCACGCTTGCCGGCTGTGCGGCAGGCTGCTCGGGCGCGGCTTTTGACCCGGCAATCGCATCCAGGTAACTGAGCTGATTCAGGCACAGATTACGCACATCTTCCAGGAATTTTGCACAGGACGTTTTGGCGGTGAGGAGCTTGTTCTCCTCGTTGGCGGTTTCTCTCTGCAGACCGCCAAGTATTCGGTCGGACGTGTTCTTGGCCTCGCTGAGTATCTTATCAGCGCGGGTCTGGGCATCGTCCTCTATCTGCTTGCCGACCTTCTGAGCCGACAGTATGGCCAGACGCATGGCGTCCTCGCTGGCGCGGTACTCTTCTATCTTGTCCACCAGCACCTTCATCTTGCCCTTGAGCACAGCGATCTCCTTCTGCGCGTTGGCAAGCTCGGTGGCCACTTCTTCCTGATAGTTCTGCACAGCGGCCATGTCGTAACCGCCGAACATCGCTTTTTCAAACGTTTTTTCCCGAATATCCTGAGGAGTCATGATGAATAGTCCTCCATTCTTTCTATTGGTGTACTACACGATGGGCGCTGCCGCAGGCAGCGTGCCCGGATTTACAGATGGAACTCGCCCGACTCCATGTCGTCGAGCTGGTCGCCCATGAGGTCGACATTGAACGGCGTGATGATATACGTCGCGCTGGCGACGCGGCGGATCTTGCCGTCCTGCGCGTAGGCGACGCCGGACAGGAAGTCGATCAGCCGGCGGGCGATGTTCTTGTCCGTCTGCTCAAGGTTCATGAGCACGGCGCGGCGGTCGCGCAGATGGTCGGCGATCTCGGCTGCGGACTCAAACTGCTTCGGCGTGACGAGCACGACCTTGAGCTGTCCGCCGCTGTTGAGGTTGACGACCTTGTCGGCCACGCGGCTGTCGCCCTTCGGCGCATAGCCCGGCGCGGGCCGTTCCGGCTCCGTCACCGGATCGTCGCGGATGAAGGTGCTCTTTTTCGGCGCGGGTGCCGTGCGGCGTGCAGGTGCCGGGCGCGCGGGCGCCGGACGTGCGGGTGCGGCCGCTTCTGCAACCGGGATCGCTTCATCCTCGTCATCAAAAAACTCGTCATCGTCGTCATACGGACGGGTCATTTTTTTCAGTTCATCCAAAAAGCTCATTCAGGGGTCCCCCTTTTTACGTGCCCGCGGCCGTGCGCCGCCGCACTTATCTCTGCGGAGCGATCCTGTGCGGCGCTCAGTGCCGGGAATAATCCCGCGCGCCGAAGATCGACGAGCCGACGCGCACCATGTTTGCGCCGGCGGAAATGGCATCCTCAAAGTCTCCGCTCATACCCATAGACAGAAAGTCCATAAAAACATTATCGTATTTTTTTCTGCCGATGTCAACAAAAAGCTCGTGCATTTTCGTAAAATATGCATGATTTCCGTCGGAAGTTTCTGCCACGGGCGGGATCGCCATCAGGCCGCGGACGCGAATGTGCGCGCACGCGGCGGCCGTGTCCAGCAGTTGCGGCAGCGCCGCGGGATCCACACCGCTCTTGGCGGCCTCGCCGCCGATGTTCACCTCGAGCAGGATGTCCTGCACGAGATTCTGCATCGCCGCGCGCTTTTCGATCATGGCCAGCAGTTCGGGCGAGTCTACCGACTGGATGAGGTCGACCTTGCCCACGACCTGCCGCACCTTGTTTGTCTGCAGGTGGCCGATGAAGTGCAGCGGTGCGCCGGTGTAGGCGCCCTGGGCGAGCTTTTCGGTCATCTCCTGCACGCGGTTTTCACCGCAGGCGTCGATCCCCGCGGCGACGGCCTCGCGCACGCGCGCGACGTCGTTCATTTTCGTCGCGGCCACGAGTGTGATGTCTGCGCCCGTGCGGCCCGTGGTGCGGGCCGCGGCGTCGATACGCGCGCGGATGGCGGCAATGTTTTCGGCAATGGTGCTCATGACAGACGGTGCCTCCTTATTTCACGACCTGCCCGTTGGACAGGTGCTTGCCGGTGACGACGATCTCATTGCCAGCGCGCAGGGCGTTGCTCTCCGTGCTCTGGGCGACGAGACAGTAGTCGTCGGTCTGGTAGATGATCTCGATCGGTTTTTTCTCCAACTGCGCCGCCGTGACGACGTAGACATAGGCCTGTCCGTCGTCGTCCATGTGCACGGCCTTGAGCGGCACGCGCAGACCGGTGTGCTCGCTGTAAACCACGTCGGCCGTTGTCTTGCGCATGGCCAGCGTGTCGGCCAGCGCTGCATTGCATGCGAACACGACGGCGACCTTGCCGTCGCTATCCGGTTCGCTCTTGCTGAGCACGGTCGCCGAGACGGTGCCGTTGTAGTGCTGCGGAAAATCCAGCGCGGCGCTGCCGTTCAGGTTCAGGCGGTCGGCGTCGGCCTTGTTCATGACGGACGCGAAGTACCACTTTTTCGCCGTGACGAGCTTGCCGATCGCGTGGGCGGGCGTTGAGGGGGTCGTGCGCTCGAGCGCGTCCACGCCGTTGGGCGTGAGGTTTTCGAGCATGTCCGGCGTGAGCGATTCATACCCGTCGGTCGTGGAGGTGAACAGCCCCGCGGCCGGCGCCGTGATGCTGCCGCGGCCGGCGCCGGCGTTTTCGAGCTGGTGCAACTCGGCGTTGAGCGCGTCGAGGTCGCTCTGCGTGACGGTGCCGGTGCTCGCGCCGAAGAGCAGGGAGCTGAGATCCATGCAGATGTCGTCGAGCTCCGACGTGCTGCCGGCGGAGACGGCGGCATTGAGCTGCAGGATGGCACTGCGCACCTCGCTGTCGAGATCCGACGCACCGGAGGCGCTGCCTGCACGCGAGAGCAGGCTCGAGACGTAGCTGATCTCCTTTTTCAGCTCGCGGGCGCGGCTGGCACTGTCGAGCGCGGCCTTGGAGTCCACGCCGATGGCGATCTCGCCGCCGTTGGCGACCTCCTTGCCGTCGTCCACGGACAGGGACAAAAATTCCTTGTCCGACGCGATGACCTGTTCCTCGCGCACGACGATGCCGCTGGCCTGTCCGCTCTCACTGACGGTCACGAGCACCGCCGGGGCGGTGGCGTACGACTGCTGTGTCGAGCGGAACAGATACACGCCCAGATACACGAGCATGGCCGCGAAGAGCACGAACATGGCGATATTCGTGAAGGTATTCGTTTTCTTCAAATCCGGCCCTCCTTCCAGCGGGGGGCGGCGGGGAGATCACGCCTGCAGCTCGAGCGAGACCGGCCGCGCCGGGGCGACCGTTGAGATCGCGTGCTTGTAGATCATCTGCTGCCGGCCGTCGGCGTCGATGAGCACGACGAAGCTGTCAAAGCTGCGCACAACACCGCGAAGCTGGAACCCGTTCATGAGAAACAGGGTCACGGGGATCTTTTCCCGCCGGATGTAATTGAGGAATGCGTCCTGAAGATTCTGTGTCTTTTGCATGATTGCCGCTCCTTTTGCCGGAGCGGTACATTTTTTTATCATAACACAATCTGCCGCTCCGTGAAATAGTGAATTTATACAAATCCGGTCGAAATGGCAGTTTCCTCCGGATCCGTACAGGCCACTATTCTATACCGCGGCCGGCCAAGAATTGCGTCGAAAGGCGGCACGCTCGGTCCATGTCCGGCGTTTTTTCGTGCCGGATCCAAAACAGATCGGCATCGCGCCGCAGCCATGTGAGCTGGCGCTTGGCGTAGCGCCGGGAGGCGAGCTGGATGGCGGCCACGGCGTCCTGCGGCGATGCCTCGCCGCGCACGGCGGCCACGGCCTCCTTGTAGCCGATGGCCTGCATGGCCGTGCAGGCGGCCGGTACGCCGGCGGCCAAAAGCGCGCGCACCTCGTCAAACAGCCCCTGCCGCACCATGGCGTCCACGCGCCGGTCGATGCGGTCGTAGAGATCCTGCCGGTCGGCAAAGTCGAGCGCGATCTTCGCCGCGTCATACCGCGGCGGCGCGGCGCGGGTCTCGGCGTCGTGCTGCGTGATGGTCTTGCCCGTGAGGATATAGACCTCCATGGCGCGCACGATGCGCTTTTTGTCCGCGGGGTGGAGCCTGGCTGCCCGTTCTGGGTCAAATTTGCGCAGCTCACCGAGCAGCCCCTCGCCGCCAATCTCGTCATAGCGCTCATTGAGCTCCTGCCGCAGCGCGGTGTCGGCCGTGCCGTCGGCGAACGTGCGTCCGGCGATGAGCGAGTCGATGTACAGCCCCGTGCCGCCGACGACGATCGGCAATTTCCCGCGCGCGAGAATATCGTCCACGCAGGCCGAAGCCTCCGCCGCATAGCGCGACACGGAGTAGTTTTCCGCGGGGTCGGCAATGTCGATCATGTGGTGCGGCACGCCCTGCATCTCTTCCGGCGTGGGCTTGGCCGTGCCGATGTCCATGCCGCGGTAGATCTGCATCGAGTCGGCCGAGACGACCTCGCCCCTGAGCCGCTGCGCGAGCGCCACGCCGAGCGCGGTCTTGCCCGAGGCGGTCGGGCCGGTGATGACGACCAGTTTTGGCTGCATCATGACAGCCTCCTTTCCGTGGGGAAAATTCAGAAAGATTATGTTGAAAAGTATTAGAAATGTGTTAGAATGAGAACACCATTCCCAGTTTTCAAGAAGGTGAACCCATGAAGATCAAAATTTCTGCCGACAGCACGTGCGATCTCTCTCCGGAGCTGATCGAGCGCTACCACATCGGCATTACGCCGCTGTACATCATCCGCGGCGAGGAGACCCTGCGTGACGGCATCGACGTGCACCCGCAGGAGCTCTACGAATACGCAAAGGCGACGGGCAAGCTCTGCAAGACCGCGGCGGTGAACGTGTCGGACTATCTGGCGTACTTCGCTGCGTGCCGCGAGGAATATGACGCCGTGATCCACTTCACGATCTCGAGCGACATGTCCGCCTGCTACCAGAATGCCTGCATCGCGGCCAGGGAGTTTACGAATGTTTACCCCGTGGATTCGCGTAATCTCTCGACCGGCATCGGCCACCTGGTGCTCGACGCGGCCGAGATGGCCGAACAGGGCATGGACGCGGCCGACATCGCGGCGGCGCTGGAGAAAAAGCGCGAAAAGCTTGACGTCAGCTTCGTGATCGACACGCTGGAATACCTCAAGCGCGGCGGCCGCTGCTCGGCGCTCGTGGCCATGAGCGCCAACCTCCTGCACCTCAAGCCGTGCATCGAGGTCAAAGACGGCAAGATGGGCGTCGGCCGCAAGTACCGCGGCAAGCTCGAAAAGTGCTACGTGCAGTACATTGAGGACCGGCTCAAGGGGCGCGATGATATCGACTGCCACCGCATTTTCATCACGGATTCCGGCATTGATGAGGCCACGTGGAAAGAGCTCGAGCGCGTTGTGCGCGCGTGCCAGCCGTTTGAGGAAGTCATCCACACGCAGGCCGGCTGCACGGTGTCCAACCACTGCGGCCCCGGCTGCATGGGCATTTTGTACTATCACAAGTAAGCAAAATTGTACAGTCTGACAGGGAGCGCGTTCCGGCGCTCCCTGTTTTCTTTTTTAAACGATGCGCTTGAAGAGCTTGTCCAGCTCCCGGCGCGTGAGCGTCACGGCGACGGGGCGGCCGTGCGGGCAGTACTTCACCTCGCCCGCGCACACCGCGTCCGCCAGGCGCAGCAGTTCCTCGGGCTCGGTCTGCCAGCCGGCCTTGATGGCTGCCTTGCACGCCACGGTCTTGAGCACCTCGTCGCGCACGGACTGTGCGCTCATGTGCGCGCCGTGGCGAAGCTGCGCGCAGATCTCCTCGAGCGCGGGCAGCGCGTCCGCCGCATCGAGCTGAGCGGGCACGCCGCGGAGAATATACTCGTGGCGGCCGAACGGTTCGAGCGTGAAGCCGAGCTCCGAGAGCACGTCGCCATACTGCTGCAGCACGTCGGCGTCACTCGCGTCCGGCGTGAAGGGCAGCGGTTCGAGCAGCGACTGCGACGGGATGTCGGCGGGGCTTTGGCGCATGCGGTCGAAGTTGATGCGCTCGTGCGCCGCGTGTTTGTCGATGAGGATGAGCGTCTCGCCCTTTTCGACGAGGATGTAGGTGTGCATCGTCTCGCCGATCAGGCGGGCGGGCGGCTCGGCCGGGGGCGCGGCGCTCTCGAGCGGGGAGGGCGCCTCCGGCTCAGGCTCGAGCGCGGTCTGTGCGGTCTGTGCGAACTGCGTGACCGGCGCCTCCGGCACAAAATTCGGCGCGGCCGGCATGTCCGGAACCGTGCGCACCGGCGCCGAAAACACCGGCGGCGGCGCCACGCGCGGCGCGGCAAAGGCCGACGCCGTCGGCGAGCGGAACGAGACTGCCTCCTCCGCCGGAACGGCGGGCGCATAGGCGCGCGCGGGTGCAAACGCCGGCGCTGCGGGTGCGGAGCCGGCCGATGCTGCAGCCGGGGCCGCTTTCGGTGCCGCCGGCACGAAGGCGTCCGCCTTCGGTGCGGGCTCCGGCTTGGGCGCAGCCGCCTTCGGCAGCGTGGTCACAGGCTCCTTTTCCGCCTCGAGCGCGGCGCGCGCGCCGTAGTATACGGCGTCAAACACCGCGCGCTCATGCGTGAACTTCACCTCGGTCTTGGCCGGGTGGACGTTCACGTCCACGGCCGCGCAGCTCAGCTCCACATACAGCACGCACGCGGGGAAGCGCCCCACGAGCAGCGTGTTGCGGTAGGCCTGCTCGAGTGCGGCCTGCAGCGCGGCGGATTTGATCCACCGGCCGTTGCAGAAGAAATACTGCTGCGCGCGGCTGCCGCGCCCGGCGGCGGGCGAGGAGATGAAGCCGTGCACGCGCACGCCCTCGGCCTCGCCGGCGCAGGGCAGCAGACTCATGGCGAGGTCGCGGCCGAGCAGGCTGTACACGCAGCTATCGAGTTTGTTGTCGCCGGGGGAGAAAAACAGCTCCTCCCCGTCGCGGATGCAGCGCACGGACACGTCCGGCCGGCCGAGCGCGCACCGCAGCGCGGCAGCGGCGCAGGCCGCGCCCTCCGCGCGGTCGGATTTCAGGAACTTGCGCCGCGCCGGCGTGTTGAAAAACAGGTCGCGCACGATCATCGTCGTGCCCTCGGGGCAGCCGGTCTCGTACATGTCCTGAATGTCGCCCGCGTCGAGCGTCATGTGCGTGCCGGAGTCCGCCCCGCGCCGCCGTGTCGTGAGCGTGATATGCGACACGGCGCTGATCGCGGCCAGGGCCTCACCGCGAAAGCCCATCGTGCCGATGGCCTCCAGGCCGCGCTCGTCGTGCAGCTTGCTCGTCGCGTGGCGCAAAAACGCGATGCCCGCGTCCTCCGGCGTCATGCCGCAGCCGTCGTCCGTCACGCGCAGGTAGGTTGTGCCGCCGCCGCGCAGCTCCACCGTCACGGTGCGGGCTCCGGCGTCGAACGCGTTTTCCACCAGCTCCTTGACGACGGAGGCCGGCCGCTCCACGACCTCGCCCGCGGCGATCAGATCCGCCAGATGCGGGGAGAGAATTTGAATTTCGGGCATGGTTTGCCCTCCTTTGTATACAGTCCATGGGGCGCGTGCACCCCGCGCACATTATTATAATGGATTGTCATTGAAAATTCCACCGCGAAATGCTACAATATTCTATCACACTTCAAATTTTATCCGGCGCGGCCGGACAGGCAGGAGCATTGGCATGAGCTATCAGAGAACGGAGATCTCCGAATCGGACATCCAGCACCAGATGGATATCTGCGCGCGGCTGCGCGCGCACTTCACCGCCGGCGGCCGCCAGCCGCTGGCCATGGTCGATACCTATGGCTGCCAGCAGAACGAGGCCGACAGCGAAAAGCTGCGCGGCTATCTGCGCGCCATGGGTTTTGACTTCACACAGGACGAATTTGCGGCCGACGTCGTCGTCATGAACACCTGCGCCGTGCGTGAGCACGCCGAGACGCGCGTGTTCGGCAACGTCGGTGCGCTCACGCATACCAAGGCGCGCAACCCGGATCAGATCATCGCGGTCTGCGGCTGCATGGCGCAGCAGGAACACGTGGCCGAGAAGCTGAAAAAGTCCTACCGCATCGTCGACCTTGTCTTCGGCCCGCACGAGCTGTGGCGCTTTCCGGAGCTGCTGAGCACCGTCTGCACCGAGCACCGGCGCGTGTTTGCCATCGCGCCTGCCGACGGCAGCGTGGCCGAGGGCATCCCCCAGCAGCGCGATGGCAGCGTCAAGGCGTGGCTGTCGATCATGTACGGGTGCAACAACTTCTGCACCTACTGCATCGTGCCGTATGTGCGCGGGCGCGAGCGCTCCCGCCACCCGGACGAGATCGAGCGCGAGGCGCGCGCACTCGTCGCGGCGGGGTACAAGGACATCACGCTCCTGGGGCAGAACGTCGACTCCTACGGCCGCGACCTCGACGAGGACGTGGACTTTGCCGACCTTATCCGGCGGCTCAACGCCATCCCGGGCGAGTTCATCATCCGCTTCATGAGCAGCCACCCAAAGGACGCGACGGAAAAACTCTTCCGCGCCATGGCCGAGTGCGAAAAGTGCGCGCACCAGATGCACCTGCCCGTGCAGAGCGGCAACGACCGCGTCCTGCATGCGATGAACCGCGGCTACACGCGCGAGAAATATCTGGCGCAGGTGGCGCTTGCGCGGCAGTATATGCCCGACCTCGTGCTCACGACGGACATTATTGTCGGCTTCCCTGGCGAGACGGACGAAGAATTTCAGGACACGCTCTCGCTCATCGAGACCGTGCGCTATGACGCGATGTTCACCTTCATCTACTCGCCGCGCGTCGGCACCCCGGCGGCGAAGATGCCCGACCCCTACACCCGCGCGCAGAAGCAGGTGCGCTTTGACGCGCTCGTCGCGGCGGCCAACCGCATCTCGGAGGAAAAGCACCGCGCTTATGAGGGCAGCGTGCAGCGCGTGCTCGTCGACGGAGCCGACGGCCGGGGCGACCATCCGCTCACGGCGCGCACGAAGGGCGGCCGCCTCGTGCATATGCGCGGGGATGCGTCCCTCGTCGGGCAGTTTGTGGACGTGAAGATCACCGGCAGCAACACCTGGGCGCTCTACGGCGAGGAGGCGTGACATGGCGGAACTGACGCCGATGAAGCGGCAATATTATGAGATCAAGCAGCGCAACCCCGATTGCCTGCTGTTTTTCCGGCTGGGCGATTTCTATGAGATGTTCGACGACGACGCGCGCCTGGCCGCGCGCGAGCTCGACCTCACGCTCACGACGCGCGACCGCAGCGTCGAGGATCCGGCCGAGCGCACGCCCATGTGCGGTGTGCCGTACCACTCGGCCGAGGCGTACATCGGCCGCCTGATCGCCAAGGGCTACAAGGTGGCCATCTGCGAGCAGCTCGAGGATCCCGCACTGGCCAAGGGGCTGGTCGACCGCGACGTTATCCGCATCATCACGCCCGGCACGGTTACGGCCTCGTCCATGCTCGAGGAGAGCAAGTCAAATTACCTCTGCGCGGTGTATCTCAACGCGCAGTCCGGCGGCACGGCGTTCTGCGACCTCTCGACGGGGGAATTCTGCGCCGCAAACTACCCGGCCGACGCCGTGAACCACATCCTCAACGAGCTCGGCCGCTTTGCCCCGCGCGAGGCCGTGTGCGCCGACGCGGCGGCGGAAAACGACGATATCCGCACCTTTCTCACCAAGCGCCTCGGCAGTCTGGTCGAGGCGGGCGGCGACCGGTTTGACTACATGGCGGCGGCCGCGCGCGTGTGCGAGCAGTTCAATGTGCAGAGCACGGACGAGCTCGGCCTCGGCGAGGCGCCGGCGGCCGTGTGCGCGGCCGGCGCGCTGCTGGCCTACCTGCACGAGACGCAAAAGTGCGACCTCGGCCACATCCGGCGGCTGGAGCTGCTGGGCGACGACCACTACATGGAGCTCGACTACACCACGCGCCGCAACCTTGAGCTGACGGAAAACCTCCGCTCCGGCGAAAAGCGCGGCAGCCTCCTCTGGGTGCTCGACAAGACGAAAACGCCCATGGGCGGCCGCCTGCTGCGCGCGTGGGTGGAGCGCCCGCTGCTCAGCCCCGTGCAGATCCGCCGCCGCCTCGGCGCGGTGGAGGAGCTGGTGGGCGACAACGTCCTGCGCGGCGAGCTCATGCGCTGCCTGCGCGAGATCGGCGACATGCAGCGCCTCGTCTCCCGCGCGGTGTACGGCTCGGCCAACGGGCGCGACCTGCACGCGCTGGCGCTGTGCTGCGCGCAGCTTCCGAACCTGACGGCGCTGCTCCGGGATGTGCACAGCGCGGCTCTGCGCGATATTGCGCAGATGGACACGCTCGCCGATCTCTGCGCGCGCATCGACCGCGCCATCTGCGACGAGCCGCCGTTTTCCGTGCGCGAGGGCGGCATCCTCCGCCCGGGTTACAGCGAGGAGGTCGACCGCCTGCGCAACGTGCGCGACCACGGCGCGCAGACCGTTGCCGAGCTCGAGCAGCGCGAGCGCGAGCGCACCGGCGCGAAAAAGCTCAAGGTCGGCTACAACAAGGTCTTTGGCTACTATATTGATATTCCGAACAGCGCCGGTGTCACCGAGCTGCCGGAGGACTACATCCGCAAGCAGACGCTCGTTTCGAGCGAGCGCTATTTCACGCATGAACTCAAGGAGCTGGAAAACACGCTCCTGACGGCGCGCGAGCGCATCGCGGAGCTGGAGTACCAGCTCTTCACCGAGGTGCGCCAGCTCGTCGCGGGCGAGGTCGCGCGCGTGCAGGCGGCGGCGGACGCCGTGGCCCGGCTCGATGCGCTGTGTTCGCTGGCGGAGACGGCCGTGAAAAACCACTACGTCTGCCCCGAGGTCGACCTTTCGCGCACGCTCGATATCCGCGAGGGGCGGCACCCCGTCGTCGAGCAGGCGCAAAAGGACAATCTCTTCGTCCCGAACGACACGTTCCTCAACGACGCGGACGACCGCGTCGCCATCGTGACCGGACCGAACATGGCCGGCAAATCCACGTATATGCGCCAAACGGCGCTCATCGTGCTCATGGCGCAGATGGGCTCGTTCGTCCCGGCCAAAAGCGCCGTCATCGGCGTGGTCGACCGCGTGTTCACGCGCATCGGCGCGTCGGACGATCTCGCCGCCGGGCAGAGCACGTTCATGGTCGAGATGAGCGAGATGGCCAACATTCTCCGCCACGCCACGGCGCAGAGCCTGCTCATCCTCGACGAGATCGGCCGCGGCACGTCCACCTACGACGGCATGGCCATCGCGCGCGCGGTGCTCGAATACTGTGCCGACCCCCGCCGCCTCGGCGCCAAGACCATGTTCGCCACGCACTACCACGAGCTGACCGCACTCGAGCAGACGCTGTCCGGCGTGCGCAACTACAATATCACGGCCAAAAAGCAGGGCGGCACGCTGCTGTTTCTGCGCAAGATCGTCGCCGGCGCGGCCGACGACAGCTACGGCATCGAGGTCGCCAAGCTTGCCGGCGTGCCCGACGCGATCATCACGAAGGCCAAGACCTACCTGCGCGAGCTGGAGTCCGGCGCGAGCGAGCTGGCCGTGCCCGCCGCCGCGGCGGAGGGCGATGCGCAGATGACGCTCGGCGACGCGGCCGGGGACACCATCGCCGAGGAGCTGCGCAGCATCGACCTCAACACCATCACGCCGCTCGAGGCCATGCGCCTGCTCTTCGAGCTGCAGCAGAAAGCGAGGGGCTGACGTGCAGGATCCCAATACAACGTGGGTCAACCCCATGCCGCGCGGCGCCGCGATCGCCGGGTGGATCTATCTGCCCGTCCACGTGGTCGTGCTGCCGCTCACGCTCGGCGTGATCCTTTCGGCGCTGTTCGGCACGCTGCCGTCGGACGTGATGTGCAACGCCTGGTATTATCTCTGCGGCCTTGCGTTCACGCTCATCGCCATGTGGCGCTTCCTGCGCCGCAGCTTTGACACGATGGTCGGCAGCATCCTGCGCTGCATCGGCATATTTTTTGCCGCCTACGGCATCGACGTGTTGCTCTCGCTCGTGCTGCAGCTCGGCACGTCGCTCATCGGCGAGCTGCCCGTGCCGAACAACGACGCCGTGTCCGACCTCGCCCGGGTGGATCATAAGCGCATGATCGCCGTCGCGGTGCTCATGGCGCCGCTCGTGGAGGAGTGCCTGTTTCGCGGCGCGGTGTTCGGTTCCATCCGGCCGAAGAGCCGCTTGGGGGCGTATGCTGCGTCCATCGTGCTCTTTTCGCTCTACCATGTCTGGCAGTACGCGGTCGCATATCAGGATCCGAAGCTGCTGCTCTCGGCGCTGGCGTATGTGCCGGTGTCGGCCGCGCTCACGTTCTGCTATGAGCAGACGCGCTCGATCTGGACGTCGGTCTTTTTCCACATGTGCATCAATGCGCTCTCGCTCACGGCGCTCGCCGGGTGAGGGCATAAAAAGCCGCCGCTTTCCACACAGGAAAGCGGCGGTTTTTATGCATCTTTGCGCTCGTATACGCAAAAGCGATAGCCCACGCCGTCGTGCTCCGCGCGCGGCTCGCTCGACACGCAGTGCCACGCGGGGTCGGCGTCCAGATCCGGGAAAAACACATCCGAGTGGGGCGCAGCGTCAATTTTTGTGACGTATACGCGTGTCAGGTGGGGAAACATCTGCCGAAACACGCTGTCTCCGCCGATGACGAAGCAGCGGTCATACTGCGCGGCGGCGGCCGCGGCCTCCGCCGGGGAGTGCACCACCTGCGCGCCCTCGATCGTGATGTTCTGCCGCGTGAGCACGAGGTTTTCGCGCCCGGGCAGCGGCCTGCCGCCCGGAAAATCGTCCAGCGTGCGCCGGCCGACGATCACGGCCGCGCCCATCGTGAGCGCCCGGAAGCGGCGGCGGTCGGCCGGGATCACGAGCGGCTGTGTGCCTTTTGCCCCGATGCCCCAGTCGGCATAGACGGCAACGATCGCATCCATCTGCCCGCCCCCTTACACCGCGATGGGGATCTTCCCCGTGAACTCGCTGTATTCGTAGCCCTCGACCCGGAAGCTGTCGCGGGTGAAGGCGTAAAAATCGTGCACGTCCGGGTCGATGAAAAACTTCGGCGCGGGCTTCGGCTCGTTTTGAATGAGCTGCTCGATGACCGGCACGTGGCGGTCGTAGATGTGCGCGTCGGCAATGACGTGCACCAGCTCGCCCGCCTGCAGGCCGGACACCTGCGCGAACATGTGCACGAGCACGGCATACTGCACGACGTTCCAGTTGTTTGCCGCGAGCATGTCCTGGCTGCGCTGGTTGAGGATGGCGTTGAGTGTGTTGCCCGAGACGTTGAACGTCATCGAGTACGCGCACGGATAGAGCGCCATCTCGTGCAGATCCTCGAAGGTGTAGATATTCGTCAGGATGCGGCGGGAGGCGGGGTTGTGCTTCAGGTCGTAGAGCACGCGGTCTACCTGGTCGAACTCGCCCTCGGGGTACTGGTGCTTGACGCCGAGCTGATAGCCGTAGGCCTTGCCGATCGAGCCGGTCTCGTCGGCCCACTGATCCCAGATGTGGCCGCGCAGGTCGTGGATGTTGTTCGACTTCTGCTGCCAGATCCACAGCAGCTCGTCCACGGCGGTCTTCCAGTAGGTGCGCCGCAGCGTCAGCAGCGGAAACTCTTTGGACAGGTCATAACGGTTGACGATGCCGAATTTTTTGATCGTGTGCGCGGGCGCCCCGTCATCCTCCCAGTGCGGCCGCACGGCCTGATCCGTGTCCCAGACGCCGTTTGTCAGAATGTCGCGGCAGTTGCGGATGAATACCTCGTCTGCGTAGCTCATGCTTCGGCTCCTTTCAAAACGCTCTAAATCATTACTATATCATGTGCTTTTGCACCTTGTAAAGACCGGAAAGGAAAAACAGGCGGCGGAACAGAAAATTGACAAATTGAGCAGATCTGTCGTATAAATTTGTGCAATTCGCAGATGGGGAACCGCACCCATTTTCTGCAAAAATGCATCCAATTTTGCGCCGCCGGATGGTATAATCAAAACAGCGATACCCTAAATTTGAAAAAACGGAGGATATCAAATGAAGCGCACGAAGAAACTGCTTTCGCTGCTGCTGGTGCTGTGCCTGGTGCTGAGCCTGTCCTGCACGGCCTTCGCGGCGGACGAAGCCAAGCCCTATGACGGCAAGACCGTCATCCTGCACTCCAACGACGTGCATGGCGCGATCAATCTGTATGCGGCGATCGCTGCCATGAAGGCCGACTATGAGGCGCAGGGCGCCGAGGTCATTCTGGCCGATGCCGGCGATTACAGTCAGGGCACCGTCTACGTCAGCGTCAGCAAGGGCGCCGACGCGGTGACCATGATGAACGCGGCCGGCTATGACGTGGCGACCATCGGCAACCACGAGTTCGACTACGGCTACGAGCAGCTCGCAAAGAACATGGAAAATGCAAAGTTCCAGGTTCTGTGCGCGGATGTGCTCGGCGCGGATGACCAGCCCATCTTTGATGCCAATACCATCATCGAAAAAGGCGGCGTGAAGATCGGCTTCTTCGGCCTCGAGACGCCCGAGGCGCAGACCAAGGCCAACCCCAAGCTCATCAAGGGGCTGAAGTTCCTCGCCGGGCAGGGCGGCAGCGAGCTCTACCAGTGCGCGCAGCAGCAGGTCGCGTCCCTCAAGGAGCAGGGTGCCAACCTCATTGTCTGCCTGGCGCACCTGGGCGTGGACGACAGCTCCAAGCCCTACACCTCCTATGACCTCTACCGGAATGTGAGCGGTATCGACTTCATCATCGACGGCCACTCCCACAGCGTCATGACGAAGGGCACGAACGGTGAGCCCATCCAGTCCACCGGCACGGCCTTCGCCAACATCGGCGTCATTACGATCGACAACGCCACAAAGAAGATCGAGGGCAACAACCTCATGAAGGTTTCCGAATACACCAAGCGCGACGCGGCGGTCGCTGCGGCGGCAAAAGCGATCATCGACCCCATCGACAAGGCTTACGGCGAGAAGTTTGCCGTCAGCAAGGTGAAGCTCAACGGCACGCAAGCCCCGGACGGCAACCGTGACTCCGAGACCAACCTCGGCGACCTGATCACGGACGCCATGCTCTGGAAGATCCGCACGCAGGCTGAGGTCAGCGTCCCGGCCGAGAACGTGGTCGCCCTCACCAACGGCGGCGGCATCCGCGCGACGATCAAGGCCGGCGATGTCACCAAGAAGGATATCAACACCGTGCTGCCGTTCGGCAACACGCTCGCCGTTGTCTACGTGACCGGCGCCGAGCTGCTCGAGGCGCTCGAGGCCAGCACGTACTGCACGCCGGAGCCCATCGGCGGCTTCCCGCAGGTGGCGGGGCTGTGCTTTACCATCCAGACCTATGAAAAGTATGACGCAAACGAACAGACCTATCCGGCTTCCACGTACTACGGCCCGGCAAGCATCAACCGCGTGACCATCACCGAGGTCAACGGCAAGGCGTTTGACCCGGCGGCGACTTATGCCGTCGTGACGAACAACTTCGCGGCCGGCGGCGGCGATACGTATTATGCGTTTGCCGCGGCAGAGGATCAGTTTGACACCGGCATGCCGCTCGACGAAGTGGTCATGGAGTATGTTTCCGCCGAGCTCAAGGGCGTCATTGACAAGGACTATGCCGCTCCGGCCGGCCGCATCACGGTCGACCAGGGCATTGCACCGAAGTATGACGAGCTCCGGGAGGCTGTGCTCGATGAGAAGGCTTATGTGCCCGGCACCTACGATGCCTATGCGGCGGCCTGCGCCAAGATGAACGCCGCCGAGACGGAACCGGAGCGCGTGGCGGCTTATCCGGAGGTCTGCAAGGCCACCGAGAGCCTGCGGCTCGCGGGAAACACCTTTGCCGACGCGGAGAGCGGCTGGTACAAGGGCGCGGTCGACTATGCACAGGCGGCTCAGGTCATGGGCGGCGTGGGTGACAACCGGTTTGCCCCGAATATGATGGCTACCCGCGCCATGGTCGCGCAGGTGCTCTATGCGGCGGAGGGCTGGCCGAGCGTCGCTGACATGCGCTGCCCGTTCACGGATGTGCCGGCCGGCGCGTGGTACGCCGATGCGGTCACCTGGGCCTACAACGCCGGGGTCGTCGGCGGCCGCACCGCAACGACGTTTGCACCCGACGACGCCATCACCCGTCAGGAGACGGCCGTCATGCTCTGCGCATGGCTGATCGGCGACGATGTGTACGTCGATGATGCCGTGATCGAGGACGTGCTGGCAACGTTCGACGACGGCGGCAGCGTGGCCGACTGGGCGCGCAGAGCCGTGACGGTCTGCTGCCTGGGCGACCTCATGGTCGGCGTGGGCGATGACTTCGACCCGCAGGGCGGCCTGACCCGTGCGCAGCTTGCGCAGGTGATGCGCGCGGCGCTGTATGACGTGCCGATGCGTGATGCGCTGAATGTTCCCGCGCAGCAGCTCGCGGCATAACACCGGGATCCGTCCCGGCAAGAGGGGGGACTGTTTCGGCAGTCCCCTTTTTGCACATTTTGCGGGGATTTGTGTTCCTGCATTGTGCTTGACAATTCCGGAAAACCTTTTACAATATAGGCGAACCGATCTGACCGATACAACCAAGGAGGTTTTTCATCATGAACATGAACAAATATCTGGACATCGCACCCGAGGTGCAGCAGGCGCTCGCGGACGGCCGCCCGGTCGTCGCGCTCGAGAGCACGATCATTTCCCACGGCATGCCGTATCCCAAAAACGTCGAGACGGCGCTGCTCGTCGAGCAGACCCTGCGCGATCACGGTGCCGTGCCCGCCACCATCGCCATTCTCGGCGGCCGCCTGAAGGCCGGCCTGTCCAAGGACGAGATCACTTACCTCGGCAAGGCCGGGCGCAAGGTCGCCAAGGTCTCCCGCCGCGACCTGCCGGTCATCTGCGCGCGCGGCATGGACGGCGCCACCACCGTCACCACGACGATGATGATCGCCCACATGGCGGGCATCCAGGTCTTTGCCACCGGCGGCATCGGCGGCGTGCACCGCGGCGCCGAGACGACCATGGATATCTCCGCCGACCTCGAAGAGCTGGCGCAGACGCCGGTCATGGTCGTGTGCGCAGGCGCGAAGGCCATCCTCGACCTCGGCCTGACGCTGGAGTATCTGGAGACGAAGGGTGTGCCCGTGCTCGGCTACGGCACGGATGAGCTGCCCGCGTTCTACACCCGCGAGAGCGGCCTTGGCGTCGACGCGCGCGTCGACACGCCGGAGGATCTGGCGGCCATCTTCCAGGCGCAGCGCGACCTGGGGCTCAAGACCGGCATGCTCGTCACCAACCCCATCCCGCAGGAATACGCCATGGACAAGGCCGTCATCGACAAGGCCATCGACCAGGCGCTCGCCGAGAGCCACGAGCAGGGCATCCACGGCAAGGAGACCACGCCGTTCCTGCTTGCCCGCGTGGCGGAGCTCACCGGCGGCGACAGCCTCGAGAGCAACATCCAGCTCGTGCTCAATAACGCCCGCGTCGCGGCGCAGACCGCCGTCGCCCTCTGCAAATGAAGGGCGGTGCGTGGCTCGTGCTCGCGGTGTCCGCGCTGATGGGGCTTGGCCTCACCATCGGAGCCATCGCCTCGCGCCGGCAGATGAGCACCGCCGTTGTGGTGGTGCTGTGCCTCGTCGGCATCGGCATCGTGCTCGTCGGCGTGCTGCTGAGCATCGGCATCGGGGTGTTGTGAACGCGAAACTGCATAAGGAAAAACACCGCAGGCCGACCGGCCTGCGGTGTTTTGCATGTTTGCGGTCATTGTTCGTCGCCGGGCTTCGGCTGCGCGACGCGGAAGATCATGCGCGGAGTCTCAGTGCTGGCCTTCGTGTTCGGTGCCACGGACTCGGTGATGAACGAGTTGCCGCCAATGACGGAGTTGGCACCGATGACGGTCTTGCCGCCGAGGATGGACGCGCCGGAGTAGATCGTGGCGTTGTCGCCCACGGTGGGGTGGCGCTTGCCGGTCACGGCGTGGCCGTGGCGCGGGCTGAGCGCGCCGAGCGTCACGCCCTGATAGAGCTTGACGTGGTCGCCGATGATCGTCGTCTCGCCGACGACGATGCCGGTACCGTGGTCGATGAAGAAATACTCACCGATCTTGGCGCCGGGGTTGATGTCGATGCCGGTCGCACCGTGGGCATACTCGCTCATGATGCGCGGGATGAGCGGCACGCGGCTCTCGTAGAGCTCGTGCGCCACGCGGTAGACAAAAATGGCGTACAGGCCGGGGTAGGAGAAGATGACCTCCTCCTTGCTGGCGGCGGCGGGGTCGCCGTCGAAGTTTGCGGCCACGTCCTTCATCAGGATGGCCTGGATCTGCGGCAGACGGCACAAAAACCGGTCGCACACGGCGCTCGTGCGCTCGCGCAGCTCCGTCTCGTCTTTGATCGTGTTGGAAAATGCTAGGTGCACCTGCTCGCACAGGTCGGTGTAGATCTCGCCGAGCAGGAACTCCGCAAACGTCTCGGCCGAGACGTGCGATACTGTGCCGCCCGCGAAATACGCCGGGAAGAACACCTTCTGCAGGTTCTCGATGATCTTGATGATGACCTTGCGGTCGGGCATACGCAGTTGCTCGCTGTACATGGGCACTTCGGCCGTTTCATAGCCGTTGGCGATCTGAGCCGCCACGGCGTGCAGCAGACTTTTTTGCGTCATGATCGGTGACACTCCTTCTTCTTTCATAGCCCCCACAGGCAAAAACGCAGGAAGCATGCGGCTTCCTGCGTTGCAAAACCTTGTGGGTGCGAAACGGACGCGCCGGGGCGCGGCCGTGGGTTTACCGGCAGAAAGCGACACTTCTTTGCGCACGACAACAACAGGCCGACGGACACACCGCGACCCGGATGCTGTTGCTGCTGCAAAGACGCATGGCTCAGGCTCCTTCCGGAAACGTTCTGCTTCTTGTATAACACGATATGCCGCGCTTGTCAAGGGCGTGTCGGTTCAGTGCTTTTTCTTCGGCAGCTTCGTGATGCGGCCGTCGCCGTGGTCGATGTACGTGTTTTCGAGCACGTCGATCGTGCTGCGGCGCCAGTCGGCGATGTATTCCTCGCGCAGTGCCTTGCGCTCGGCCTGCTCGTCCGGCGTCAGGTCGCGTTCGCGCGCGATGCGCGTCAGCTCGCTGATGCGATCCATCTTTTCCTGTGTCAAGGCTGCATTCTCCTCTCAGTTTTTCAGGCTGTGCAGCGGGGCGGGGATGCGCCCGCCGCGGGCGATGAAATCGGCCGCGCTGCAGCGGTTGACCGGCATGACCGGCGCGCTGCCGAGCAGGCCGCCGAATTCCACCGTGTCGCCCACGTCCTTCCCGGGCGCGGGGATGATGCGCACGGCGGTCGTCTTGTTGTTGATCATGCCGATGGCGGCCTCGTCCGCGATGACGGCGGCGATCGTTTCGGCCGGCGTGTCGCCGGGCACGGCGATCATGTCCAGACCCACGGAGCACACGCACGTCATGGCCTCGAGCTTCTCGATCGTCAGGCGGCCGGCCTCGGCCGCGGCGATCATGCCGGCGTCCTCCGACACGGGGATGAACGCGCCCGAGAGCCCGCCGACGTGGGACGAGGCCATGACGCCGCCCTTTTTCACCGCGTCGTTGAGCAGCGCGAGCGCTGCCGTGGTGCCGGGTGCACCGACGGACTCCAGCCCCATCTCCTCGAGCACGGCGGCCACACTGTCGCCGACGGCGGGCGTCGGCGCGAGCGACAGATCCACGATGCCGAACGGCACGCCCAGCCGCGCGGACGCCTCCTGTGCCACGAGCTGACCCATGCGCGTGATGCGAAAGGCCGTTTTCTTCACCGTCTCTGCCACGACGTCGAACGGCTGGCCGTGCACGCTCTGCAATGCGTGCTGCACCACGCCGGGGCCGGACACGCCGACGTGCACCTCGCACTCCGGCTCGCCCACGCCGTGGAATGCTCCGGCCATGAAGGGGTTGTCCTCCACGGCGTTGGCGAACACCACGAGCTTGGCGCAGGCCATACCGCCCTGGTCGGCCGTCAGCGCGGCGGCACGCTTGACGGTGCGGCCCATCTCGGCCACGGCGTCCATGTTGATGCCCGCGCGTGTGGAGCCGACGTTCACGCTCGAACAGACCAGCTCCGTCTCGGCCAGCGCCTCCGGGATCGAGGCGATGAGCACGCGGTCAGAATCCGTCATGCCCTTGTGCACGAGCGCGGAAAAGCCGCCGAGGAAGTTGACACCGATCTCATGCGCGGCGCGGTCGAGCGCTTTGGCATACGGCACATAGGACTGCGCGCCCGTGCCCGCCGCGACGAGCGAGATGGGCGTGACGGACACGCGCTTATTGACGATGGGGATGCCGAACTCGGCCTCGATGTCCTCGCCCGTGCGCACGAGCCGGCCCGCGAGGCGGCAGATCTTGTCATATACTTTCGTGCAGCTTCGCGTGATGTCCGTGTCCGCGCAGTCGAGCAGGGAGATGCCCATCGTGATGGTGCGGATATCGAGGTGCTGCTGGTCGATCATGGCGATCGTCTGCAAAATTTCACTGCGGTTGATCATGGCTGTGTCCCCTCAGATGCGGTGCATGGCGTTGAAGATGTCCTCACGCTGGGCGCGGATCTGCAGGCCGCGCTGCGTGCCGGCCTCGTCGAGTGTGCGGGCGAGGTCTGCAAACGGCACGGTGCACTGCGCGGCGTCCACGAGCATGATCATCGTGAAGTATTCCTGCAGCACCGTCTGGCTGATGTCCAGCACGTTCACGCCGTACTGCGCCAGCAGGGCGGTCACGTCGGCGATGATGCCGACACGGTCTTTTCCGATCACGGTTACGATTGCACGCATAGGTTGTCCTCCTTATTGACCGATCGCGCCGAGCTCGTCGAGGTTGCGCTCGAACGCGGGGATGAAATGTTCCAGAAAATACTGCACTTCCGGCAGCGGCGAGGCATCAAGCGCGGCGCGCGTCTGCGCCTCGGCGGAGAGAAATTCGTTGTTGCCGGCCTTGCGTTCCTCGATGCACTTGATGTAGGCCGAGAGCTTGTCGGCCGCCTTCACGAGCGGGTAAATGTCGCCGTCCTTGTCTTCGGCGAGCACGCCGGCGTAGGTCTCGCGCAGCTCCGGCGGCAGCATGGCCAGCAGCTTCTGCACGGCCAGATCCTCCACCGCGTGGTAGGCCAACATGATCTCGGCGTTGTGGTACTTGATCGGCGTCGGCAGGTCGCCCGTGAGAATCTCCGATGCGTCGTGATACAGCGCCGCGGTCGCAAGGGCGTTGACATCGCAGGGCTTATGAAGAATGTCGCGCCGGATGACGCCGAGCGCGTGCGCGAGCACGGCGACCATGTGGCTGTGCTCCTGAATGTTCTCGGGCAGGGCGTTGCGCATCAGCCCCCAGCGCGAGATGTAGCGCATGCGCGAGATGAGCGCAAAGAAGTTGGAATCCATCGTGTGCCCCCCTCAAAATCTGAAAATTCGGATATGGGCACATTTTATCATGCCGTCCGGGGAATGTAAACACGAAAAACTATTGCAATATCAGGTTTTCCATGCTAAAATACAATTTCGTGCAACGAAGAGTCATTTTAAGATATGTATTTGCGTTGAGGAAGTGTGCAAAATGGAGAAATTGAGAAACGTCGCCATCATCGCCCATGTTGACCACGGCAAGACCACCCTGGTCGACGAGATGCTCAAGCAGAGCGGCGTCTACCGTGAAAATCAGGAGGTCGTCGACCGCGTCATGGACTCCAACGATCTGGAGCGCGAGCGCGGCATCACGATCCTGGCAAAGAATACCGCTGTGCGCTACGGCGACACGAAGATCAACATCGTCGACACCCCGGGTCACGCCGACTTCGGCGGCGAGGTTGAGCGTGTCCTGAAGATGGTCAACGGCGTCATCCTGCTCGTCGACGCGGCCGAGGGTCCCATGCCGCAGACGCGCTTCGTGCTCAGCAAGGCGCTCGAGCTCGGCCACCGCGTCATCGTCGTCATCAACAAGATCGACCGCCCCGACCAGCGCATCCACGAGGTCATTGACGAGGTGCTTGAGCTGCTCATGGATCTGAACGCCACGGACGAACAGCTCGACTCGCCCATGCTCTTCTGCTCCGGCCGTCAGGGCACCGCGTCCTACTCCCCAGATGTGCCGGGCAAGGACCTGCGCCCGCTGTTCGACACCATTCTGGAGTACATTCCCGCGCCGGAACAGAACGTCGACGCGCCGTTCCAGATGCTCGTGTCGTCCATCGACTACAATGAATTTGTCGGCCGCATTGCCATCGGCCGCATCGAGCGCGGCGTTATCCATCAGAATGAGGAGATCGCCGTCTGCAACTATCACCAGCCGGACGCCCCGGCCAAGAAGGCCAAGGCCGTGTCCATGTACGAGTTCGAGGGGCTGCAGCGCGTGCCCGTCACGGAGGCGGAGGCCGGCAGCATCATCGCCATGTCCGGCATCGGCGATATCACCATCGGCGACACGATCTGCGCGCCGACCTGCGTCGAGCCGATCGAGTTCGTGAAGATCTCCGCGCCCACGATGGAGATGACCTTCTCCGTCAACGACGGCCCGTTTGCCGGCCGCGAGGGCAAGTTCGTCACCAGCCGTCAGATCCGCGACCGTCTCTACCGCGAGACGCTCAAGGACGTGTCCCTGCGCGTGAGCGACCTGCCCGGCGCGACGGATTCGTTCAATGTCGCCGGCCGCGGCGAGATGTCGCTGTCCATCCTCATCGAGACCATGCGCCGCGAAGGCTATGAGTTCCAGGTCTCGCCCCCGCGCGTGCTCTATCAGACGATCAACGGCCAGAAGTGCGAGCCCATTGAGCGCCTCGTCGCGGACGTCCCGACCGACGCCGTCGGCGCCGTGATCGAAAAGCTCAGCAGCCGCAAGGGCGAGCTGCAGCAGATGGAGCCCATCGGCAAGCGCACGCGCTTGGAGTTTCTCGTGCCGTCGCGCGGCCTGTTCGGCTACCGCAACGAATTTCTGACCGATACGAAGGGCGAGGGCATCATGGCCTCCGTCTTTGACAGCTACGCCCCCTATAAGGGCGACCTCAGCCGCCGCAACACCGGCTCGCTCGTCTCGTTCGAGACCGGCGAGAGCATCACCTACGGCCTGTACAACGCGCAGGAGCGCGGCCAGCTCTTTATCGGCGCGGGCGTGCCCGTGTATGCCGGCATGGTCGTCGGTGTGTCGCCGAAGCAGGAGGACATCACCGTCAACGTCTGCAAGAAAAAACAGCTCACGAATACCCGTGCCGCCGGCTCCGATGACGCGCTGCGCCTCGTGCCGCCGCGCAAGCTGAGTCTGGAGCAGTGCCTGGAGTTCCTTGCGGACGACGAGCTGCTCGAGGTCACGCCCAAGAGCCTGCGCATCCGCAAGCGCATCCTCGACCATGAGCGCCGCATGAAGGCCGCCCACGGCAAGGGCGCGAAATAAATCCGATCCCGTTCCCGCCGCCGTCTGCGCTGACGGCGGCGGGATTTTTCTGCACACCGTGTGCGGTTTTGTTGATAGAGGTGCAGCCTATCCGATAAAATAAACACATAGTACAAAAAATAGAAACAGAGGGAAGCGCCGCACATGAAAACCGCGCCCGTGCGCAGCGAAACCGTGAAAAAGCTCCTCCGCCCGGCACTGATCGTGCTGGCCGTGCTCATCGTCCTGCTCAATTCGATCACCGTCGTGCAGGCGGGTCACACCGGCGTCGTCGTCACGCTCGGAAAGGTCAAGGAGGGCGTGCTGCAGGAAGGCATCCATTTCAAGGCGCCGTTCGTGCAGAAGGTCGTGAAGATCGACAACCGCATCCAGAAGCTCGAGGTGCAGACCGAGGCCTTTTCCAAGGGTCTGCAGAGCGTGCAGACGGTGCTGGCGATCAATTACCGCGTCGATACGGCCAAGAGTTACAGCATTTATAAGAACATCGGCGTAAACTATGAGACCGTGCTCGTCGTACCGGCCGTCAACGAGGTACTCAAGGCGATCACCGCCATCTACACCGCAGAGGAGAGCGTCACGAACCGCGTGCTCATCTCCGAGGGCCTGGTCGAGCAGCTCAACGCAAAGCTCAACGATGCGGGTCTGTATGTCACGGACGTGAACATCATCGACTTTGACTTCTCGGACGCGTTCATCAACGCCATCGAGGAAAAGCAGGTCGCGCAGCAGCAACAGCTCAAGGCAGAGACCGAAAAGCAGACCGCCATCACGAACGCGGAGGCGGAGGCCGAGGCCAACTGCTCCGTCAGTGCCTCGCTCACGGATCAGATCATCCAGAACAAGACTGTCGAGAAGTGGGACGGCAAGCTGCCCACCGTTACCGGCGGCAGCGGCACGATCATCTCGCTGCCGGGGGCGAATTAAGGAAGATTTCTCTTTACAAGTGCCGCAGGTTGTGGTATTGTAAAACAGTCCATGTGCCCGGATCCGGGGTTTGGCCGCTTTGCAGCGGTGCCTTTCCGCCCGGTTCTGCGCCAGCGGATACGAAATCAAAGAAAGGAAGCAACCACTATGATTACCAAAGCAGAAAAGACCGCAGTCATCGAAGCCAACAAGACGCACGAGGGCGACACCGGTTCTCCGGAGGTTCAGATCGCCATCCTCACCGAGCGCATCCACCAGCTCACCGAGCACCTGAAGGTGCATCCGAACGACAAGCACAGCCGTCTCGGCATGTACAAGATGGTCGGTAAGCGCCGCCGTCTGCTCGACTACCTTGCCAAGAAGGACATCGAGCGCTATCGTGCGATCATTGCAAAGCTGAACATCCGCAAGTAAGTTCGGCTTTTCCGAAGGGTATGAACGTTTGAACGCAGGGGGATAATTTCATATTGTCCCCCTGCTTTTTTCGTTTCCGCCCCAGAAGCCCATTTTCGGGAGCGCCGCTGCCCAGTATTTGAATCTGCGCCCCATCGCGTATGGGACGCGGATGCAAGTGCTGGCTCTGGCGTTTCCGCCAACAAAAGAAAGGAGCACCAGAACCCATGATCATCACCACGCACAAGCAGTTCCCCAACTACAAGCGCTACGAGATCGAGTATGAAGGCCGTCCCCTCGTCATGGAGACCGGCAAACTCGCAGAGCTGTGCAACTCCGCCGTCCTTGTCAGCTACGGCGAGACGACCGTGCTCGTCACCTGCACGGCCTCCGCCCGCCCGAAAGACGGTGTGGATTATTTCCCGCTGTCCGTCGACTTCAATGAAAAGCTCTACGCCGTCGGCCGCATCCCCGGCAGCTTCATGCGCCGCGAGGGCAAGCCCAGCCTGCCCGCCGTGCTCGCCAGCCGCCTGATCGACCGCCCGATGCGCCCGCTCTTCCCGAGCGACCTGCGCAACGACGTCATCATTGCCTGCGAAGTCCTGTCCGTCGACCGTGACTGCAGCCCGGAGATCACCGCCATGATCGGCGCGAGCGCCGCCGTGAGCATCTCCGATGTGCCGTTCAACGGCCCCATCGCCGGCATCGTCCTCGGCTGGGACGGTGAGAAGTATCTCTTCAACCCCACGCAGGAGCAGCGCAAGACCAACCGCATGATCACCACCATCGCGGCCACGCACAAGAAGATCGTCATGATCGAGTCCGAGGCCGACCAGGTGCCGGACGATGTCATGTATGAGGGCATCGTGCAGGCGCACGAGCACTTGCAGCCCGTGCTCGACCTCATCGACAAGATGGTCGCCGAGATCGGCAAGCCGAAGTTCGAGTATGAGCATGCTTCCTTTGACGAGGATCTGTTTGAGCTCCTGTGCGCCAACGAGATGGAAGGCATGGAGTACTGCATGGACACCGACGACAAGAACGTGCGCGAGGCGCGCGTGAATGAATGGATCGCGGCCGTGCAGGAAAAATATGAAGCCGAGCACCCGGACATGATGCAGTACATGGACGAGATCCTCTACAAGATGCAGAAAAAGATCGTCAAGAAGTGGCTGCTTTCCGGCCACCGTGTCGACGGCCGCAAGATGAACGAGATCCGCCCGCTCGACGCCGAGGTCGGCGTGATCCCGCGCGTGCACGGCTCGGGCCTCTTTACCCGCGGCCAGACGCAGGTACTGTCCATTGCCACTCTGGCCACGCTGTCCATGGCGCAGAAGCTCGACACCATCTGGGAAGAGGAAGAAAAGCGCTTTATGCACCACTACAACATGCCGCCGTACTCCACCGGTGACGCCCGCGCCGCCCGCAGCACCAACCGCCGCGAGTATGGCCACGGCGCTCTCGTTGAGAAGGCACTGCAGTGCGTCATCCCGCCGGTCGAGGAGTTCCCGTATGCCATCCGCGTGGTGTCCGAGGTGCTCTCGTCCAACGGCTCCACGTCGCAGGGCTCCATCTGCGGCTCTACGCTCGCGCTCATGGACGCCGGCGTGCCCATCAAGGCGCCGGTCGCCGGTATCTCCTGCGGCCTGATCCAGGACGGCGACGATTTCACCACCTTCATCGACATTCAGGGCGTTGAGGACTTCCACGGCGAGATGGACTTCAAGGTCGCCGGCACGAAGGAAGGCATCACCGCCATCCAGATGGATCTGAAGAACGACGGTCTCAAGCACGAGATCATCAAGGAGGCATTCCGCATGACGCGCGAGGCTCGCTTCCAGATCCTCGACGAGATCATGCTCAAGGCGATCGCCGAGCCGCGCAAGGAGCTGGCCGATTCCGCTCCGAAGATGATCCAGATGAAGATCAACCCCGACAAGATCCGCGAGGTCATCGGCTCCGGCGGCAAGGTCATCCAGAAGATCTGCGCCGACACCGGCTGCAAGATCGACATCGAGGACGACGGCTCCATCTTCATCGCCTCCGAAGACATCGAGGCCTGCCGCGCCGCGCGCAAGACCATCGAGAACATCGTCTTCGAGCCGGAAGTCGGCGAGCTGTACTACGGCAAGGTCTCCAACATCCGCAGCGACTTCGGTGCCTGGGTCGAGCTGGCTCCGGGCAAGGACGGCCTCGTCAAGATCAAGGATCTCGAGTTCAAGCGCACCGAAAAGGTCGAGGATGTGCTCAAGATCGGCGACATGACCTGGGTCAAGGTCATGAATGTCGACGATCGCGGCCGCATCGACCTGTCCCGCAAGGACGCGATGCGTGAAAAGGGCCTGATGTAATTTCGGCAACTGTGTGGGCGGGGTGCGCATATACCCCGCCCTTTTTACCACGGGGGGACAATACGCAATGTATGAAAAACAGACGCTGCCGAACGGCGTGCGCATCGTCTATGAGCATATGCCGCACGTGCGCTCGGCGGCCATCGGCGTGTGGGTCGGTGTCGGATCGCGGTATGAATCGCCGTCCGAGGCCGGCAGCGCGCACTTTATCGAGCACATGCTCTTCAAGGGGACGGCACAGCACACCGCCTCCGAACTGGCAGAGCGCATGGACGCCATCGGCGGCCAGGTGAACGCCTACACCACGCGCGAGGGCACGTGTTACTATGCCCGCGTGCTCGACGAGCACCTCGACCGCGCGAGCGACCTGCTCGCCGAGATGCTCTTCACGTCGAATTTCTCGGAGGCGGACGCGGCCAACGAGCGCGGCGTCATCCGCGAGGAAATGGACATGTACGCCGACACGCCGGAGGATCTGGTCACCGAGCGGCTCATCGGCGCCGCCTTTCCCGGCGCGCTGGGGCGGCCGGTGCTCGGCCGGCCGGCCACGATCGACCGGCTGACGGGGGCGCGCCTGCGCACGTTCCAGATCGCGCACTATGTCGCGCCGCGCATTGTCATTGCCGTGTCCGGCAGCTTTACGGACGAGAACATCGCGCGCCTGGCCGCGCACTTTGCCTGGCTGCCGGCGCGGCCGGATCTCACCATGCGCCCCGGCAGCTATACCCCGGCCTTCACGCTCAAGCGCAAGGCCATCGAGCAAAATCAGATCAGCATCGGCTTTCCCGGCCTGCCGACGGGGTCGGAGGAGCGCTTTGCCATGGCGCTGCTCTCGTCGATCCTCGGCGGGAACATGTCCTCGCGCCTGTTTCAGACCGTGCGCGAGAAAAACGGCCTCTGCTACGCCATCTACACCTACACGGCGAGCTTTCTCGACTGCGGCATGTTCGGCATCTCCGCCGCCGTCGGCCGCGAGACGGAGCAGCGTGCCCTCGCGCTCATTCGCGACGAGCTTGAGCGCTTCCGCACCGAAGGCGTCACGCAGTCGGAGCTCGACCGCGCGCGCGAACAGGTGCACGCGAGCGTGCTCATGGCGGAGGAATCCACCGCCTCGCGCATGAACAAGCTCGGCTATTCCGAGCTGTACCTCGGCCGGATCCTCCCGGCGGAGGAGGTGCTCGCGCGCTACGATGCCGTCACGCGCGAGGACATTCTCGGTCTCGCGCGCGAGACGCTGGACTTTGACCGCGTGTCGTTCTCGGCCGTCGGCCGCCTGCGCCCGCCTGCGGAATACGAGCAGCAGCTCAAGGGATAACAAAAAACGCCGCGGATCATTCCGCGGCGTTTTCCTTTTTCAGTCGTCCGGCTCTCCGGCCATGACCGTGTGCTTCAGGTAGTCGGCAAAGGCGGCGTAGGTATCTGCACTCAGCACGTCCGGGTAGGACATGACGACGAGCGCGTGGCCGCGGTTCGCCGCGTGATACGGCGGGTGGACGTGCGCGTAGGGGTTTGCATGGTAGCCCGCGCGCTCGTAAAAGCCCTGCCGGCGGCGGGAGAGATCGCCCACCGGCGGGTCGATCTCGAGGATGATGGGCTTGCCCTCTTCGGCCAGCAGCGCGAGAGCCGCCTGCCCGTAGCGCCGGCCGCGCAGCTCGGGTCGGGTGCAGAAGTGCTCGATATAGAAAAAGTCGCCCGCGTCCCAGCACAGCAGCAGGCCGACCCACGCGGCTTCGTCAAAAATGAGCCGGAACTGGTAGGCGTCCTGCGTCAGGGCGCGCGCCTGCGATGCGGCGGTGCGCAGCTCGTGCGCAGGGAAGCTGCTGCGGTAGAGCGCCATGGCGGCGGCGTAGCGCGGGCCATGGGTGGAGCGGATGCGTTCAAAGTGCATAGGATGCGCCTGCTTCCTGATGAGAATAGCCCATAGGCTACCACACCCGCGCCGCTTGCGCAAGGGGGCAGATTCTGCTGCCAGGGGTCAAAAACAGAAAAACCAAAAACCCCGGCGGCTTTTCTCGAAGCCGCCGGGGTCGTTTTCGTTTTTCAGGCGTTCTGGATCAGCAGCTCCGCGATCTGCACGCAGTTGGTGGCAGCGCCCTTGCGCACCTGGTCGCCGCAGCACCAGAGGCACAGACCGTTGGGGTCGGTCAGGTCGGGGCGGATGCGCCCGACGAACACGAGATCCTGATCCGACGTGTCGAGCGGCATGGGATACTGCAGCGCGTCGAGATCGTCCACGAGGCGGCAGCCGGGGGCGGCGGCAATGGCCGCGCGTGCCTCCGCGACGGAGATGTGGTGCGCAAAATGCACGGCCGCGGAGATGGAGTGGCTGCGCACGACGGGCACGCGCACACAGGTGCACGAGACGTTCATGTCCGGCAGGTGCAGGATCTTGCGCCCCTCGTTCTGGAGCTTCATTTCCTCGGAGGTGTAGCCGTCGCACTGCTCGCCGCCGATCTGCGGGATGACGTTGTAGGCGATCTGGTGCGCGAACACCTTCGGCGCGTAGGTCTTGCCGGCGCGCAGGGCGTCGACCTCGTTTTGCAGCTCGATCGGGCCGCCGGCGCCCGCGCCGGACACGGCCTGATACGTCGACACGACCATGCTGTGGATGGGCGAGAGCTTGCGCAGCGCGTTGATGGCGGTCAGCGTGATAATGGTCGAGCAGTTGGGGTTCGAGATGATGCCGTGGTGCAGCTTTACGTCCCCGGCGTTGATCTCCGGCACGACGAGCGGTACGTTCGGATCCAGACGGAAGGCCGAGGAGTTATCCACGAACACGGCGCCGGAGCGCACGATCGCGGGGGCGAAGCGCTCGGCAATGTCGTTTTCCGCCGCGCCGAGGACGATGTCCATGCCGGAGAAGACGGCGTCCGTCGCCTCCTCGACGACGATGTCCTGCCCCTGCCACGACACGACCTTGCCGGCCGAGCGCGCGCTTGCGAGCAGATGCAGCTCCCCGACGGGGAACTTGCGCTCGGCAAGGATCTTCATCATTTCCTGTCCGACGGCGCCACTGGCGCCGAGAATGGCAACACGATACTGCTTCATATCCGAAAACTTCCTTTCTTATTTGACAAAGCTGTTGTACAAAACCTGAATGGCGGGCGCGAAATCCTTCGTGTCCACGCCGACGATGATGTTGAGCTCGTCCGGCCCCTGCGTGATCATGCGGATGTTGATGCCGTGCTCGCCGAGGGCAGCGAAGATGCGGCCCGACGTGCCGGGGCGGAACACCATCTTCCGGCCGACGGCCGCGACGATGGAGATGTTCTCCGTCACGTGCAGATTGTCCGGGTGGAGCTGCTTTTCGAGTTCGCCGAGGATGGAGTACAGGCAGGGGGCGACCTTCTCGCTCGAGACGACGAGCGACAGGCAGTCAATGCCGCTGGGCGCGTACTCGATGCTCACGCCGTGGCTCTCAAACACCTCGAACACCTGCCGGAACGCGCCCACGCTCGAGGACATGCCGGACTTGGCGATCGTGACGATGGAGTAGTTTTTCCGGCCGGCGATGCCGGTGATGAGCCGGCCGTCGTCCACATCGTCGAACGACTCCATGATGAGCGTGCCGGGGTGATCGGGATCGTTGGTGTTGCGGATGTTGAGCGGGATGTTTTTCTCGCGCACGGGGAAGACCGTGCCCTCGTGCAGCACCTGCGCGCCGACGAAGCTCAGCTCGCGCAGCTCGTTGTAGGTGATGCGCTCGATGGGCAGCGGGTCGGGCACGATGCGGGGGTCGGCCATGAGGATGCCGGACACGTCCGTCCAGTTTTCGTACACGTCGGCATTCAGCGCCGCGGCCGCGAGCGCACCGGTGATGTCGCTGCCGCCGCGGGAGAACGTGCGGATCTTGCCGTCCGGCGTCACGCCGTAAAAGCCCGGGATGACGACATTGCGCCCGTCGGCCAGCCGCCGCAGCGCGGCATAGGATGCCTCCTTGTCGATCGAACCGTCGAACTTGAAGCGCACCCACAGCTCCGCGTCCAGAAACGAGTAGCCGAGGTAGTCCGCCATGAGCAGGGCGGAGAAGTATTCGCCGCGCGACACGAGCTCTTCTTCCGAGATGCCGGCGTGCATCTGCTGGCGCAGCACGTCGAGCTCGGCCTCAATGTCCACGCTCAGGCCGCATTCGTCGCGGATGGCGGTGTAGCGA
>ERZ827104.592-NODE-592-length-37949-cov-6.547686_pt1 | contig 37949 bp, 38 predicted proteins | sample MGYA00519781_ERZ827104 | MGnify/ENA primary metagenome ERZ827104 (study PRJEB31778, sample SAMEA3449257) | human gut metagenome | biome: human gut; feature: human-associated habitat; material: faeces | place: United Kingdom | collected 2010/2012 ...
GCCAGGCAGTTCGTGGTGCAGGAAGCGTTGGACACGATCTTAATGTCCGGGGTATACGCATCGAGGTTAACGCCGCAGACGAACATCGGCGTGTCGTCCTTGGACGGACCGGAGAGCACGACGACCTGCGCGCCGGCGTCCAGATGATCCTGCGCCTTTTCCTTGGTCAGGAACGCGCCGGTGCACTCGAGCACATACTCGACACCCAGCTCACCCCAGGGCAGGAGCTTCGCATCACGGTTGTTGAGCAGCGCGACGCGCTTGCCGTTGACGATCAGCGCCGGGTGCTCGCCGTCCTCGTAATCGACCGTGCCCTGAAAACGGCCGTGCACGGAGTCGTACTTCACAGTATAGGCCAGTTGCTCCGGCGTCTTATCCGGTGCGTTGACGGCGACGACCTCAATATCGTCGGCGCAGATCGCTGCGCGGAACACCAGACGGCCGATGCGGCCAAAGCCATTGATGCCAATTTTAATCATGCTCTTATTCCTCCTGTTATATCTGCTGCGCACGGTGCGCAGCGCGTATTCGTACGCCTACATTCTATAACAATTCCACCAAAAGCGCAACCACATTCTTACCGGCGCGGCGCGCAGCGTCGATCATATGTGCCAATTTTTCTTCCACCCACAAGTAAAAACTTGTATCTATTGACGAGTTCTGCTATACTGATTTTTAATACATCACAGGGGGGACTGGAAAATGAGCAATACTCTCATCATTGACTCGCTCAACACACTGTTTTCGATGAGCAACACGGCCGTGCTTGGCACGCAGGAGCAATTTGTCGCATTCATGAACCCGGCGGCACAGGAGCTCTTTCGCGGCGACCGCACGAACCACAAGCTCTCCGAGCTGCTGCCGACGCACATCACCGAAGCCACAGCAACGGAATTCGTCACATCCGCCACGATCGAAAAGCGCCACGTCATCATTTCCGTGACGTCCTTCGGTGCATTCCGCCTGTTTTCTCTCGTGCCGCAGGACGAAAACGCCCTGCGAGCCGGTGCGCAGTTTGCGCCGTTTCTGGCCGCGCTCAACTCCTTCCGCGCACTGACGACCTATTTTTCCGACTATGCCATGCAGCTTAGCGACGTACGCTTCCGGCGCAACGCCGCCGAGCTGACGCGATTTTACTACCGGCTGCTACGCTTTACGCTCAACGCCTCCACCGCCTCCGGCCTGAGCGACGGCACACTCGCGTTCATGCCGCAGCTATGCGACCTCGGCAAGGAATGCCGGACGCTGCTGGATAACATCCAGCCGATCACGGATGCCAACGGGATTGTGCTTGAGGTCAGCATCCCGGACGAGCCGATCACCTGCGCGCTCGATACGGCGCTCATACAGCGGATGCTGCTCAACATTCTTGCCAACTGCACGGAACGCTGCAGCCACGGCGACCGGATCCGCTTCACCGTCACGCAGGCGGATGACCATGTGAACATCACCGTCCGCGACGACGGCGTGCGCATCCCGCCGTCGAAGCTCGGGACGATCTTCATCCCGCTGCGCGTGACCGGCGTGGATTTCTCCAACCTGAGCAGCAACAGCTACGGTCTGACGGTCGCGCTCGGCATCGCGGAAAAGCACAACGGCACCATTCTCCTTGAGAGCAACGAATGGGGCGGCACGACCTTCCACGTCGTGCTCAGCACACAGCTTCCGGAGACGAATCTTTTCCGCGCACCGCAGGCGCCTTATGGCCGCGCGCAGGAAGATCCCATCCTGATCTTTCTGTCCGACCAGATGTCGAACATGCAATAAGCGCCGCAAACTTGCAATGCAGCAAAACCATACAGCAATGCGTGCCGCCCGTTCCGGGCGGCACGCATTGTTCATGTTTCCGTCAGATAGCGCGCCCGCAGCGTTTCCCGCTCCGGTGCGCCAATACCGAGCGCCTGCGTCAGAAAGGCGTCCACGCTGCCATACCGCTGCGCGATCGCATCGCGCGCAGCGCTCAGGAACGCCACATCCGCGCGGTCAAACGTGCGGATGACCTCCCGCTCCGGCTCGCGCAGGTCATAGTCCGCGACCGCCGTCAGCAGGCAGTCGGTCGAGGCGGCCATGCGCTCGTTCGTGATGAGATAATTCTCCGCAATGACCGGCCAGTCCACACCCAGCGCCGTCAGCAGCAGCATCGTGCCGACGCCGACGCGGTCTTTCCCCGCCGTGCAGTGGTAGAGCAGTGCCCCGTCCGTCTGCGCGAGCAGGAGCGCGAAAAACTGCCGGTAGTGCGCGACGGAGAATTCCTGCGTGACGAGACTGCGGTACAGCTCACACATGAAGGCGTCCGCGCGGCCGGCCATTGCTTTCGCGTGCGCAACGACGGCGCCGTAGGGGTCTGCGTGTTCTTCCCGCGTCAGGCCGGCCGCCGCCTGCTGCACGATCGGACAGTGGACATACGTCACACCCGGCAGCACGCGATCCGGCTTCTGCTCCCGCTCAAGGTCGGTGCGAAAATCCACGACCGTGCGCAGCGGATATGCCGTGAGCGTCTGCGCATCCGTCTCCGTGATGCCGGCCAGCTCGCCGCTGCGCAGCAGCAGGCCGGGGCGGATCGTGCGGCCGTCCATCGTCGGCAGGCCGCCGAGATCGCGCGCGTTCGGCGCGCCGCGCAGCAGCCAGCGCTCAGAGGCCAAAGAGTTGTTTTCCATTTTGCAGTGTCACCCCCGCGACTTCTTCTGTGGTCATGCCCTTGATCTCCGCAATGCGTGCGGCAATGTACGGCAGGTTGCGCGAGTCGTTGCGCTTGCCGCGGTTCGGCACCGGGGACAGATAGGGCGAATCTGTCTCGAGCAGCATCCGGTCTGTCGGGCACGCGGCGATCACGTCCAGCGCACGGAAGGCATTTTTGTACGTGATTGGGCCGTCGAAGCCGAGATACCAGCCGCGGCGCAGCAGCTCGCGCGCCATCTCGACGCTGCCGGAAAAGCAGTGGAACACGCCGCGCAGCCCCGGATAGTCGCACACGATGCGCAGGCTGTCGCCATGCGCCTCCCGGTCGTGGATGATGACCGGGAGATCCAGTTCCAGCGCCAGCTCGAGCTGCGCACGCAGCATCGTCTCCTGTGTCGCCTTCGTGGAGGTGTCCCAGTAATAGTCCAGGCCGATCTCGCCGATGGCGCAGACTTTCGGCTGCGCGGCCAGCGCGCGGATCTGATCCAGGCTCCCGTCCGTCCAGCCGGCAGCCTCTTCCGGGTGCCAGCCGACGGCGGCATAGACAAAATCATACGCCTGCGCGATGGCGACGGCGCGCTCGGACGTCGCAGCACAGTCGCCGGGATCCACGACGAGCGCAACACCGCTGTCATGCACAGCGCGCAGCACCTCGTCGCGATCGGCGTTGAACTTTCCGCTGTCGTAGTGCGCGTGGGTATCAAAATACTGCGTCATTCGGCGTGATAGGTCGCGGCCGGACGGCGCTTGTGCTCGCTGCGGCTGTGGTAGCGGTCGATGATGGCCTTGTCGTGCTCATTGGCCTCGCCGGTGAGGATGTACTTGTCGATGGCGGCGTAGGTCACACCCATCTCCTGCTCATCCGTCTGCCCTTCGAAGAGGCCGGCGGACGGCGCCTTGCGGATGATGTTTTCCGGCGCGTGCAGCCAGGTCAGGAACTCGTAGATCTCCGTCACGGTCAGGTCGGCAATGGGATTGAAGTCATACGCGCCGTCGCCCCATTTCGTAAAGTAGCCCATGTATGCCTCGCTGCGGTTGCCGGTGCCGGCGACAAGGCGCCCCTCGGCCGCGCCGATGGTGTAGAGCGTAAGCATGCGCAGGCGCGGGGCGATGTTCGACGTCGCCATCTGGTTGAGCGTCGTGACGGCGGAGACCGTCTGCATGACGAGCTCCTTTTCTGCTGTGAGGTCAACCGTGCGCGTCTCGATGTTGAACTGCTCGGCCACGGCCAGACCGTCGGTCATGTCCTCGCCGAAGTTGCGCTTGGAGGCGCACGGCATCATGATGCCGACCGTGTTGTCGCACGCGGCCTTGCAGAGGATGCCGACGAGGGCGCTGTCCTTGCCGCCGCTGTTGCCGTAGATGACGCCCTTGGCACCGCTACTTTCGAGCAGGCCGCGGATGAAGGCGACACGATTTTCAAATTCTTTTGCGTAATCTCGCATGATTTCCACTCCGTTTCTTTCGTTACTCCTGGATCATCGCCAGAAATTCTGCTTCCGTAATAATCGGCGTGCCGAGCGTGAGCGCCTTCTGATACTTCGAGCCGGTGTTTTCCCCGGCGAGCAGATACGACGTTTTTTTCGACACGGACGAGCTGGTCTTGCCGCCGAAGCGCTCGATGATGGCACTTGCCTCATCGCGACTGAAGTGCTCGAGCGCGCCGGTGAGCACGAACGTCTTGCCGGCAAAGCGGCGGTCGACGATCTGCTCCTTGGAATCAAAGCTGACGCCGGCGTCGCGCAGCAGCCGGATCTGGTGCTGCGACTGCGGATTATCGAACCACGCGCGCAGATACGCGGCCGTCGTCGGCCCCACGTCCGGGATGGCCATGAGCTCGTCCTCCGTCGCCGCCATGAGCTTGTCCAGTGTGCCGAAGTGCATGGCCAGCACCTTGGCTGCCTTCTGCCCCACCTGCCGGATGCCGAACGCGCACAGCAGGCGCGCCATGCCGGCGTCCTTGCTCTTTTCGATGGCGGCCATGAGGTTCTCGGCCGATTTTTGCCCCATGTGATCGAGCGCCGCGACCGCCTGCGGCTCGAGCGAATACAGCTCCGCCGGTGAGCGCACGAGCCCCGCCTCGATCAGCGACTGGCAGAGGGAAATGCCGAGGCCGTCAATATCCATCGCCTCGCGCGAGGCAAAGTGCGCAATGTTGCGCAGCCGCTGTGCCGGGCACTCCGCGCCCGTGCAGCGCAGCGCCGCCCCGTCCGGATCGCGCACGACCGGCGCGCCGCACTCCGGACAGGTGTCCGGCATATGAAACGGCACCGTGCCCTCCGGGCGCTTTTCGCGCACGACGGAAAGAATTTCGGGGATGATCTCCCCTGCCTTCTGCACGAGCACCGTGTCGCCGATGCGGAGGTCGAGATTGTCGATAAAGTCCTGATTGTGCAGCGTGGCGTTCGTGACGGTCGTGCCGGCCAGGCGCACCGGCTCGATGACCGCCTTCGGCGTGAGCACGCCTGTGCGGCCGACCTGCACAACAATGTCGCGCACGCGGCTCTCCTTCTTCTCCGGCGGGTATTTATACGCCACCGCCCAGCGCGGGAACTTCGCCGTGCTGCCGAGATACTGCCGCTGTGCGAGGTCATTGATCTTGATGACCGCGCCGTCAATGTCAAACGGGAACGTCTCGCGGTTGTCACCGATCCAGTCGATGCGCGCGCAGCAGGCATCAAGCGTTTCGCAGCGCTGATACGGCACGACCGGGAAGCCCAGGGACGCCAGATAGTCCAGCGTTTCCGTGTGCGTGGAAAACGTGCGGTCGCTGTCAAACTGGAGGTTGAAGATGATGATATCGAGCTTGCGCGCCGCCGCGACCTTCGGATCCTGCTGGCGCACGGAGCCCGCCGCCGCGTTGCGGGGATTGGCCAGCAGCAGCTGCTCGAGCAGCTCCCGCTCGGCATTGAGCGCCGCGAACACGGCATGTGACATATAGACCTCGCCGCGCACGATGAGCTTTGCGGGGGCATTGTCGATCGTCAGCGGCAGATTGCGCAGCGTGCGGAGGTTTTCCGTCACGTCCTCGCCGGTGATCCCATCGCCGCGCGTGGCGCCGCGGACGAACACCCCGTTTTCATACTCGAGCGACATCGACAGACCGTCGATCTTCGGCTCCACGGAATAATCATGTGCCTGTGTGAGCGCGCCGTCCATGCGCGCACCGAACGCGCGCAGCTCATCAAACGAGAACACGTCCTGCAGACTCTCAAGCGGCACCTGATGGCGCACCTGCGCAAAGGTGTTGAGCGCATAGCCGCCGACGTGCTGCGTCGGCGAATCGGGTGAGGCATACTCCGGGTGCGCCGCCTCCAGCTCCTCGAGCCGGCGCATAAGCGCGTCATACTCAAAGTCGCTGATCTCGGGCGCGTCCTTCACGTAATAGAGAAAGTTTGCGTGCTCCAACTGACGGCGCAGCGTCAGGATCTCTTCGCGTACATCCATGTTGTTTACTCCACTTCCACATACGTCTGGGGCACTTTGCCGACAATGACCGTCTCGGCCAGCAGCACATTCGTGCCCACGGTCTCGGTCTGGTGCTCCCAGGGCACCAGAATGTCGAGATCCATTTTCACGTTCAGATATAGTTGATATTTGCTCTGGTTGATCGCCGCCGACACGAGCTCATTGTGGTAGCTCACATCCGACGTCGTCAGCACGAGAATGCGCACCGGCAGCGGCAGCTTGAGCCCGGGCAGGAAGTTAACGCCAAAGAGTGTCTCGAGCGGAATGTCGAGTTCGACCTGTCCGTCGTCCCCGTCCATCATGTGCTCGAGCACCAGCGAGGACACCTGCCCCACATGCTCGGTGTTGATGCTCACGGCGGTGATCGTCCCGTCCGCGTCCGTGCGGTAGGTATAATAGTCGCCCTGCACCTGCGCCGTTGCCTCCGAAACGGCGGCATTGATCTTCAACTGCATGAGATCACAGGCGGAATTGACGGCAAGCTGCGCGATCAGATGCAGCGCTGACGCCGCAAAATACGCCGCGCCACCCAGCAGGGCAAGCGCCAGCAGCAGAGCCGCAAACTTCCGGTTTCGCCGCAGCGGGCGCCGGCGCGCGGCCGGTCTCCAGCGGTGAGATGCATGGATCATAGCATATCCCCCCTGCCATGCTATGCAGCGGCGGGGCGGTTCATGCGCTTATTGCAGAGATTGGACAATAGCGCGGAAGGTATTGCCGCGCTCCTCAAAGTTTTGGAACAGGTCAAACGACGAGCACGCCGGCGACAGCGTCACAATATCGCCCGGCTGCGCGAGATGATAGGCCGCCTCCACGGCGGCGCGGAAGTCCGGCGCTTCGATGAGCGGCAGCTTTTCCGGGTCATAGAATCGGGAGGCGCGAATGGCCGCGGCAATGCGCTGCGCCGTCTCGCCGACGACAACCGCAGCCTTCGCGTGCCGGCAGATCTCATCGCCGAGTGCGTCAAACGGGATGTGCTTGTCGTGCCCGCCGAGGATGATGACCGGCGGCTTCGGCAGCGCGTGCAGCCCCGCGATCGTGCGCGTGGGACTCGAGGCGATGGAGTCATTGATGAACGTGATGCCGTTGAGCTCGCGGATACGCTCCATGCGATGCGGCACGCCGGAGAAGGTGTGCGCGACCTGCACGCATGCCGCGCGCCCGACCAGCCCGTCGGTCGCGGCAAAGGCCGCCATGTAGTTTTCCACGTTGTGCGCGCCGGGGATGCGGATCTCGGCCACGTCGAGGATCTTCTCTGCCTTGCCGTCATGCGCGCGGTAAATCACACCGCCGGAGCAATAGACGCCGTTTTCCACTGGGCCGATGCTGCTGAAATAGCGCACCTGCCCCGGTGCCTCGGCCGCAAAGCGCGGCGTATGGGCATCCCTCGCGTTGAGCACCAGGCATCCGTCCGGCCGCTGGCCGCGATAGATGCTGCACTTGGCGGACACATAGTCCTCGAAATCCGGATGCACGTCCAGATGGTTCGGCGAAATGTTTGTGATGATGGCCACATCGGGCGCGCAGTGCATGCTGTGTAGCTGGAAGCTGCTGAGCTCGAGCACGGCAAAGTCCTCCGGCCGAATGTCCGGAATGCGGTCAAAAAGCGGCGTGCCGATGTTGCCGCCGAGGTGCACGGTGTATCCCTGCGCGCGTAGGAGCTCCGCCGTGATGGTCGAGGTCGTAGTCTTGCCGTCGCTGCCGGTGATGGCGATGATACGGCAGGGGCAGAGATTGCAGAATGCCTCCATCTCGGAGGTGAGGATCGCGCCGTTTTGCGCCGCCGCGCGCAGCTGCGGCACGATCGGCAGCACACCTGGCGTACGGAAAATGACGTCAAAGTCCAGATGCTCCAGATAATCGGCACCGAGGATGAATTTTGCGCCCTGCGCCACGGCTTCGTCGCCGGCCGCGCCGAGCTGGGCACGCGCGCGCCGGTCGCACACCGTCACGTCGCATCCATTGCGCAGCAGCACGCGCACCAGCGGCTGATTGCTCACACCAAAGCCGATGACGCCGATGCGCTTATCGCGCAGATAGTCCATATAATCGGAAAAGGTCATGCTGACACTCCTTTTTACTTATCTTAAGATCACACAAAGCGATTATACCGCCCATTCGGCGCGATTACAAGAAAATAAATCGCCGCAGCGCTTGACGCGGTGCGGCAGGATGTGTAAAATAGTCGGGCGAGCGGGCTGGACAGCCGCGGGCACAAGCCGAAAGGCTGTGCGTGAGGAAAGTCCGGGCTCCACAGGGCAAGGATAACGGGTAACACCCGCCAGGGGCAACCCTCGGACAAGTGCAACAGAAATAAACCGCCCGAGCGATCGGGTAAGGGTGGAAAAGTGAGGTAAGAGCTCACTCGCCGGCTGGAGACAGTGCGGCGCTGTAAACTCTATCCGGAGCAACACCGCGGAGGGACATACGGCCGGCCCGGCCGTCCCATGGAGGTGGCTGGAACGCACCGGCAACGATGCGTCTAGATAGATGGCTGTCGATTACAGAACCCGGCTTACAGGCCCGCTCGTTTTTCAGCAAGACTCCGCCAGACGGCGGGGTCTTGCTGCGTTTCCGGACGCCATTTCATGGAAGAAGCGGACAACCTGACCGGTTCCGGACACATTCCGGCATAATTGTGTATTGTATTTCCAGTTCCGGCGTGATATATTTTTGTCAATAAAACATATTATTCCGATAGGTAAGGTGATACATATGCCGGAAGCAGTGACCTACCGCAGCCTGCAGGACGTGGTTGTGCGTGCAAACAGGCTTTTCCCGGACACGCGATTCTTTCTCAGCAAAGACCCGGCCATGCCATATGTGCTCGGCCGGGAGCTCTACCGGCTCTGCGGCCGGCTCGGCAGCAAAGTCCGGCACGGCGGCATGCAGGGCGCACACATTGCCCTGCTCGGCCCGAACTGTGCCGCGTGGATCAGTGCGTATTTCGCCGTTGTCAGCGGTGGCTGCACGGCGGTGCCGATGCACCTCGGCACGCCGGACGATGAGCTGGCCTCGTGCCTGGAACGCGCGGATGTGTCGCTGCTGCTATATGACGCAGCGTGCCAAGCGCAGGCGGACGCGCTGCAGCGGCTGCTGCCGGAACTGCAAATGCAGGAGCTGCACACGTTTTTGCAGGAGCTGAACACCGATGGCGACCTAGTCTTCCCGGAGCTGAAGCGCGACGGCATGGCAGCACTCTACTTCACCAGCGGCACGACGGCTCAAAGCAAATGCGTCATTCTGACGCACGGCAACATGGGCGCGCACTGTACGACCGCTATGGCCGCCCTGCCCCTGTCACTGGATGACGCGGGGCTGTCGATCCTGCCGCCGAGCCACACGTTTGAGCTCATGACGAACATCGTCGGTGCGCTGCACTGCGGCGGCACACTGTACATCAATGAGAGCCTGCGCACCGTCAAGCGCAACCTGCAGAAGTATCAGCCGACAATCCTTGTCGTCGTGCCGCTCGTGCTGCAAACGCTGCATAAGGAGATCCTCAACACGGCGCGCAGGCAGGGCAAGCTTGAAAAACTGCAAAAGGGGCTGAAGCTCAGCGGCGCGCTGCAGGCTGTCGGCATCGACATCAGCCGCCGCCTGTCTCAGGATGTCTATGACGTACTGGGGCACAATCTGCGCTACTTCCTGTGCGGCGGCGCGGCGCTCGATCCGGAACTGATCCGGTTTTTCAAGTGCCTCGGCATCACTGTGCTGCAGGGCTACGGCATCACGGAGTGCTGCCCCATCGTGGCGGCAAATCTCCCGGGTGCCAATCGCATCGGCTCCATTGGCCGCGCGTTCCCCTGCTGCGAGACCGCAATTATTGACGGTGAGATCTGCGTGCGCGGCGGCAGCGTCTCCCCCGGCTACTACCGGGACGAGGCCGCCACGGCCGAGAGCTATCGGGGCGGCTGGTTTCACACGGGCGACCTTGGGCGGATGGATCGGCGCGGATTTTTGTATTTTCAAGGGCGCGCGAAGAACCTGATCGTGCTGGCCAACGGTGAAAATGTCTCCCCGGAGGAACTGGAGACACGCCTGTATCAGCTCGACGGTGTGCGCGATGCCATCGTGTACGAAAAACACCAGCAGATCACGGCCGAGGTCTACGCCGACCCCGCCGTGTTTCCGGATGCGGCCGCCCTCTGGCAGGCCGTCAGTGAGATCAACCGGCATCTGCCGCCCTATAAGCAGATCGGCAACCTCATTTACCGGGAAAACGAATTTGAAAAAACCGCGACGCAGAAAATCAAGCGCCGCGCAGCTACGGAGGCAGCATCATGAGAGAGAAACTTCTGGAGATCCTTGCAGAGACCGCAGGTGTGCCGGTATCGGACCTGCACGATGACACACGGCTGATCGCCGACCTGGGTCTGACATCGTTCGACCTGGCGGACATCGTCGTGACGGCGGAAGAGGAATTCGGCATCGTCATTCCAGACAGCCGCTTCCCCGAAATTCAGACCGTCGGTGACGTTATCCGCGTCCTCGGGGAGGTGCAGGGCGATGACGCTTGACCATCTGCCGGCACTTGACGTCTTTTCCGCGCCCTACGACCACGATTTCGTGTTCAAAGCCCACAATCCGGACAAGAAAACACTCATCACCCGCTACCGCGGCACGATCTGCCGGCCGTCGCAGCGCGGCTATCTGATCGCGGCGTGGCAGAAGAGCATCTACCACTTCGGCGGACTCACGCGCGAGGTGCCGCTGTTTGTGACCGCGGCGCTCGATACGGACGGCAATGTGACCGATCTGACGCTCGATGAGCGCTGCTACGGCAGTCAGGGCAAGCGCTGCGATTTTGGCTGCCTGCAGGGCTGCATGCAAAGGCAGCTCATCGGTAAGCCGTTTTCCGCGCTCACGGCCGTCTACCCGAATGCGACCGCCATCCGCTGCCTGCATCTGTTTGAGATCCTCGGCGGCGCGGCGTCGTTCTGGACTCATCTGCAGGAACAGGGGCGCACGTCCGGCTGTGAGCAGGAGCTGGTGACGATCCGGCCGACGCCGGACGGCCTGACCGCCGCGGATGCGCACGAAGTGCTCGGCGAGACCGCGCAGATGCTCTTTGTGCTGCACCACAGCACGCCGCCGGTGCTCAACGAAGAGCATCTGACAGCGGGGCTGAACGCGGACACGGAAGTTTTTTATGACAGCAAATTTGCCTTTCGTGAAACGCTGCGCGGCGACTCGTTTGAGACGGCGTATGCGCAGCTCAACCGGCTGTTCAGCAAGTGCTATCACCTCGAGAAGCAGCGCTTCGGCTTCCGCGGACGCATCCGGTTTACAAACTGTCCGTCGCTCGTGGGGCTGTTTTTGCTCACATTCAGTCACGGCCAGCTGCGCGGCGGGGTGTCCCGCGCGCTGAAGATCGAGAAGATCCTGCACTTCATTCAGACCGGCGAGGGACGCACACCGTGCATCGGCTTCGGCGGCTGACACAATGCATATAGCATATAGAAAATGCCGGGCAGTGCAAGTCTGTCCGGCATTTTTCTTTTGGTGCGGCCGTGCCGCGGGATCGTTGTGTTTTCGGGGCGCACATGCTACAATCAATTCTGAAAGCAGCAACTGCATATTCAATGCGCAGAGGAGAAGATGATATGTACTATTCGGAGCTTGTTAAAAAAGCATGTGTCCTCATGTTTGAAGCACATAAAAATGATCTGGACAAGGGCGGGTATCCTTATGTTTTCCACCCGTTTTATCTCGCCACACAGATGGAGGATGAGACGTCTACGTGCGTGGCGCTGCTGCACGATGTGATCGAGGACCACGGCGATGAATACACATATGCAGACCTCGAAAGCGCCGGATTTCCCCGGGAGGTGCTGGACGCGCTCCACCTTCTGACGCACGCAGAGGACATCGCGTATATGGACTATGTAAAAGCGCTGGCCGAGAATCCGATCGCGCGAAAAGTCAAGCTCGCGGATCTGAAACACAATCTGGATTCCCGGCGGCTCAGTGGTCAAAAGCCCGCAAAGAACGACACCTACCTCCAGGCGGTCGCGTATCTTGAGCGCATGGAATAATACCGATCGTGCGCATCCATTTTGCCAGGCATGACAGAAAAAGCGAGAACACACGGCGCCGGACGGGGCTCCCCTGTCCGGCGTCGTGGTTTTTGCGCGGTCTTTGATAAACAAAAAATCCTGCAGCCGCAACGGTTGCAGGATTTTCTGGAGCTGCTACCCGGATTCGGACCGGGGACCTCATCCTTACCAAGGATGCGCTCTACCGACTGAGCTATAGCAGCATACAAAGCCCGCGGAGCTTTCGCCCCGCGGGTGGCGACCGAGAAGGGACTTGAACCCTCGACCTCTAGCGTGACAGGCTAGCGTTCTAACCGACTGAACTACTCGGCCTCGTCGCCTCAGCGCTTGTTTAATATACCAGACGATTCGACTGCTGTCAAGTTATTTTTGAAAAAATTTTCGGCGATTTTCATTTTCCCGCTCCGGCCGGTCTCCTCCGGCGCAAAAATGTCTCCCGGGCAAAAAAGCCCGGGAGACACACGCGAGAAAATTACTTGGTGATCTGGAAAGCGCGCGTGATGGGCGCTGCCTGATAGTTGCCGCCCAGAGTCACGACTGTCACAACATAGCGGCCGGGCTCAGTCGGGGGCGTCGTGGTGCTGGAGTACAGCTTCCACCTGCTGGTGAAGCCGGAGTACAGGTAGTGCACAGAGGACTGATCCTCGACTTGTTTCCCGTTATAGCTCAGCGTCGCACCGAAGTCGAACTTCGCAGCGTCCGCAGCGGAAATCTTGCCGTTGGTGAAGTTCTGATTCCAGTCGAGCTTCACACCGGAGTAGTGCTTTTTCACAACGAGAGCGCCCATACCGAAGCCGGTGTTGTAGTTATCGTTGTTCGTGATCGCGTAAACGGTGTAGATACCCACCTGATCCGGCGTACGCAGGGCAATGCGGACATTGTCCAGCAGGGTGATCTTGTTGAACACGTTGATGATCTGCTGCAGCGTAGTGACGTCAACACCCATCAGCTTGAGCGCTTCACGCACTACGGCATACTCGCTGCCATTGGCGATCTTGTCCAGATTCTGCTTGAGTTCGCCGACGGTGATGCCCTTGTCCATGATATCCTGGATCGTCCGCAGACCGACTTTTTCGAGCACAGGATCAACAGCCTTGATGAATGCGTTGTCTGTGTAGCGCTCGGGCAGCTGCACGAACACGCTGGACACGCCGGTATAGACTGTGAAGATGTCAAAATCGTCCACGGGATCGGTGGTGACGAAGCCCTCGCCCGGCACTTCGTCGGCGTAGATGCTCGTCGAGTGCACCTTGACGGAGACATTTGCCTTCTTGACCGTGAGCGAGCCTTCCTCAGCCTTGCTGGGACGATAGGTCTCGCTGCCGTTGAAGGTCACGCGGATCTGCTGCTCACCAGCGCCCATCTGGGGGTAGAGAAGCTGCAAATCGCCCAGCTTGACTCCCTTTCCCTCGATCGAAACCCAGTCTTTGAAAGAATTCATGTCGCCGCTAAAATCACCGGCCACGACCTTAGCCGTTGCGTAATACTCGATCGTGAAGTCGTCCACGCTCAGCGTGCTCTTGTCGGGCAGCGTGGAATCGTCCCAATCAATGACGTATTCAAAAATCTGCTGCGTCATGGCAGCGGCGTCCTTATTGTAGATGAGAGAGATGCTCGGCTTAAGGACGACGGTGCTGGCCTCGCGGCTGTCGGTCATCTCGACGGTGACTTCCGCCGTATAAGCCTTGTAGCCTGCGTTGCCGCGCCAGGTGAAGCGGATGGTCTGTGATCCGAGGCCAAATTTAACAAGCTGGTCAATAAAGTCGCTGCCCGTCAGGCTATAATTCAAGGGCTGATAATTCTTGAGAAAATCTGTGCCGGCGTTATACTCCACCGTCACGTCGTTGATGGAGACGTTCGGATCGGTGCTCTCGAGCAGCGCCTCGCGCAGAGCCTGCGCGGTCGCCTCGTAGTTGATGCTCTGATCCTTGTTATAGACCATCGAGACTTCGGTCACGCCCTGCTTGAGCTGGAACGGTGCATCCGCGCGGTCAAGGAAGTTCACAGTCGTTTCCTTAGTGACAGCCTTATAATCATCGCTGCCGCTGTAGGAGACTTTGATCTTCTGCTTGCCTGCAGAAATGGCGGGATAGTTCAGGCCGACGACCTTGCCGCCCTCCAGAGGAGCCCAGTTCTTGCTGATCTTGCCCGTAGCATAGTACTCAATGGTCACGTCGTCGACCGTCAGCTCGGGCTTGGTGCTCTCCACGACCAGGCTAAAGATGTTCTCACGCAGTGCGTCAAAATCCAGCGTGCCGTCTTCCTTATACGGTAGCTTCACGCTGGCGTCCTGCTTGAGCGTGATGGACGAAGAGAGCTTCTCCGCCTTCGTCAGCGTCACTTCCGCTGTCGTGCCAGCAACACGCACCTGATAGCTGCCATTCTTGTTGTACTTCAGCGCGGGGCAAGTATACTCGGTCTTAAGCAAACCTTCTTTAACAGTTCTGCCACCGCCAATGGAATCCCAGTACTCATCTTTGCTTTTCGATTCGATTCCAAAGTCTTTTCTCACGGCCTTCGTGTAATACTCCCACTGAAGGCTGTCGAGAAGTGCACTCTGCTCTTCCTCGCTCTTCTGATCAAAATCCTTGACCAGCGCGCGCGTCAGCGCATGGTTCACTTCATCGGTCGTCATCGTGGACTTAATGATGGCCGTACCGTCTTGCAGCGTGTAGCTGCTATCATCCGCTGCGAACACGGCCGGCGAGAACGCCCCGACCTGCGACAGAAGCAGCACCGCCAGCAGGCATGCCAGCACCCGCTGCAGTTTTTTACCTGTCATGATATTTCCTCCTTTGTTTCTATTTCGCCAAGTGGATCTTGCATGTCCCCGCATGCATGGAACTATATCATCCCACATAGGTGTTAAGAACACGTTAACAAATCACCCAAAAAATTTCAATTATTTTATTTAAAAAATTAATGATTATTTTGAATCTATTCGTTCAAGTTTTTGAAACACTGGCGAGAAAATGTAACTGAAACTTTCTGCCCAGAAATCACATTTCCCTCTTGCATTTTCACGCACGGTATGCTATATTATTTGAGCAAATAAGATATCCGGGTGTAGCGCAGTTGGTAGCGTGCTTGAATGGGGTTCAAGAGGCCGGAAGTTCGAATCTTCTCACTCGGACCAAGAAAAAGTCCTGTATTCTCAAGGAATACAGGACTTTTTCTTTTTCTGTTTTGGCGCACAAATTTGCGGCGCAGTGTGCAACTGGTGTGTAATAGAAATTGTTTTTCAAAAACTTATCCTGGCCAATCACTGCCGTACCTGATTCAGGGTCAGGAAATGACGCCATATTGTTTGAGCAGCGCAATGCGCGCTTTGGCCAAGCGAAGGCTCTCGGCCGCATCGCTGCTGTCCGACCGTCTCAGCTCCGCAGCGTAATGAAAGATCCGCACGACCCATGCAGCCGGAAGCAGCAGCGGCCGTCCGTAAAGCCAAGGAATGCGTGCGGCCATATATGCGTAGGACGGGAAAACACTGCGGACAACGCTGGCTTTTTTCCCGGTTCGGCAGGCGCGGATCGCATCCAGCGTCACCGTAGATGTATGCAGCCGCGTCAAACTATCGGAACCGTATACACCGCCGTCGAGCATGTCCTGCAGCAGCGGCTGCGGATCCACGCAGATTTCCCGCCAGCAGTCCGGGAGCGGCAGACGGAATTCAAGATACTGCTCCGCGATCTGAAACTGTGCCGCTGCGAAGCGATCCGCATGAACCTGGCTGCACTGCTCCAGCAGGAGCGGCCAGTCAATTTCCGCAGCGTTATGCATCGCCCAGAGCGCGAGATCACACGTCTGGCGGATGCCGACCCCGCTGTATATGAAGTGCTTATAGGCATGCAGGAGCAGATACAGCATGTGCATATGCGCCGGCATGGACAGATAGCCATCCGTCTCCACGGCCTGAGAAAATGCATCCGCAAAAAACGGATTCAGATCCCCCGCAGCGTACTCCTGAATGTCAAACAGCGCGCGGTGCAATTCGATATACAGGGTGTTGTCTCTGTCCCGGTACGTGATCTCGGCCGCCTGATCCAACTGCGCGTCCGACGTCTCGGCGGCAAGGCCGTAGGCAGCGAGCGCCCTGTGGCAGGCACGAAACTCCGCCTCAGAGATAAAAAGATCATTGTCCGCGCTGATCCGGTGATAGCGCAGCGCATACAGGCGGCTGCACAACTGCCCTTTCACCACGATCGGACGCAGACCGCAGCGGCGCAAATACCGGTACAGCGCACGAAAGTCCACATCGCGCGCGGCCTGACGTGCGACCTGTTCGATCGTCCCCTGCCGGTATTGGGAAAACAGCGGTGCAAGCTCCGGCGTGATCTCGGATGCCAGCGCGGCTTCATAAACCATCGGCAGCAGGTGCTGCCGGAAAGCCAGCGCAAACACGCTCTGCCATACATCTGCCGGCAGATCCAGCGATATGGTCTCTCCATGCAGCGCTGCGCGCAAAAGCGCAAAAAAGGCAGTTTCCCTCTCTGTCATGATACACCCTCATCCATGGTCAGGTAGCCCTTTTCCTGCAGCAGGCGGGCAAATTTCCAGAAAGCGGCGGCCGCGACATCTTCCGTTACTTGATAGTCCTGCGCCGCCTGACGGATCATGTCATCCACGCTGCGCTGCTGCTCCAGCAGGCGCCAAAAATAGGCGCCCGGCTGCGTCACGCCTTCGATATAGGGCACCTTCCCTCTTGCCGCACCGGCCGCAATCAGAAACTGCTCGCCGCAGATGGGCGTGAGCACAACGTCTTGCTGCAAGTGATAGGTCGTCATTTGATCTCCTCCATGAGTGTGTCGTGACAGAGCTGTGCCGAGGCCGCCTCGCCCCGGTTTGACAGCAGCCACACCGGAACCTGCTGCAGCAGCCGCTGCTCCAGAGCGGCAACTTGCAAAACATCTGCCACCGTCTCGCGGCTGAACAAAAACTGCGCGAACAGCGGCCCGGCCGCTTCCTGCGGCGTCAGACGGCGGATCGTGTTCTGTGCGCCCTGCTGCAGCAGCACGATGCCGCCCAGCGGAGCCGAGCAGAGCTGCCCCATGGCTTCTTTCCCGTTCCATGGCGAGGGGTGCACAACGATCTGCCCCTGCGAAAACGCCAGCACGGGCTTATCGCCGTTGAGCATACGGATCTCATCGCCATACCGGTGCTTCCAGAGGACATACTGCGTCGTTTTACCGGCGCCGCTGGCACCGGTAAAGATCCACGCCCGCTCGCGCCAGAGAAACGCCACACCGTGAAAAAACGCCCGGTCAAAAGCGAGCAGCGCGTCGGAAAGGCGCGGACACAGCTCCATGTACTCCAGATAGGGCTCCGTGGAGCCGGGCTCATAGATCTCCCGCGCGGCGGCCAGCGCCTCCGGCGTGACCGCGGCCTCAGCAACAGGCGCTCGGTCAGACAGAAACGGTGTGAGCACGGCAAGCGCATCCGTATAGCGCAGCGTGATTCCCACGGGAATTCCTGCAAGTTCGATCGTTTTTTTCATACGCTCCCGATAAAAACGGCGGAGGAATAGGCTTCATCCCTCCGCCTTTGTCATGTCTTACTGTACGATGTTGCCGGCATCATCCACAAAGTGGGTGGAGCCGTCCGGCATATCAAACTCCCACAGGCCGCCGGGAAACGGCTTGGCCTGCAGACTGCCGCCGGAGGTGCCGGGAATCGTCACATCGCTTTGCGTCATGACATCCGTCAACGCGACGTTCATAATGTCCAGTTTCTTATTCATGGCTTTATCCTTTCTCAGCCTTTCAGCCCAAACCGGCCATAGGTCAGCGTCCGCGCCTCACCAGTAACGGTCGTGCCATCCGGCGTGACCCAATACGGCTTGACCTCCAGCGTGTCGCCGTAGGACATACCGCTGAGCGGATACCGCGTCGTCATCAGCAGTGCGTTCTTGTCCACACCGCGGCCGAAGAGCGTCTGTGCCCGCAGCAGACCATAGCGCTTGCTGTAATCCGTGGCGGAAACTTCTTTGCCATTGATGATGAAGCCGCTGTCGGTATAATCCGTGCCGGCATCGACCGCCGCCACCAGCGAAACGCTGCGCGCACGGAACAGGCCGGTCTGCGTGTACTTCACGCGCAGATAGCTGTCGCTGACATACTTGGCGTAGATCGTCATGTCCGCCTGCACATTGGTCAGGTCGGCAGGCGTGGTGCAGGCCTCGTCGGCATACCAGCCGGCAAAGACCTTGCCGTCCACGGCGGTATACGGAATCTGGCCAGCCTTATTGTCACCGCGATTAGCAGTGATATCATAGGTATTGCCGTTGTCGTTGACTGTGATGGTAACGGTATCCTGTGCCGTCGGCCCCTGATCGGCAACGAGCGTGTAGGTCGCAGCAACCATCATCGGCGCGGCCTGCACCGTCGAATCGGCAACCGCACTGACTTGCGAACTGCCCGGATTACTTTCAACCCCAATCGTCGTGGTCGACGGAGCTTTATACGTGCAGGTACGGCTGGTGGTACCGGTGACCTTCACGCCATCGAGCGTGATCCAGTAGGGCTGGAAGGTAAACGGTGCGCTCTTGAAGGTTTGGAACTGAGCGGAAGTCAGCGGGTACACAGCAATATAGCCGTCATCCCGCGTAATGTTGTCCGAAGCACTATTATAAAAGTTCTTCTGCTTCATGACACCGTCTACGAGATACAGGAGATCCGTTCTGCCCGGATTTCTGCCGTACTTGACGGTGATATCGCCATATGCAAGCAGCTCGCCGTCTTTTTCGGACTTGAAGCTATCCGCGCCGATCGTAAAGCCGGCTTCACGGTAAAGCGTGCGATCCAGCGGGGTCATGAGATACAGGCCGGTCACCTCGCGCTGCGAATCGGCATTGGTGTACCACGTGCAGAATGTCTTGGGCGCCAGATACTTCTGATCGACTTCCCAAATGTAGTAGGTCTTGCCCGCCTCGGGTGTGAAGTCAAGTGCGTTTTCACCAGCGGTAAAGTTCTGCACATGCTTTGCATCGCAAGCTTCATTCGTGAATGCGCCGCCATAGAGGTAGCCATCCGGAACCTGCTTGGTCAAATCAAAATTCTTCTGCACGGGGAAGGTTTCCATAGCAACTTCACCGTTTCGGACGTGTGCGACCGTAAAGCTCTGCGTGTACGCAAACCAGACATGCTGGTTGGAATTTGCCGCCGTCAGGGTGACAGGAGCGACATTGCCCTCGGTCAGAGGATCATTGTTGAGGATATACTTGCCGAAGTAGGTATAGCCGTCAACATCCGCCTTGCTGACGGTGTAGGTCTTATAATCCAGGCCGTTGCTGCCGTTTTCAGAGAAGTACTCCGCATCCTTGACCTGATCGGCAAGCGACGGACTGCCAACCTCCACACCGTCTTTATTGATCGGCTGCCCCTGCGCATTCACCAAATAATAGTGAACCAAAATCTTGCCGCCGCCCACAGTGACTTCCGGCTTGGGGAAGAACTGCAGCGTATTGGGCTGATCCTGATAATTGGTATATGTAAAGGTGGCTTGCTCATTGGTCAGCAGCGATTCGCCTTTGGTCACTGTAACGCCGTCTCTCACCGTGACCTTATACTTCATGGTCGGGTTATCGCCCTCACTGACGTTGCCGACCGTCCAGTTGATGGAGCGGGTGGCTGCATCATAGGTCGCCGTGCCCTGGCTGATGTACACGTCGGCGTTTCCGGCGTCATATACCGCCTTGTCGTTGGTAATGACCGGAGCGGTACCACTGAAGCTGAGCTGCACCTTGTCGCCCATGGTGTCATTGACCACACCATTCTTGGCCGCGATGGCAATGCTGCCCGCGATGGCCGCGAAGGCATCCGTCAGCTTGGTTTCCACGTTGTCTTTGCTGCCAATGGCAAAGTAGCCCTTGGTGGAATCCGTCGCGCAGGATTTCAGGGTCGCTTCACCGTTGGAACCAGCCTGCAGCGCCACGGAGAAGATCGTCGTGCCGGCGGCCTTGGCCTGGTTGGCCTCCCAGATGGTGGCTACACCATTGTTTGTGCCCTTGGTCTGACTGACTTTTCCATCCACTGAATAGACACCGTATGAATGCCGCTGTACTGTGTTGTGTTTAACACAAGTCGCATCAACGTAGGCATTGTAGTCTATTGCATAGTCAGAACCTTTACCGACAATATTATTATAATCAGGAGCAAAAGTGCCTACATTGGTAATCTGCCCACCCTCTTGACCGTTCAGGTTACAACTCCATTCGTACCAACGATCGCAATTCTCATATTTCGCTGTTGCGACAAATGGATAGCTATACGTCGGCTCGCCGTCGGAGAGAATCACAATGTTCTTGAGTTTCCCAGTGGATGCGGCAGATGCCAGCAGCTCCTGCGCCTTATGGATACCGGCCTGCTGGTTGGTACCGCCCCTTGTTGTATCACTGCCGCTGTATTGCTTGATATTTTGAATTGCATTTAGCAGTGTATCTTTTCCTGAAACGCCATAAAAGTCTGTGGAACTGCTCACGATCTTGTCGTAGACCACCAGCGCGATCCGGGTAGTACTGCCTTCCGTCAACAACTCATTTACGAAAGCATTGGCTGCAACCTTTGTTTTATCCATACGGCCATCCTTGTACATACTGTTGGAGTTGTCGATGACCAGTACGACATCCGAAGTCGCCTTATAGTTTTTGCCCCGGATGCCAAGGGTGACTTCCCAAAGATTGTCCTTCCCTGCGACTGCCTGCGCGTCTTTCTCCAGCTTGATGGAGCCTTCATCCGGCCACTCAGGCTGCTCTGCGCTGCTGTCACTGTCCGCGAGTGCGAACGTGGGCAGCAGAGAAATGACCATGAGCATTACCAGAATGAACGATAACACTCGCTTATTCTTTGTCATTTTCAAATTCCCCCTCCATGATCGTTTTTTGTGCTGTGGGATCTTCTGTTTCCTTTGTTCTCGGCCGGGAAAAACGGCGCTTCCCGGTGGGACACAAAATCACGTGAACGCGCTGAATGACCATACATTTTTCAGCGTTTTTGCATAAACGGCACAATATGCACTCTCAGCGTGCTCATTTTACTACAAATCTGTGCGCTTTGCAATAGCTGGAAGCCAACATATTGGAAATTTTGCGACCAATCTTCATGCCGTTGCAGGCAATTTTGACAAAAACAAGCTTGCCGGCGCAGCCGAATCCGCCGCGCCGAAGTTCGGCAGTGGATTTTCCGTTTTTCGGCACACAGGGCGGTGATCGTGCAATCGCTGACGGGAAACAGGAACCTTGTGAAAAGTTTTTCAGGCACCTACAAGATTCGACACCTTTCTACCGTCGTCTGTGCTAGACTGCGCATCGTAGCGAACGGAAGACGCGCCGGAGGCTGCAAAATACGCCGAACAAAAAGGAGATCAAAACAATGGACTTCAAGAAACTGTACTTCACCCTCTTCAACACCCTGAGCGACGCCGTTGAACACATCGACACACAGGACTACGAGGAGGCAAGGCTGCTGCTGATCCATGCGCAGCAGGAGGCCGAAGCGTACTACATCACGTCTGCTTGAAGATGCAGCAGCCGGGCCGCACCGAAAGGTGCGGCCCGGCTGTCCTATTGCGCCCGATGTCAGCCGAGCTGACGGGTCTTTTCAAACGCCGCATCCACGGCCGCAATGCAGCTACCGCGAAAACCGCGCTGCTCGAGCGCGTCGACACCGGCGATCGTGCTGCCGCCGGGGCTGCAGACCTCGTCCTTGAGCTGTTCGGGGTGTTTGCCGCTCTGCAGCACCATCTCGGCGCTGCCGGAGAGCATCTGCGCCGCGTAGCGGATGGCCTTGGCGCGCGGCAGGCCGCACTTGACGCCGCCGTCGGCCAGCGCCTCGATGAACATATACGCAAACGCGGGGCCGCAGCCGGTGATGGCGCAGCCGGCATCGATGAGATTTTCCGGGACGGCGTCGACAATGCCGGCATCCGCCATGAGCGACCGGAACGCCGCGAGATCGTCGGCCGTGACATTTCCGTTCGCGCAATAGAGCACGACGCCCCGCCCCACGGCGCAGGCCGTGTTCGGCAGGATGCGGATGATCTTCTTATCCGCACCGAGCAGGCGTGCGAGCCGCGCAAGCTCCACGCCCGCGAGCATGGACACAAAAATGCTCTCCGACGCCGCGATGGGCGCTGCCAACGCCTGCACCACCCCGTCGAGCATCTGCGGCTTGACGCCGAGGAACACAAATCTGCTGCCGCTCAGGAGCGCCTCCGGCGCGGCCGCCTGACAGCCCAGCCGCTCCGCCGCCGCCGCACTGTGCGCAGGTGTGCTGCAGGCAACGGCGACCTTTGCGCCCGTGACCTGCCGTGCCGCGGCCGCCGCCAGGGCGCCGCCCATATTGCCGGCACCGATGAACCCGGCTTCATACTTGACCATAGGTCTTCCCTCCTCAGCGGATCTGTCCGTCGCCGCGGATGATATACTTATACGTGCTCAGCTCATCAAGCCCCATGGGGCCGCGGGCGTGGAGCTTCTGCGTGGAGATGCCCATCTCGCAGCCGAGGCCGAACTCGCCGCCGTCGGTAAAGCGGGTGGAGACGTTGACGTAGGTCGCGGCACTGTCCGTGCCGTTGATGAAGCGCTCGGCACGCGCGGCGTCCTCGGTGACGATGGCATCGCTGTGGTGCGTCGAGTGGGCGAGCACATGCGCAATGGCGGCGTCGAGACTGTCGACCACGCCGACGGCGAGGATATAGTCCAGATACTCCGTATCAAAGTCTTTGCCGGAAGCGGGTGTCCCGTCGATGATCTGCGCTGCGGCAGGATCGAGCCGCAGCTCGACCGGGGTGAGCCCCTGCGCCGCGCGGTCATCGACCAGCGCCTTTTTGAGCATGGGCAAAAACGCCGCCGCGACCGCCCGATGCACGAGGCAGACCTCCTCGGCATTGCAGACCGAGGGGCGGCTGGTCTTGGCGTTTTCGATGATGCGCACAGCCTTGTTCAGGTCGGCGCATTTGTCTACGTAGACATGGCAGATGCCGGTGCCGGTCTCGATGCAGGGCACGGTAGCGTTCTGCACGCAGGCGCGGATGAGCCCGGCCCCGCCGCGCGGAATGAGCAGATCGACCAGGCCCTTGGCCTGCATGATCTCCGTCGCGCTCTGGTGGCTGGTGTCCTCGACGATGTTGACAATGTCCGGATCGCCGCCGGCGGATGCGATGCCCTGCTTGAGTGCGGCAACGATGGCCTTGGCCGTGTGGAAAGCCTCCTTGCCGCTGCGGAGCATGCAGACGTTGCCGCTCTTGATGGCGAGCGCCGCCGCGTCGGACGTGACGTTCGGCCGGCTCTCATAAATGATGGCCACGAGGCCGAGCGGTACCTGCTTTTTGTAGATCTTCATGCCGTTGGGGTGGTCAATCTGCGCGAGAATGCGCCCTGTGTGATCCGGCAGCGCCACGGTCGCGCGGATGCCGTCGGCCATGGCGTCGATGCGGCTGCGATCCAGATAGAGCCGGTCGAGCATAACGTCGGAAATGTGGCCGCGCGCGGCGTCCATGTCCTCGGCGTTGCAGCGCAGGATGTCGTCGCAGTTTGCCTGCAGGCTGTCGGCCATGGCGGAGAGTATGTGATTTTTCGTCTCGGCAGAAGCGTTGCAGATACTCGGCCACGCGGCCTTCGTCCGTTTGAGAATGTCAATGGTCGTCATAGTGTCCCCTCCTCAGGAATGTTGTGTCAGAAAACGGGTGCCGGCGCGCCTGCCGTCCACAATGTCATAGAGCACCTCGGGCTTCTCGCCGTTGGCAATGACCATCTCGCAGCCGGACGCCGTTGCGATCTGCGCGGCGTGCAGCTTCGTGACCATGCCGCCGGTGGCGAGCTCCGAGCCTTTGTCACCGGCAAGCGAGAGAATGTGCGCGTTAATGACCGGCACGGTCTCAATGAGCTGCGCGTGCGGATTTCTGCGCGGATCGCTGTCATAGAGTCCGTCGATGTCCGACAGCAGGATCAGCAGATCTGCCGAGACGGTCGCCGCCACAAACGCCGAGAGCGTGTCGTTGTCGCCAATGACGATCTCATCCGTGGAGACGGTGTCGTTTTCGTTGATGATCGGCAGCGCGCCGAGCTCGAGCAGGCGCGCGAGCGTGTTGTGGAAGTTGCTCTTGCGGCTGCCGTCCCCGGCCAGGTCGGGCGCCGTAATGAGCAACTGCGCCACAATGTGATTGTACTCCGTGAAGAGTTTATCGTAAAAATACATCAGCTCGCACTGGCCGACGGCGGCCGCGGCCTGCTTGGTCGGCATATCCTTCGGCCGCGCGCTGAGGCTGAGTTTGCCGACGCCCATGCCAATGGCGCCGGACGAGACGAGAATGATCTCATGACCTGCATTTTTCAGGTCGCTGAGCACTTTGCACAGCCGCTCCATGCGCTGGATATTCAGCCGCCCGGTGGCGTGCGCCAGCGTGGAAGTGCCGACTTTGACGACGATTCGCATAACGATCCCTCTTACTGAAATGATTGCATTCATTATAGCGCATTGGGCGCAAAATTGCATCCCTTTTTGCCTTCGCCGTGCAAAAGAACCGCAAAAATTTTCCGCGCACACCGGCCAGCGGCGCCGCACAGGCTGATAGCGGTCAAAGGAGGAAATATCCATGCAAAATCGTTACACCGCCCGGCAGGTCTGCCTGATGCAGCAGCTGCGGCAGCTATGGGAACAGCATGTCTACTGGACACGCTTTTTTATCATCAGCACGGCGGCCAGCCTGGCCGATCCGGGGCCGGTCACCGACCGCCTGCTACAAAATCCGAAGGACTTTGCCCGGGCGCTGACGCCGTTTTTCGGCGCGCGCACGGCCGGGCAGTTCGGTGACCTGCTGACGGAGCACCTGGAGATCGGCGGCGAACTCGTGACCGATCTGAAAAATCGTGAAACCGCCAAAGCCGACGATGCCCGCCAGCGCTGGTATGCCAACGCCGACGCCATCTCGGCATTCCTCGCCGGCATCAACACCTGTTGGAGTGAGGACAAATGGCGCGAACTGTTTTACAGCTATCTGGAGATGACGGAAAAAGAGGCCGCGCTGCGTCTGCAGGGCGACTATACAGCCGACATCCGTATGTTCGGCCAGATCGAGACCGAGGCGCTGCGCATGGCCGACTACATGTACTGCGGTCTTGCCATGCGCTGCCGCTGAACGCACAGGCGCTCCCCGCCGGGATGACCCCGGAAGGGAGCGCTTTTCATTTTCATTCTCCAAAACCGGTTCCGGCCAAAATGACACCCCGCCGTTTTGCGTAAAACCGACGGGCAAAGCAAGCGGGAGGCACTGAAACAGTGGCTCCCGTTGCGGTCAAAATCGGAGAGGATGAAACGGAAACTCAGTCTGCAAACAGCGGCGTCGACAGATAGCGGTCGCCGGTGTCCGGCAGGAGCACGACGATGGTCTTGCCCTTGTTCTCCGGGCGCTTGGCCAGCTCGATCGCCGCCCAGACGGCAGCGCCGGAAGAAATGCCGACCAGAACACCTTCCTTGTGACCGATCAGACTGCCGGTCGCAAACGCGTCCTCGTTGCTGACCGGGATGATCTCGTCATAGACCTTCGTGTTGAGCACATCCGGCACAAAGCCTGCGCCGATGCCCTGGATTTTATGCGGGCCGGCGTGGCCCTCGCTCAGAACCGGAGAGGTCGCGGGCTCCACGGCCACGACCTTGACCTTCGGGCACTGGGACTTCAGATACTCGCCGACGCCCGTCACGGTGCCGCCGGTGCCGACGCCCGCCACGAAGATATCCACGTTGCCGTCCGTGTCCTCCCAGATCTCCGGGCCGGTCGTCGTGCGATGGATCGCCGGGTTTGCCGGGTTGACGAACTGTCCGGGAACAAAGCTGTCCGGGATCTGCGCGGCCAGCTCATTGGCCTTGGCGATCGCGCCCTTCATGCCCTGCGCGCCGTCCGTGAGCACGAGCTCCGCGCCGTAGGCCTTCATGATCTGGCGGCGCTCCACGCTCATGGTCTCCGGCATGACGATAATGATGCGGTAGCCTCTGGCCGCGGCAACGGAAGCCAGACCGATGCCGGTGTTGCCGGAGGTTGGCTCGATGATGACGGAATTCGGCTTGAGCACGCCGCGCTGCTCGGCGTCCTGGATCATGGCCAGCGCCACGCGGTCTTTCACAGACCCGGCCGGGTTGAAGTACTCGAGCTTTGCCAGGATGCGCGCTTCGAGCTGCTGCTCTTTTTCAATGTGCGTCAGCTCCAGAAGGGGCGTTTTGCCGATCAACTGGTCAGCGGATGTATAGATCTTGCTCATGTGATATTCCTCCATTTATGTATCGTAATAATTATGATATGTATGTAAGCTCCCCGCGGGATATGTCTGCCGCCCCGGCGCTGCAACAGTGCCAGCAGATGCACAGACGTCCGGAAATGCGATTGCGCATTTTCATCGCCCACCTTTTCTCTAGGTTAATAGGATTATACCGTGATTCTCCCAGTGTGTCAATAGGAAAATGAATTTTTCGGGCATTTTTTTGTGCTTCGGCTTTTCGACATTCGACTCGGTAATTGACAAAATTCCGAAATGCCGCAAAATAGCGTCCGATTCGCACACGTACGGCGCATTCGTCCCCGTTCCTTCCTGAAAAGCCACAAAAAGGGCATTGATCTCGCAATTTTTTGCGGCACTGCCCTTTGTACACAGCGCTGCCATAGCTTGACTTTTCAGGGGGCGCAGTGTATACTATGTCCATAAGTGATCGTGGGGCGGTATGTGCTACCCGGCATACGCCACGATCAGGCTTAGTACATCTATCAAAGGAGTGGAAACTATGAAAAAGTCCCGCAAACTGCTCTGCGTGCTTCTTGCTCTGGTCATGGTCGTCAGCCTGCTGCCGGTCATGGCGTTTGCAGCCGATGAAGATGTCGCAGCCGAGGGAACCGCCGCGACTGCGGTCGCGGAAACTTCCCCGGAAACCGAGGGCGTCGTTACCGATGTCATTAAGAATCTGTTCGCCAAACTGCCGAACTATCTGGTCGCTGTGAAGACCTCCGATGGCCGTGTCGCCGCCGGTGCCCAGGTCGTTATCTTCAACCAGAACAAGCAGCAGGTCGCCAAAGCCGTCGCCAACTACGGCGTCGCCATCTTCTCCAAGCAGGATCACCTCAACATTTACTCCGTGTCCGCCACCTGGACCGATCCGAAGACCGGCATCAACTACAAGTCCGTTGTCGGCTTTGACTGGACCCTCGGCAAGATGCCCGACATCGATGTCGTCACGGTCTTCCCGACGATCGACATGATCCTTAACACCACGGATCACAACGCTTACATGTTCGGCTATCCGGATAGTACCTTCTTCGGCACGAGCCGCAACATCACCCGCGCCGAGGTTGCTGCCATCATGAACTATCTGATGAAGGATCAGGTCAAGGCAAGATATGCGTCCAAGAAGGCACCCAACTTCTCCGACGTTAAGGAAGGCGACTGGTATTACAGTGCTGTCGCCATGTGCTACAAGGCCACTCTGGTCGGCGGTTACAGCGACGGCACGTTCAAGCCGAATCAGCCCATTACCCGCGCTGAGTTCTTCACCATGATCGCAAAGCTTTATAATGTGGAAGCAAATCGTCCGATCACCGGCACGATCTTCAGCGACCTCAACGGTCACTGGGCCGAGAAGTACATCACCCTGCTTCAGAAGCTCGGCATCGTCGGCGGTTATGAGGATGGCACCGTGCGTCCGAACAACAATCTGACCCGCGCTGAGGCCGTCACGATCCTGAACCGTGTGCTTGGCCGCCGCGCCAACACCTCCAGCTTCAGCGATGCCTCCGTTGCGAATGCCATGAAGACCTGGTCCGACAATCAGGACACCAGCAAGTACTATTATGCTGAGATCCAGGAAGCCACCAACAGCCACGACTACACCTGGGATATCAACATCACCACCAGCACCAAGCTCGGCGAGATCATCAAGGCCATTATCAGCAACGCCAAGAATCCGATCACGGAGCGCTGGACTTCCATCAAGAAGTAATTTATCCGCAACTGCAGAAAGCAGGCACCCTCGGGTGCCTGCTTTTTTCGCGCATAAAAAATCTGCGCCGGGGCAGCCGGCGCAGATCACCTGTCAGGATCGGTCGAAAGCAGGATTTGTCATGTAGACATTTTTCTGATCCATCTTTTCCGTCGCCAACCGTAGCGCCTCACCGAAGCGCTGATAGTGTACGACTTCACGTTCACGCAGGAAGCGGATGACGTCCGTCACGTCCGGATCGTCGCACAGGCGCAGAATATTGTCATATGTCTTGCGCGCCTTCTGTTCGGCGGACATGTCCTCTGACAGATCCGCGATCACATCCCCCGTCACGCCGATCGTCGCCGCCGTCCACGGCGTGCCGGACGCAAACTGCGGAAACACGCCCGCCGTGTGATCGACGAAATACGTGTCATAGCCGGACTGCCGGATCTGCTCTGGCGTCATGCTGCGCGTGAGCTGATAGACGATCGTGCCGACCATCTCGAGGTGCCCCAGTTCCTCCGTCCCGGGAGAAGATACATAAATGCTCCGTTTTGCGTTCTCATACCCCCGGGCGGCGCATACACTGCCGCTGGGAGGTGCTGCAATGCAACCACATATTTGGATCTGCACACAGTGGCCGGAGGAAGCGGCGCTGCAGAGCGCGTGTGCAGCCGGCGCGCTGCCGATCGAGCAGGCCGTGCTCGCAGCGCTGCGCGCGCGCGGCCTGCTGACAGACGCCGAGTGCCGCCGCTGCACTGCCCTGCTCGGCCTGCTGCCATGAATGCGCACGGTGCACCGCTGCGCGTGGCGGCCTACTGCCGCGTCTCGACCGACCGCGACGACCAGGCAAACTCCTTCGAGAGCCAGCAGCGCTACTTCCGGCAATACATCGCGCAGCAGCCCGGCTGGGAGCTGGTGGACATCTTTGCCGACGAGGGGCTCTCCGGCACCGGCACGAAAAAGCGGCTTGCCTTCCGGCGCATGATCGCCTGTGCCCGCGCCGGGCTGATCGACCGGGTCGTGACGAAGGAGATCTCCCGCTTTGCGCGCAACACACTCGACAGCATCTATTACACACGCGAGCTGAAAAAATGCGGTGTCGGCGTTCTGTTTCTGAATGACAATCTCGACACACTCGACGCGGACGCCGAGCTGCGGCTGACAATTCTCGCCTCCATCGCACAGGAGGAGAGCCGCCGCACCTCCGAGCGCGTGAAGTGGGGTCAAAAACGGCGAATGGAGCAGGGCGTCGTGTTCGGCCGCGACCTGCTCGGCTATGACGTGCGCGGCGGAAAGCTCTACATCAACGAACGCGGCGCCGAGATCGTACGGGAGATCTTCCGGAAATGCGTGGTGGACGGCAAAGGCGCGCACACCATCGCGCGCGAGCTCAACGCTGCCGGTATCCCGGCAGCGCATGGCGGGGCATGGCAGAGCAGCGTGATCGTGCGCATCCTGCGCAACGAAAAATACTGCGGAGATCTGGTGCAGAAAAAGACCTATACGCCGGACTATCTGACACACGAGAAAAAGTATAACCGTGGGCAGGAGGCACAGGTTGTGCTGCGGGATCACCACACGCCGATCATTTCGCGCGCAGCATTTGACGCCGCCGGGAAAATCCTGAACGCACGCGCGCGATCCCAGGCCGGACAGACAAAATGCAGCCGCCGCTACCCCCTCTCCGGCAAACTCCGCTGCGGGAAGTGCGGGGCGGCCTGTGCCGCCCGCAGCAAAAAACGTACCGACGGCAGCGTTGCCCTCTCCTGGCGCTGCTACGCGGCCGCAAAATACGGCCGGCCGCGCACGGATGCCGACGGCCGCACACACGGCTGCACCGGAGAAAGTCTGCGCAATGAGGACGCGGCACAGATCCTGACACAGGTCTGGGCACAGCTTCCGATCGACTGCGAACGTGTCACCGCGGATATCCTGGCAGCGGTACAAACAGCCATTTCCCCGGAGCGCGCGCAGGCGCTGCACAATGCGGTCACTTCCCTGCTCGACGGCACGCAGCCGGACACGACGCTCCATGCGCAGTGCCTCGCACGCATGGTCATCCACGACCGGGCGCATGTCGAGGTCATGCTTCGGGATCTTCCGGGGACATGGCGCTTTGTGCGCGCGCAAAAGGCGGCGCCTCCGAAATAACGGAGGCGCCGCCTGATCGTTTGCAGCGTATGCACTCAGCGCGCGAGAAAGCGTGACAGAAATTCGCGCGTCTTGGGGTTCTGCGGATTTTCAAAGAGTTCGTGCGGCTTGCCCTGCTCACAGATAACGCCGTCGGACATATACACGACGTCGCTCGAGACATCGCGCGCAAAGGCCATCTCGTGCGTGACGACGATCATCGTCAGCCCCTCTTCGGCCAGGCGGCGCATAACATCGAGCACCTCGCCGACCATCTGCGGGTCGAGCGCGCTGGTCGGCTCGTCAAACAGCAGCACTTCCGGCTGCATGGCCAGTGCGCGCGCGATGGCCACGCGCTGCTTCTGTCCGCCGGAGAGCTGGGACGGCCGGGCGTTGATATACGGCGCCATGCCGACCTTGGTCAGGTACTGCATGGCGATCTCCTCGGCCTCCTTGCGGCTGCGCTTGAGCGCCGAGACCTGACCGGTAATGCAGTTATTGAGTGCCGACATGTTGTTGAACAGGTTGAAGCTCTGAAACACCATGCCCACTTTCGTGCGATACTGGATGAGATTGAAGTCCTTGGCCGTAATATCCTGCCCGTGATAGAGCACCTGACCGGAAGTCGGTGTTTCGAGCAGGTTGATGCAGCGCAGCATCGTGCTCTTGCCGGAACCGGACGCGCCGATGATGCTCAGCACCTCGCCCTTTTTCACGCTGAGGTTAATGTCGCGCAGGACGGCATGGTCGCCAAACTGCTTTTGCAGGTGTACCAGTTCGATCACATTGTCTGCCACGGCTCAGGCCTCCTTCGTGATGTGGATCTCGGCATTGACATCCGTCTGCGAGCCAAAGATCGTGTAGTTGTCGTTGCCGTCCAGCTTGCGCTCGACCCAGCGCAGCAGGCGCGTGATGGTGAACGTGAGGATGAAGTACAGGATGCAGACGACGAGATAGGTCTGGAACGTCTGGAAATTCTGGCGCTTGATGATGCCAGCGAAATAATACAGCTCCGTCACGCCGATGACGTTCAGGACGGACGTGTCCTTGATGTTGATGACAAACTCGTTGCTGACGGACGGGAGAATATTGCGCATGACCTGCGGGATGATGACCTTGAACATGGTCTGCGCGTGCGTCATGCCGATGGACATGGCGCCCTCAAACTGGCCGCGGTCGATGGAAATGATGCCGCCGCGGACGATCTCTGCCATGTACGCGCCGGTGTTAATGGACACGATGAGAATGCCCGACGGGATCAGCGGCAGCGTGTCGCCGCCGGTCGCGAAGGCATAGCCCCAGTAGATGACCATCGACTGCACCATCATCGGCGTGCCGCGGAAGATCTCCACATAGATCGCAATGATCGCATTGAGCAGCTTGTGCAGCGCGCGCAGGATCGGGTTCTTGGACATCGGTGCCGTGCGCACGACGCCTGTCAGCAGACCGAGCGCAAGACCCGCCACCGTACTCGTCAGCGCGATGAGCACCGTGTTGCCCACGCCGGTCAGAAGCTGCGGGTAATACTTGATGAAAATATTCAGAACGTCGTTTAAGAAGCTCATAGTTACTCCGTCTTTCGGTCACAACAGGCGGCAGGCGCCGTGCGAGCGCACAGTGCCTGCCGCCTGCGTCGGTTTTCTTTACTTGCGGATGATGACCACGAGGTTGGATTCGTAGTAGGTATCGGTGAAGTCGAGCTGCTCCGAGCGCTCAGCCGTCGGGCTCATGCCGGCGACGATCGCATCAATGGCGCCGGAGTTGACAGCCGGAATGAGGGAGTCCCACTCCATGGCGTAGATCTCGAGCTTCAGGCCCAGACGGTTTGCAACATACTGAGCGATCTGCACGTCATAGCCGTTGGCATAGAGGCCGCTCTGGCCTTCGCTGCTGATGGGCACGGCGCCGAGGGAAGTGCCTTCGGTATCGGTCCAGTTATAGGGCTCGTAGGCGCACTCCATGCCGATCTTGAGCGTGCCGGTCGTGGTGGCCGGAGCGTCACAGTGGACGGCGAACTCCGTCACGGTGCCGCCGGAGGCAAGCGTCACGATCTGCTCCATGAGCTCGGAGCGCTGCTCATCCGTGATCTCGGCGAGGACGGTGTTGATCTGGTCGCGCAGGGCGTTGCCCTTCTTCAGGCCGATGGCAATGCCGACATCCGCGGCCGTTGCGGTAAAGCCCGTGTCGTTATTCTTGAACGGCAGGTAAGTCAGATCGTCGTTCGAGGCGCAGACGGAAAACGCCGTCGGCTCTTCGGCAACGTAGCCGTCGATCGCGCCGCTCTTGAGGGCAGTCAGCAGATCGGCAAACTCCGGGTAAGTGCTCGACTGCACGTCGGGGATCTGGGACAGCGCATCGGCGTGGAAGGTGCCGGTCTGCGCCGCGATCTTCGCGCCCTTGAGATCAGCAATGGTCTTGGCATTCTTGATATCCACGGAAGCAGTGTCTCCGCTGCTGCTGTTGCTGCTGCCGCAGCCCGTGAAGCACGCCACGCAGAACATGACGGCCAAGAGGATGGATACGATTCTTCTGATGTTTGCTTGCATGTTTTCTACATCTCCTGTCAGAGTAATGCGAAAAAAACAGAGAGCCTGCGACCCGAAATGGTATCGCAGGCTCTCTTGCAAACACACAAGAAAAGCCCTTGATAGTGCTCCACATACGAGGTATGTGACAGTCCTGCGCCTGTTAAGCGCAGTCCCAGCAAGCCCGCGACGGCAATCACGAAGCAGCTTCGGCGGAGCAGCCTTTCACCCGCGACCGCTTGCCGGCGTATATCACGGGGTACTCATCAGATCCGCAACCTCTATCAGGTACTGCAATCTTCTATTCTTTTCTGTGTCGTAATCGTAATGCAGAATTCTGTCGTTGTCAACCCCTTTGGTGGATTTCTGGCTTTTGACGAAAAATCTGAGCAAAGCCGAAATTTTTTTGTCCGAATTGCAAAGACGTTTTCACGCCGGCGCGCCAAAACGCCGCACCGGCGTCCTTTTCGCCGCTTCTGTACCGATATCGGTCAGTATGGCCGAAAGCTCCGGGTACGGCATGGCATAGCGCTGGCTGAGATAGCGCAGGGACGCGCCCAGCTCACCGTCCGGACCGCCGTACTGCGAGCAGATGAACTTTGCCAGCGCGGGGTTGGAATTTTTGATGCGGATCGGGTATTCCAATTTCTTTTCATAGACAAACATCGCTTACTTCCCCTCTCCTTCCTGCTGCCACGGCCACGGCGCATTGAGCCAGTCATAGACATCCGAGCACTCCAGATCCCGCAGCGAAATGGGGCCATACTGCTCCACATACCGCCTGCGTCCTTCCGCGCTCAACCGGATGCACTTTTGCAGCGTTTCAAACGCCTCGCGGTCGTCCGGATGTGTATCCAGGTACAGGTTCAGCTCCCGGATGACGAAATCCATCGCCATGAGCTCACACAGCGGCGTGCTGAGGTCGCCGGGCTTGTTGACCATGTTCATGAACGGCAGATCCAGCCCCGGAAACAGCGTGCCGCGCGCCAGCGCCATGCGCTGATCGTATGCGGGCTCGCTGGCCTGCTGCATGGGTGTCTGCGCCAGCGCCAGCGGCGCGCATTCCGGCAGCGATCCCTGCTTGAAATTGCATTTGTCCACAGTCATTCCTCCTTTTCAAATCGGGCACTCAGCCCGCATTATCTTATGCAGTCCCGGTGAGCGCCGTGCGGAAAGCGACGAAAAGAGGCGGTGCCGAACAGGCACCGCCTCTTTGTGGGCAGGAAAACTTCAGGCCGTGCTCTTTTTCGGCTGCGCCATACCCGTCTTCTTGAGCGTGGTGCGCAGGAAGAACAGCGACAGGATCAGCGACGCGACCTCCGCGATCGGGAACGCGAACCAGACATTGCGCAGCACACCGGCCAATGACAGCAGATAGGCCGCCGGAATGAGCACCACGATCTGGCGCGCGATGGAGATGAACATGCTGTAAACACTGTAACCGAACGCCTGGCAGGAGGAGCCGGCCACAATGCTGATGCCGGCAAACGCGAACGCCAGACTCATGATGCGCAGCGCGGGCGCGCCGATCTCCAGCATGGCGTCGGAGGCGTCGAACATCATCAGCAGCTCCTTCGGAATGAGCTGGAACACAAGGAAGCCGATCAGCATGATGATGACCGCGTAGAGCATGCCCAGCCGGATCGTCTTGTGGATACGCTCCGGCTTCTGCGCGCCGTAATTGTAGGCAATGATCGGCACCATGCCGTTGTTGAGGCCAAAGACCGGCATGAACACAAAGCTCTGGAGCTTAAAATAAACGCCGAACACGGCGACCGCCGTGGACGAGAACGTGATGAGAATCAGGTTCATGATAAAGCACGTCAGCGACGAGATGCAGCTCATGATGATCGACGGGATGCTGATGGCCGTGATCTCGCCCATGAGCTTGCCGTTTGGGCGGAGGTGGCGCAGGCGCAGATGCACCTCGGGGTTCTTGTGATGATTGAGGAGCACGGCGACGACCGCGCCGAGGCACTGGCCGATCACCGTCGCCCAGGCGGCGCCGGCAATGCCCATCTTCGGAAGCCCCAGCAGACCAAAGATCAGGATCGGGTCGAGAATGATGTTCGTGATCGCGCCGGCAAGCTGCGTGACCATGGAATAGACCGTGCGGCCGGTCGCCTGCAGGAAGCGCTCAAACGTGATCTCGCAGAACACGCCGAACGAGCACAGCACGCAGATGTTCAGGTACGTGATGCCATACTGCACGATGGATTCAATGTCCGTCTGCGCGCGCATATAGGCGCGGATGCCCAGCAGGCCGGCAACAAGCACGAGCAGATAGCTCAGCAGCGCCAGCAGCAGACCGTTGACAGCGACCTGATTGACGCGCTCGGCGTTCTTCTGACCCAGCGCGCGCGAAAGCAGCGCGTTGATGCCGACGCCAAAGCCGACGGCGATGGAGATGATGATGTTCTGCAGCGGGAACGCCATGGACACGGCCGTGAGCGCATCCTCACAGATGCGCGAGACGAAAATGCTGTCCACAATATTATACAGCGCCTGCACGAGCATGGAGATCATCATCGGGACCGCCATGGACAGCAGGAGCTTGTTTTCGGGCATGGTGCCCATTTTGTTTTCACGAAGGGTTTCTTCCGGCATATTGACTCTCCTAAAAAGTTAGCAAGCAAAACAAATCGTCATGAATGCCTATTATAGGTTCCCCGCAGCGGAATGTCAAGGTATGTTGCATTTTTCACTTGAAAACGACGAATGACCATGTTATAATGATTGCATCTGTGGGATTAGTTCATTGGTAGAACACCTGCTTCCCAAGCAGGATAGGCGGGTTCGATTCCCGTATCCCGCTCCAAATCAAGAAGTCCCGGAATCTAACGGATTCCGGGGCTTTTCTTTGTATATCAATGCTTTGCTGTGCTTTTGCTTCGCTAAATTCTTTAACGCCATGTTGCTATTTCTCGAAGTCTGTTAGCACTTTTTCAGCGCAAAATGCTAACTAAAATGCTAACGCGGCAACCTAAAAAACAGCGCATCAAAGCAACAAATCGCCACTGAACGTAATGATCCAGTGGCGATGCTTCTACACTATTTAAATATTCAACTCAGCGCGCAACGCTTTTTGCAGAACCGCAGAGAAGTTGATTTCTTCGCGCTCTGCCATTGTATTCAGCCACGAAGGAATCGTCAGCGTTTTCTTTACAGCCTTCTTATCATAGAATTTTCGATAATCCATCGTGTCGCAGTCGATCAAGCTGCAGAACTGGTTTTCACCGCACTGCACTGCCGAGATATCCGAAGCTGCCGGAGCCTGTTCTTTTCGCTCTTCCATATCATAGAGCATCAGGCACAGCGCATCCTGCGCCGCTTCAATAGCCTCTGCCAATGTCGTTCCGGATGTAACGCACCCTTCCACGTCTGGGAAATACACACTGTATCCGCAATCTTCTTTTTCAAAGATTGCCGGATAAACATACTTAGTAGTCATAGCCTCTCCTTTTTCATTTACGCTCTTACATTATGTATCTTAGTCGTAGTGCAGGGGCTTTATTCAAGCCCCGCACTCTTCAAAATTGATTTCAATGTACCAGTCGGCACATCCTCTGTTTTGTGGCGTCCAACTGTGAACCGTTTCCCGGTTGCGGGGTTGCACCACACCGTATGTCCGCGCCCCTCTCTTGCAACAACACACCCGGATTTTTGCAAGAGCTTTATGAGTTCACTGTACTTCATGAGGCCCTCCAATCGCTTAGGATGGTTATATTATAGCACGTGTAAACACGTATGTCAACAATATTTCGCACGTATTTGTACGTATAGCAAAAATTCCCGGAAGGCCGAAGCCCTCCGGGAATTGCTTTATCTTTATAATTATTTATTTATCCGTCAGCTGCTTGACGCTCTGGTTAAGACCCGTCGCCGCCCAGCCGGACACGATGCCGACGGCCGCAGCGTTAAGCCAGTCGTGCGCCGGATAGTCCGGCACGCCCATCGCCCACGCGACGACGCCGAGGATCAGGCCGGTCGCGCCGCAGATGATCGGGATCCACTTATCTGCGGCCTCGGTCGCCTTAACGGCCATGCCCACAAGGTAAGTGATGGCGGTGATCGCCGCCACAGATGCAATACCAAGTTCCATAATGATGTCCTCCTCTTAATTTTTGTGCTCCAGATCATCGATCCGGTGATTGGCCACCTTGATGCGCTCGCCGAGGAGCTCGGTGCACTCCTCCAGCTTATATGTACGCGCGATGACCTGATTGTGCTTGTCCACCTTGCGCTCGAGCTGCTCAATGCGATACGCCTGCAGCTCGTCGCGCTTGTCCAGCTCCGCGATCAGCTTGTTGTGCTGCGCGCGGCTGTTGATGAGGCCGACCACAATGGCGGCCGCTGCGCTGACCAGCGCGGCAATGATAACCTCCGACATCCGCGCCTCACTTCCCGCCGCCAGCGGCGTCAATCATCCGCTGACAGACGATCATCGCCTGCAGCGCGTCATACGTGACGTTGATTGCGTGCTTGCCGTCGCCCTGCAGCGCGCCGCGGGCGATCAGCTTCTGCGTCTCCTCGCGCGCCCATGTGGGCACGTCGTCCAGGCTGTAGTAGCGCGGATTGCGTGCCTCGGCATAGCGCATGCCGATAATCGCGCCGCGCACGACATCTTCAGAGATGTCGATGGCTCCATTGCCAGTGCCTTTCAGAGCGCCAGCATCCATCAATTCCTGAACCTCACTTCTGTACCATTCAGGGACGTCATCAATCGTCTTGTACTTTACCATGTTTTCATCCTCCTCTTCGTTCGTGCGTCCCAGCGTCAGCATGGCCAGAAATGCCGTCCACTGCGCTGGGTCATCCACCCACGGCATGGGGCAGTGCTTGCCCGTCACGTCGTAGTGCCGCACAACGTGCTCCGTGTCGATGCCATAGCGCTGCATGATCTCCCGCGCCAGCGCCGCGGCGTTGGCCACGGTCTCCGGCAGAATGTAGTAGCTGCCGTCGGCGCGCTTGCGGCTGCACATCTCAATGCCGATGCTGTTGCCGTTGCGGCACTCGGGGTGCCAGTAGCGCTGCCCGGCTTCTGCGCCGCAGTGCCACGCCGTGTCGCACTCGCGCACGGACTGCATCACGCCGTGCTCGTCGCAAAAATAGTGCGCGCTGGCCTGCAGGCC
>ERZ827104.605-NODE-605-length-37378-cov-3.091445_pt1 | contig 37378 bp, 36 predicted proteins | sample MGYA00519781_ERZ827104 | MGnify/ENA primary metagenome ERZ827104 (study PRJEB31778, sample SAMEA3449257) | human gut metagenome | biome: human gut; feature: human-associated habitat; material: faeces | place: United Kingdom | collected 2010/2012 ...
CAAAATGGATGCCTCCCGAAATATATCGGGAAACATCCACTAATGCCATTTAACTAATTTATATGCGTCCATTTTTTGGGGTACACATCATCCTAAATATTCTTTAAAAAATTATTTGCATAACGTGAGTATTCTTTTGGGCAGTCCCACATTGGAGTATGTCCAGCAGATAGCAAATGCGTCTCTGCTTGTGGAATGCACCATTCTAATTTTTTTAGGGCTTCCAACGTACGTCGCTTATCTTTTTCTCCCCAAAGGATTAATACAGGATTACGATATTTGCTAATCAAACTATCATAAGCTCTTTCCCGTAGAGTTTTTGAGACTTCAATCGCTTTTTCAAGAGGGCACTCCATTGCGTAATTAATCAAATGATCCATAAGCTGAGGCAATGGAGCAACAATAAAACAATTCTTAAAAAAAATTTCATAGAAAGCTTTCTCTCCGCCTTTTTCTCTTAATTCTTCCACAAAATTTGTACTAGAATTTCCAGTCGCTGAAGGTCCTGTATTCGATAATATCAGTGCGTTAAATAAGTCTGGTGCTTTGGATGCAGCAGCAATGGCTATTACGCCACCAGCTGAATATCCAGCCAAAACGACTTTATTGAAAGTCTTTCTTCGAACCCATTCTATCAACCATTGAGCAATGCGATCAACATCTCCGAAGGGGCATTCTCTAAGATAATCAATCTTTATTTTCTTATATCCATCAAAATGGACTTGATTATAAAGCATAGGGCTGCAAAGGTTTCCTGCGAGACAAAGAATCACATTCGCCTCAGTATTTTGCGTTAATAGTGTTGTTTTCAATTTATTGCCTCTTTAAACAATTCCAATAACAATCGCAAAAACCAACATAATAATACTTACCAGCCATTCCCATTTAAATGTAAATTTAATATGGTCATTTAACTCTACGCCTGCAAGACCAATTCCAAGGAAGGTAGTTGCGACGCAAGGGCTGACACTAAGAGCAACATTTTCGCCAATGAGCATCGCGTGAGCAACATCGGTAGCAGTTACTCCATAAGGGGCAACCGTTTCAATAATTAGTGGCATAACTGCATAGTAATAAGGATCCGGCCCCATAATCATCCCAATTGGAGCCCCCAGTACTCCCATTATGATATGAAGATATCGTGTTAAAAATGGAGGTAACAAATTAATAAGGACCTGCGCCATCTTAGTAATAATCCCAGCATTCGCAAAAACGCCCAGAAATACACCTGCACAAAGCAATGTTACCGTGAGATCAATACAACTAGGTGCGTACTTTTTTAACAAAGAACTCTGTAATGATTGGTCGCGATAATTAATTGCAAAAGCAAACATTGTACCAAACATGAAAATGATAAAGGGAGTAATTTTCGTCACAACCAAAAGAACGATGACGCAAATTGTCAAGGCAAGATTTACCCAAAATAAATTATCTCTCCGCAAAGATAAATCCATCTTGGTTTCAACACTATTCTCAGAATCGTCTGCTGTCAGCTCTTCGTTCGAGCATTCCTTTTCCAAGCGTTTTTTTTCAATACGACCACAAATAACAGCTCCCACAATACTAACAATCAATCCAAAAACTTGCATAGGAATCATTTCAACCCAAAGCTGCGTAGCGTCATAATTAATAGCAGTTGCAGCCCGAATAGTCGGACCGCCCCAGGGGACTAAATTCATAATACCTGTAGATAAACCAACTAATAGCAACAACATAAGCGGATTCAGTCTCAGTCGCTTAAAAATTGGTAGCATTACGGGAATAGTAATTAAGTACGTAGATGCAGATGCCCCATCCATATGACCAACCATTGCAATCAAACTGGTTGCTACCATAATGAAAATTACATTATTTCCTGCTTTTTTACTAGGCCTTTAACAAGTGGTTCAAACAAGCCAGCATCATTCATAATACTAAAGTAGCATACAGAAAAAATAAACAGAACTGCTGTTTTCCATATAGTACCTTCGCCTTTATTTATAAATCCTAAAATTTCTTTATAACCAAATCCACAAAAAATTGCACCTATGACAGGTAATAAAGCAAAACAAAATGCTGCAGAAGCCTTTTTCTTTAAAATCATACCCATCATAACAAAGATAACACAATAACCTACTAACGCTTGTAACATAGTTCTCGCCCACCTTTCTGCTAACTAATTCGTTTTATGAAGGATTGAATCAGTTGATTAAATTTTTCAGCATGACTCCAAAAAAGCATATGCCCCGCATTTTCAAATATATGATGTTCGCAGTATGTTCTAATTTGTGTTTCATAGTATCTCCCTAAAGATGGTGTATGCCCCTTGGAAGTACCGCTAAATATAATAAAAGGAACAGTCGATTCTTTTAAGAAGGGAGTGCAGTCTCGATGACACCAATCACTGTGCAAGGCAAATCCAATCCAAGGCGGCATTTTCCTAATCTCATTACGTACCATATTCAGTTCATCAGCACTTAATTCGTTTCTCATTCTATTGCAGAAATTGTCTAAATAAGTTTCGGGATCGGTGTACCAGATTCTGTACTTCGCCGTCCAATCATCCATATTGTAGTTTCTTGAGTTGTAAGAGTTCCATTCGTCTGGAGAAAATGGAAAGAGGCAACTATCTAAAAGACCGATACCAATAAGACGATTTTCATGATATTTATGCGCATAAGTCATCACTACGCTCCCAGCAAGTGACCAGCCTACCAGTAGGACTTTTTTTAAATCAAGGAAAGACAATAGCTCATTAATATCATCGGCCAGACCGCTAATATTATTTTTTTGCAAAACTTTTGATGAATTTCCATGACCTCTACAGTCAAATGTAACCACACGATATTCTTTCATAAGTTCTGGAATATTTTTTTCATAAAACCGAGTTGTACACATATGCCCAGGGACTAACACTATCGCAGTATCTCCGACTTCAGAATCTTCATAGTATAAGAAAGCTCCATCAGAAGTTTCGAAATAACCTTTTTTCATTAACTATACCCCCTCGTTTGTTTTTTGAATATTTACATAATTATTATGCCAAGTTATAATATATAAGTAAAATACATTTAAATTATATTTTACATAACTTACATTTATATAAAGGGGTGGCATATGGAATTAAAGGACTTCACATATCTGCAGGCAATTGCCCAACATAAGACAGTATCTAAAGCTGCGGAATCACTATTTATTTCACAACCTGCCTTAACTCTGTTCTTGAAAAAGCTTGAATCTGAATTAGGCCTGAAACTATTTAAACGTATAAATAAAAAAATGTATCCAACTCATGCCGGAGAACTTATTCTTAAAGCAGGAAGGGCTCATAATAGTATTCAATATAAACTTGAAAACACATTAAGGCATGTTCGAGACGGTTCAACAGGGAGCTTCACAATCGCCATTACGTCGACTAGAGGATATTACGTTTTACCCGTAATACTCCCTCTCTTTAAAATAAAATACCCAAAATACAAGATAAATATTCTCGAGCGTTCTGTATCCGAAGTTGAAAGTGCGCTTGAATATGGAACTGCAGATTTAGCAATTTATTCATCCCCTCGAAGAAATAAAAGATTCACTAACATCCATGTAAATACAGAAGAAGTCATACTCTGTATATCTAGTAACATTCCGAATACCGTACATACTACAAATAAGAAAAAATTCAAATTTCCTTGGATTGATATCTGCGAATTAGGTAACGAACATTTTTTCATAAATGATCCCCAACAATGGAGAATTGGTCAAATTAGTCAAGATATAATTACAAAGTATGGCTTAACTCCAGAAACTACGATCCTAAGAAGCCTTGATACCTGTTTAGCACTTGCCTCTCGAGGGCTGGGCTTATCTTTTTCATTTGATATTTGTACTAAGTACTTCAATAATTATGAGGAAAAACCGCTTTTTTTAAGCTTTGGTGATGCTCCCATTCTTTCTGAGTTTCTTGTCGCCATGAGGAATGATCACCATCTCGTACCTGCTGAGAAATATTTTATTTCATTATTGCTATCAAACTTTTGTGACAACAAACAAGATTTATAAAAAGGATCTGAAGTTACAACCTGAGACGTTTAAAAAAATCAAGAATTATTAAAAAGGGCTGTGAAGAAATGCCATAGCATTCCTTCACAGCCCTTTCCTCGTTTTTTCACAGTTTAGTCCACTCTAGTTGTAGGTGAGCAAAAAACAACTTGGCCTCTAGATATTGTTAATCTTGGCACGATTGTGTTTTCCTTTATTTCATAGAGGCAGACATCTGCTTCATATCCAGGTTGGATCAAACCCAATTCATTATTCACTTTCAAAACCTTAGCAGGTGTAGTGATTACAGCGTCATAAACCGAACGACGCTTCATTCCCCAACCCAAAAATTTTGATGCTAAATTAGGAAGACTTTTCATAGGTTCGAATACAAATAGTGTGCGTGCGGTAGCATCAGTGCTAATTATATCCGGGAAAAAATTATCTTCAATTGCCTTTTGGACTATCTCATCATCCAAATTAAATCTTCCTTGCCCGACCTCAAAAAGGACACCTTCTTCTTGAGCCTTACGAACCTCTGGTAAAACATGTCCATGATTATCTAGGATAGTGTATCCTTTTCCCTGAAAAGTATGAAGATAAATATCTCCTGGTCGTAAATACTGCACAAATGTTTCAGGTGATGCTGGGGGATTGGTTGTATGGACAGCTACAGGTAAATTCCATCTGTCCCCCATAGCAATGGCATCTTTTAACGGCTCAAGGTCAAGTTCCCCCACAATTTCTTTGCTCAGTCTTACTTTAAGGCCAACAATATTCTCTCGATATCTGTCCAAAATCTGTTCCATTTCCGTTTCTGCAAAACATGATTTGCATAAAGGTTCATAAATCCCTTTTCCAGGTTGCCCAATCGGAGAAATATTAAGAAAAGATTTAACTCGCATCTGTCGTGGTAAAATATCGGTCATATAAAAAGCATCAAAATTAGCTCGACCTGCAGTTCCCATGTCAACGGCAGTTGTTACACCAGTTGAATAAAGCAGGTCTGGATTTACGCCAAAACCACTGCCATGAGTAAATAGATGGGTATGAAAATCAATAAGGCCTGGAATTGCATTATATTTTTGCCCATCAATAATATGGTCTGCATTTGCATCCATACCGGGTTCATATTGAACAAATTTTTCTCCCTTAATTGCGATAGTTTGCCGAGTTTTATGCCCACAATCAGAAGTAAGCATCATAACATTCTTGATTACGAGGTTCATATTCGCATATTCCCCCTTAACATTTGATTAATAAAGCGGCCATATCGTAGGGAGCAAAATTACGCACGCCACAAGGAACACTACTGTCATTGCAATATTGCTTTTAAAGTAATCTGTAAAACGATATCCACCATAATCATAAATCAAATTTGCAGGTGGGCACGCAATAGGCGTCAAAATAGACATTGTGGATGCAATACAAAGAACCATAATCATGGCTTCAGGTTTCACATTAATCGTATTAGCAATTGCAATGATTATTGGCATTAAAAGCGTTACTGTTACGACATTAGACATAAACTGCGTCATCAGACAAGTCAATACGAAAATAACAATGCAGATGAAATAAGGGTTCGTAGATCCCCCAATAATCGTAATAAGCAAATCAGCGATTTTTTGAGCGGCTCCGGTTTTACTTAAAGCTGTTGCCATGGGCTTCATTCCGCCAAGCAAAATGACCGTTTTAATACTAACTAGCTCATAAATTTGCTTTTCAGTAAATATTCCACTCAACCAAACTACAACTGCTCCAATAACCGCAACTAGATGGGATGGAATACCCGTTTGCTTCTCAAAGATCATTCCCAAAAATACTACTAGGAGAATAAGGACTGAGAGAACTTGTTTCCATTTGCACTCCTTATCCTTTTCTTCTTTGGTTGCAAACAATCCTTCAGCTACATCCACATTCTTGATATCAGGTAGCATCCGGTATCCCCAAAAATACATGAATACAAACATAATAAGGGTTAAAGGGACTCCAATTTTTGAAATTTCAAAGAAGCCAAAACTGCCTCCTAGTGCTTTGATCTGATCGCCAATAAGAACATTGATGGCAGCATCACCAACAAGAGTTAACCGACCGCCTGACATAGCACCTAAAAAAGCTGACATAAGCAACTTTGATGAGCTAAATTTAGTCGATGCGCTAATTCCCATAATGATAGGGATAAATACTGCAACTGTACCTGAATTACTGAGACATGCGGACATTAAAGTCGACATGACCAGAATACTCATGATCATCGATCGCTCTGTTTTAGCATATTTTACTGCGTAGGATGCAACTTTATCACAAACCCCTGTTTTAAATAGAGCGCTCCCTACGATTACAACACCAATAAGCATAATAATAGTGTTGCTAGCAAAACCTTCAACAGCCTGTTTGGGGGTGACGATCCGTGTCAGCACCAGAATAGACAGTGTTAGTAATATTGTAAGGTTAACGGGAATTTTTTCCCATAAAAAAGAGATGACAGCTAATACAAGAAGTATAAGTGTAAATGTAGCGGGATCCATACAAAATCTCCTTTCATAGAAGAAGCCCCATCATCAAAATCCAGGAACAGGATACGTTGGTTTTTTCCCTTCGTATACTTCCTCGATTCCCTGCGCACACATAAGGCTTGCGTTGATGGACGCTTCTTTGGTTGCCCCGCCAATATGAGGCGAAACGATGACATTATCCAAGGAGAGGATAGGATTATCCGGCCTGATAGGTTCTTCTTGAAGCACATCAAGAGCAGCCCCAGCAATAACACCCTCTTTGCACGCATCGTACAGGTCCTTTTCATTCACCACCATACCGCGGGACGTATTGATTAGATAAGCAGTTTTTTTCATATGCTGGAATTTATCTTTATTGATAAATTCCTTTGTATCAGCCGTTAGCGGGCTATGAACAGATACAAAATCACTCTTACCGAGCAATTCATTCAGGTCTTTAATTGGCGTAATGAAATCCGGATAAGTCTCAACCGGTCTGAAAGGATCCCATGCGAGGACCTTCATAGAGAAGGCCTTATTGCATTTTTCTGCCACCAAGGTCCCGATTCTCCCGCAACCAATGATGCCGAGCGTCTTACCTTGAAGGGTATGTTTCTCGATTTTCATTTTGGCCTTCATATAGTCATTCAGGAATTCTTTCTGCACGGCCTTGAAGTTTCGAGAGATAATCAGCATATTCATGACTGCAGTTTCAGCGACGGAATCACTGTTTGCAGTAGGGGCAAACACGCACATGACACCATGATCTTTTGCGGCAGCAACATCAATGAAATCGAAGCCAGCGCCATGACGAGCCACGACTTTTAGCTGATCTGCAGCCTCAAAAACCTTGCGGGTAATTTTTGTCGTGCGGCATACCATTGCGTCCATGCCCTTGATTTCCCGGCACAGCGTTTCCTCATCCGTACCAGTTCCTATGACAAGGGTATGACCATGACTTTCAAGATATTCGCGGCCTTCAGGCAAAATATCTTGAGGTAAATAAATCTTCCATCCCATGATATCTTCCCTCCTTAATCTGCACGATAATAATCGTCGATGATTTCGAATTCTTTTTCTTTGATGAGTTTATCAACCCAAGAACGGTCGATGGTTCCATTCAGTGTTGCCTGCAATTTGCCACCATCCTTTTCCTTGAAAGCCTGTGCGTCTTTCAAGATCGTCGAGGCATCTTTTCGAGGAATAACAACGACGCCATCCGGATCTGCCAAGATAATATCTCCAGGATTTACACTGATTTCACCACAGGCAATAGGAACATTGATTTCGCCAGGGCCTTCTTTATAGGGGCCACCAGGTGTTGTGCCTGTTGCATAAACAGGGAAATCCCAATGACCGATCTCATCAATATCACGAATCGGTCCATCGATGATGATACCAGCAATCTTCTTTACCTTATAGAGATAGGCCATCATAACTTCACCAAGAAGGGCTCTTGTCATATCATGTTCATTGGATACAACAATAACGTCCCCTCCTTGAGCCATATTGAGGGCTGCATGAAGAGCAAGATTATCACCACCGCGGGCTTTGACGGTAAGAGCAGGCCCGACCATCATTTGTGATTTGGGACTGCTTACAAGATGAATACGCGGATTCATGGCGCAGCTGCGACCCATTACATCCCCCACGTTTGAGGCCGGAATCTCTTTGAATGCCTCAATAAGTTTCGGATCTGGGAGTTGTCTTTTTAAATAAATTCTCTTTCCAACTGACATATCAATCACTCCTATTTTATAGAATAATAACGATTTCACAACTAGAGAGTATCACTTGTTATCTGATTATTCCAACAATCTTTGTTGCGTTTCTTAACAATATATTGTTGTTTCTTTATTTTATATACTCAATATATTGTTGAAAAACGAGAAGCCTAGTGTTACCAGACTTCTCGTTTTTACCATATGCAGCCTTATTCTTTATCGCCTAATGTATTCTCTCCATTGTTTTTGTATTTATTCATCAAAATATAAGCAACAAAAAAGAATCCAGCGACTAAAAAACCTAATGAAATTGGCCGTGTAAAAAAAACCGAAAGGTTGCCCTCACTTGCCTGCAAAGCACGTCTAAGATTCTCTTCCGTCATTGGTCCAAGAATAAAGCCAATGATTAAAGGTGTACTTGGAATCATTAGGAATTTAAGTAAAACTCCCAAGACTCCGAATCCCAAGATGCACCAGACATCGAACATGCGAGAACTGCTTGAAAATGCACCTACCGTACAGCAAACCATGACAATAGGCAGGAGAATATGCTTAGGAACATCAAGGAGCTTTACAAAAATAGGTAGAGCACCTCTTTCAAATATAAGCATAGCAATCGTAGATACTATAAGTGCAATAAAAATTCCGTAAACAAAAACGCCACTCTTTTGGAAAATCAAAGGACCAGGATTAATTCCATGAATTGTTAGTCCACCAAGCAAAACTGCGGCAACCGTATTTCCCGGAATCCCCATTGTCAATAATGGAATCAAAGATCCCCCAATAACGGCATTATTTGATGTTTCAGATGCAATTACACCATCAATGATACCCGTACCAAATTTTTCAGGATACTTTGAGGCATTTTTAGTTGCTGTATAGGATAGTAATCCTGCAACATTTCCACCAATGCCAGGTAAAATCCCAATAATAATCCCTATTAAAGAACTTCTAATCATGTTCCCAAATTGTTCTTTAAATTCTTTAAGTGTAATACCAAATCCATGTAATCTATATTTTTTCTTCTGATAAGCATCATCTAAGTGTTTTTTCCCTAAACCGGCCATAATGATATCAGTTACTGCAAAAAGTCCGACTAAAAGAACAATGATATCGAATCCAGACATTAAATTAAAATTACCGAACGTAAATCTAGAAATTGCATCGATGGGTGCCATCCCAACTAAAGAAATTGCAATTCCCAACAATCCAGCAAGAAGTCCTCGAATCAGAGAATCCCCGGATAAACTGGCAATAATTGAAAGTGAGAAAATCGCAATCGAGAAATATTCAACTGGAGTGAATTTTAATGTTAAGGCCGCTAAATAAGGTGAAATATAAATGAGCGCAACAATACTTACAAGAGATCCAATTGCGGAATAGAGAATACCAACACCAAGTGCTTTCCCGGCTTCTCCCTTGTCCGCCATGGGCGCACCATCAAGTACCGTTGCAATAGAGGATGGGGTACCGGGAATTTTTAGTAAAATAGCCGAAATAAGTCCTCCTGAAATGCCTCCCATATAGAGCCCAATTAACAAAGAAATACCCATTGTAGGTTCCAATCCAAATGATAAAGGCAAAAATAAAACAACTGCCATAGTCGCAGAAAGCCCGGGGATGGACCCAAAAATAATTCCTATAATAACCCCTAGGCTGATCAATAGAATACAAGTAGGCTGCAATACATTGGCGAGTGCGTCAAGAATCATAATAAATTCACCTCCTAGAACTCTAAGATGCCCATTGGTAATGGCATACCAATTAAATAAACAAAAATTCCATATACTGCAAATGCCGTTAGTACAGCTATACCTGCAAATAAAGGAAGATTGCGGTTTTCCTTTTTACTAAGGACAATGATTTGAGAAAAAAGATATAGAATTGTTGACAGTATGAACCCTAAAGAATCAAATATTGCCACATAGATAATCATACAAAGAATCGTCAAGATAAAACTTTTCCAATCATCTTGGCTTCTGTTTTCTTGTTTCTTTTGCCTTTTATCAAGGAGCGTTATGCAAAAATTTAAAAGAGCCATAATAACCATGGAAATCCCGATTACTTTTGGGAAAAATCCTGAGCCTAGATCCTTATCCATCAAAATTTTTATGAAAGATGCTTCATAATAAAGGAAGCCTCCTATAAGAATAAAGATGATAGATATGATTATATTATTTCTTCTTACATCCATGATATTCACTCCTATGAAGAATGGATGGCTACACGTTGAAAATGCAACCATCCACAAATTGCTAAACCGGATTATTTAGCCGCAAAGGCTTTTACAATCGCATCTACAAGCTTTCCATCCTCTTCGATGGTTTTTTGTCCATCCCGATAAACAGGAATGGCGCAATATTTTTCAAGAGAAGATTTAAAATCTGGGTCTTTTGAAATTTCTTCGAGTGCTTTTGACATCTTTTCTACAATGGCGGGATTTGTCCCTTTTGGAAACTTAATTTCATAGCTCTTAGGGAAACTAATATCAAAGCCTTGAGATTTAAAAGTTTTGATGTTGGGCGCAGCAGTCATCGGTTCATCAGCGCAAACACCCAGAACGATAAAATCTCCTTTATCAATGTAATCACGGACATTAAGGTAATTAGCAGCTAGAACATCTACCTGACCACCCATGAATGCAGCCAATCTTTCTGCGCCACCAGCCCCTACATCGAGCATATTCATCTTGATTCCCATAGTTTCTTCCATTCTAGTGCCGACATAGTGGGTAATAGTTCCATATACCTGAGAATATCTTACTTTCCCTGGATTTGCTTTTGCATAAGCAATAAAGTCATTAAGATTTTTCCAGCCAGAATCTTTTTTTACTACAACGGTATAAGTATTATCCTGAATGATTGTACCTGCCGTAGCAAAATCCTTATTGTAATCAAAATCAACAGTTTTTGTGGCTTGCTGTACCGTATTGGATCCTGAGTGCCCAAATAACAATGTGTAACCATCCGGTTTTGCAGTCATAGCGGTCTTGCTACCAACAATCCCAGTCCCACCAGGAGTATTTACAACGACAAAGGTCTGTCCCATCTTATCGGATAGTTTTTTAGCCACAAGTCTTGCATAAATATCTGTATCGCCGCCAGCTTTCCAGGGCACAATAACATTCACAGCCTTTGTAGGCCAATTAATTTTTGCAGCTTGTCCCCCTTCTTTTTTATCCTTTCCACACCCTACTAAGAGAGTTGCAGACAATGCCACTAAACATACTGTTTGCCATAATTTCATTTTTATTCCTCCTCAAAAATAATTAAAATTGAATATCTCGATAGACAATTTTTCCACATTTTATTGTCATCTCTGGTTTTATACGAAGATACCCTTCTCTTGTACTACATTCCTTCATGTAGTACGGACGATCACCGAATTCATTTTCAACTTCAATAGGACGAAATACAGCAATATCGGCCTGAGTTCCTGGTTGCAAGGATCCAATTGTTCCTAGCTGGTGCATGACCCTTGCAGGAATTTCAGTACATCTTCTAATTACCTCATAGAGGTCAATTCCAAGATCAATATACTTTGATAACTGCATAGCCATGCTAAAAGATGTAGGGCGTTGATTCATACTGAACTGAGTTAAATCTGTTGCAATGATATCCGGCAAAAAACCCTGTTTAATTGCAGGCTCACTTACTTCAAAGGAGAAATGAGCCCTCGCATCAGCCGCTTCAAAAATCACACCCGTTTCTCTTGCTTCATAAACAGATTGTTTTATTTTCCCCTCAGGATCAATTAGCGTAGATCCAATATTTTGATACATATGAGTCAGAATATCCCCTGGTCGAAGACAAGAAATAACATCTTCTAATGGGCAAGGAGGATTAGTACAGTGAACCATCACGGGAACACCAATCTTATCTGCAATTTCAATTGTCTTTTTGAGGGGTGTAATCCCATATTTTCCTACTATATTTCGACTAATCCGTATTTTCAGACCTTCTAGTTCACCTGGGAACCGAGAAAAGATCTCAGCAATTTTTACTTCATCAAATCTATCAGGATTCAAATCTTCCAAATATGGTAAAGTTGCAAGACCAGTTGCGCAAATATTTAAGTATGGTCGAATATCAATCATTGTCTGTGACTGGATATAAGCACGATAGTTCTCATATGTTGCATGTCCAGTACTTCCTGCATCAACGACCGTTGTTACGCCAGAAGAAAAGCATATGGCTTCTGCAGGAATTCCTGTTCTCATCAAAGGATATACATGGGCATGATGATCTATAAGCCCCGGAGTGACATAACATCCAGCTGCATTTACCATAAATTTCGTCTGTTCATTGGAGTAATTTCCAATTCCAGATATCTTTCCATCTTTCACTGCAACATCCATTTTTTCACGAATATCCCTTGATGGGTCAAGGATTATTCCATTCTTTATAAGTAGCACATCGTCGTCCATTGCAATCTTCCTTTCAGTAGACATCGACCAGTTCAGCTTAAAGAATATACGCAAGGTATCCTAATTAAAAATATATTTTCTATATAAAGATTATATTGAATTATCGAATTATTCAAACAAAGAAAATCGACTTTTATAACAATAAAATATTGTTGATTTTTTTATATAGTAGTAAAATTTATTTAGACTAGTATGTTATCTTGGGAGGATTCTATGAACAATCTTAATCTTGTATCTTTATACTACTTCGTCGTCCTAGCAGATGAACTGCATATGACTCATGCCGCCCAAAAACTATATATAACGCAGCAAAATCTAACGCAGCACCTGCAAAAATTGGAAAAGCATTATGGTGTTAAATTATTTGAGCGAAAACCAAAGCTTGCACTTACCTATGCCGGAGAGGAGCTCTATCATTCAGCAATAAAAATTCTAAATGAAGAAAATAGTATCATTAATAAATTTAGTACTATATCAAAAAAAGGTGTTGGCAGACTAAGGATTGCCATACCTTCCTATAGAGCCAATATTTTTCTGCCACATGTTCTGCCAAAATTTTATCAGAAATGGCCCCATGTCCAAATTGAATTTGTAGATAAAAGTTCCGATAAAGCAGAGGAAATGTTATTTAACAATCAGTTAGATCTTTTTATTGCCGTCAAAAATAACAATGATCCTTCTCTTAATATAACAACTTTGCTAGAAGATAAAATATACCTTGTCGCAACAAATGAATTAATCAATAAATACACAGCAATTTCATATTCTGATATCAAAAGTTTTGAATTGAATGGGACCTCAATCGGCCCGTTCAAACAAATGCCTCTTCTTCTTCAAAAAGGAACAGGCCGGCTTCGTCGTACCATTGATAATTACTTTAAAGAAACTGGTATCTCACCTCAAATTTTTCTTGAGGCAACCACATCTGAAACTCTATTGGCACTTCTTCCATATAATTATGGTGGTATCATCCTCACTGAAATGCGTTTATCTGAACTCAAAAAACTCCTTATCACTCCTCATTGTTTTCCTCTTTTATCCAATGGTAAATTATTGCAACACAGACTCGTTTTAGCCTACCATAAGGATTATGACCTACCGCCATTTGCCCAAACCTTTATTGATCTGCTCAAAGATGCAGTAACAATAGTGCTGCAAGAAAGTCACTCTCTATGTTAAAATATCAATTATTCTAATATAAACGAATTATTTTAAACGCATTGCTTGTTATACTTTACATTGTATGACCACTGTATCATTTCATTTCTCCTCATAAAACAAGCCGGTCATTGCAGCGCTGCTGCAATGACCGGCTTGTTCGTTTCCAGACCAACCCAGCATGGAAACTTCACATATTATTCTTCTGGTATCTTTGTAATAATGCATCAAACATAACGGCAAATGACCATTTTAGGTGTTCTTCCAGAAGAAGTTTTGCCTTTGCCAGATTTTTCTTTGCGATGGCTTCCAAAATCTCAAGATGCTGCTTCGTACTGGTTTCAAAGGTATCTGTAATCTGGTATGCCTGCAATTGCCTGACATTGATGCGTTCTGACAAACTGGGCATTAACCGCCGAATATAATGGTTAGATGTATAATCGACAATCATGTTATGAAATTGGTTATCGAGTTCATACATCATTTCCGGAGATACAAGACTCTTGTCTTTTTTATAGAGCGCCAATGCATTTTGAAAACTCTCGCACGCTTGCTGAACCATTTTTTCACTCAAATTATGAATCGTTGTTTCAAGCGCCAAGACTTCCAGAACAGTCCTCACATTATAGATATCTCTCATATCCGCAATAGACAGTACATTAACAAGTGTTCCCCGGCCATTTAGGGTCGTAACAAAATTCTCACTTTCGAGCTTGCTAATTGCATTTTTGACCGGTGTTCTTGAAATCCGCAGTTCGTTGGCAATGGATTGCTCTGTAATGACATCCCCTTGATGAATCTTTCCACTGATAATCTGCTCCTTCAGATAGTTGTAAGCCTCTTCTGCAAGGGACAGTTTCTTGATTTTTCTTGCTTTATAGGGAGTGTTCATTATCGCCTCCAATTCCCACCGCTCAGGTGTCATCAATTCACTAAGTCACGAGGTCTCTTGCCAGCAAGCATATTTTCCAAGTTTTCCAAAGCCCGGTCCTTCAGTGCCTTGAAAGATTCTATGGAAATATATGATACATGCGGTGTTACATAGATATTAGGAACATGGAGGATGGCCTCATCCCCTGCAGGGGGTTCTGTTTTTATAACGTCGAGAATGGCCCCGCCAATTTTTTTACTTTTAACCGCATCTATCAAAGCATCTTCACTGACGACCTTTCCACGGGAAGTGTTGATAAGCCAAGCAGTTTCTTTCATATAGGAAAGTGCTGTCGCATCGATCTTATCCGTGTTTTCATCACAGCCTTTTAAATGAACACTGATATAATCAGACCGCTTGAAAACATCTCTCCAAGAAACTTTTTCAACGCCAAGATTAGACATCGTTTTTTCGTCTACGAAGTCATCGAAAGCAATGACATGGATACCCAGTGCTTGAGCACGTTTGGCTACCGTCTTTCCAATAACGCCCAATCCTACAATACCCAGCGTCTGGTTTTCAAGACGGTGTACCGGTGAAAGAGCCGCCATGGCTCCCCATTTCCCCGCCTTGACATCTTCTACAACCGTATGACTGTAAAAAGCCAGCCCTTTGTTGACAAAATACATAGCTGCGACAACATAGTCCGCAAGATCCTCAGCACAGTACCCACTGATATTGGTTACAGAAATATTTTTAGCCCGTGCGGCAGCCACATCGATGCGATCATAACCGCCGCCATACACAGCAATGCCTTTGCAGTTTTCCAAGCAATCAATGGTACTTTTAGGAATAGACGCATACACTTGGGCAAGAATTCCGTCCGCACGATAGCCAAATTCTTTCAGGTCATTTTCATAATCATAAGTGGAACGACGAATCTCAACACCTGGATATTTTGCTTCAAGCACTTCTTTTTCTACATCATAATCTTTCCATTCTTCGTCAATGATCCAAATCAGCATAACAAGTTGCCCTCCTTATTTCAAGAAAATAGTCGTAACCGACGGAATATATGTAACTGCGCCGAGAACAACAATCAGCGCACCAATCAATAGAATGAGCTCTTTTGATAAGGCCTCCATTTTGACCTTCGAAATGGCCGTTGCAACAAAAAGGTTGATGCCATATGGCGGTGTGCAGAACCCAATGGCAAGGTTCATGGTCAGCATGATTCCAAAGGTAATGGGGCTCATGCCAAATTTCCTGCAAATCGGCAACAGAATCGGCGTCAAAATGATTGTTGCAGGAATATTGTCAATGAACATGCCGACAAGGAGCAGGAGCAGGTTGATGAGAAGGAGGATGACGAATCCATTTTGGCTGATACTGGTAATGAACCCGGCAATCTTCATCGGAATCTGTTCCATAGTCAAGAGGGCCGCAAAGGCGGTCGATAGACCAACCATGAAGGTCGTGGCCCCGTTGATGACAATGGCATCCTTGAGAGCCTTATAGGTGGAAGATCCATCCAGTTCTTTATAAACGAAACGCCCTACAATATAGGAATAAACAACAGAAATAACGGCGGCTTCCGTTGGCGTAAATTTACCGGAGTAGATACCGCCCAAAATGATAACAGGAGAAAGAATGGCCCAAATCGCATCCTTAAACGTGGCCCAAATGACACTGGCATTGGGGGGTTCCGTGCTGCCTCGGTAACCGCGCTTTTTCGAAACAATAAAGCACACAATCATAAGGGCGACGCCCATCAATATACCTGGAAGGAATCCTGCTGTAAAAAGACTGGTAATGGAGGCACCTGATACTACACCATAAATGACAAAAGGAACGGAAGGAGGAATAATAACCCCAATGGTTCCTGCTGCTGCAGTCAGTGCAGCAGAAAAAGGCTTGCTATAACCATGCTCCACCATTTGCGGAATCATGAAAGCTCCCACTGCGGATACGGTTGCTACTGCAGAACCGGAAATCGCTGCAAAAAACATACAGACAATAATGGTGACCATACCAAGCCCACCAGTAATGTGTCCAATAAAGCATTCAAAAAAGTTGACCAAGCGTTTTGCAATCCCGCCGCCGCTCATTAGGTTGCCAGCGAGCATAAAAAAGGGAATGGCCAAAAGAGGAAACGAGTCCACACCAGCAATGCTGTTTTGGGCAATCATAAGTGTCGGCATGGATGTAAAATGCAGCATAGTAACGAGTGTTACCATACCAATGGCGTACCCAATCGGGACACTGAGCATGAGCAGCACAATAAAAAGTCCAAACAAAAATACAGCTTCCATGATTATCCCTCCCGCCCATTATTTTTGGAAACGCAGCGAGTATACAAGCTGTATACCAAACGCAGGCTTAAAAAGAAGGATGCAACAGGCAGCGCTGCATATACATAAACAAGAGGTGCCCTCATCCCGGAAGAAAGGGTATTTCGGGATATCATGGACTGACAGAGGTCGGCGCCCTTTATCACCAGAAAAATATTAAAAGCAAGCCACGCAGCCTCTACAAGGATTCTGAGCATATTTTTTACTTTTTCACCAGGAAGCCAATTATAGATCATCTCCACTTTGATATGTTCTCCATAAGCAAAGGCAAGATCAGCACCAAGCCAAATCTGCCAAATGAAGATATAGCGGGATAATTCCTCAGACCAAGACAGGGAGGAATTGAAGGCACCCCGCATGATGATTTGAAGAAAAATCAATAAAGTGTTGAATATCAGGCTTCCAATAAGGACCTTTTCTTCAATATAGGTCCATTTATTGAGTAAGGCCTTCATAGCAGTCCTCCTTCTAATAGAGGGGCTATGAAGCAGACGCCTCAATAGCCCCTATTCCCTACTTATTGATTATATTTTTCACACAGGTCAAAGAGCGCCTTACCAAACTTAGCTTCATACTTGTCATACATAGGCTGCAGGGCCTTTCTCATAGCAGCCTTTTGATCAGCTGTCAGTACGTTGGTCTGAAGCTTGCCAATCGTTTCCAGATCCTTGATTGCCTTTTCATTATCGGCAAGTTCCATTTTGCGCTGTTCATCTACAAATGCCTTCGCTTCTTCCTTCAAAATTTTCTGGTTGTCGGCAGAAAGGGATTTGAACTTTGCATCGTTGATGAGAAATGCCAGGAAGTTATGGACATGTTCATCAATAGTGGAGTACTTCTGAACTTCATAGAACTTATTGGCAAAAGTCAGGGACGGTGGATTTTCCTGGGCTTCTACCGTGCCTTGCTGAAGACCCGTATAAAGCTCCGTAAAGCTCATCGGAGTCGGGTTAGCACCCAGCGTTTTATAAAAGTCGATGAAAATCGGACTTTCCATGACACGCATCTTAAGTCCCTTCAGATCTTCGGGCGTTACGATTGGTTTCACCTTGCTCGTTGTACTCCGAGGGCCATTATAGGAATACCCTAGGATATCGATTCCCTTGGAGGCAATCTTCCCGTTCAGTTCCTTCCCTACATCACCATCAAGCGCTTTAAATGCGGCCTCGCTGGATTTAAATAAGTAAGGCATGTCAAGGACACCGAATTCGTCATTATAGGTTGTTAGGACGGATGTGGAAGGCAAAGCCATATCAAGCGACCCCGTTGCAACCGCTTCGGAAAGCTGAACATCGCCGCCTAACGCACCATTTGGATAAATTTCAATCTTAAGACTGCCTTTGGACCGTTCTTCTACTTTCTTTTTGAAGTTGAGGAGTGCTTTATGTGTAGACCGGTCTTCCGGTTCTACATGACCAATTTTTAAAACTGTTTCAGAAGCCTTGCCGGCCTCTTTCTTTTCCCCGCCACAACCGGCCAATAAACCAATACTTACCAATAAAGATAGGGACAAACAAACCAGTTTGCTTCTTTTCATGGGAACGCCTCCTTAACAAATACTCATAGAATTGGTCAATCCATAATGGTCACAGTTTCATGATCAGCATCAATAATGACAGTGTCTCCCTCCTTCACAGTTTGATAAAAATCGGGATCAACTTGAGAAACCATGGGTATCTCAAAGAGAATCGCACTTGTTACAAGTACGGTTTCTGGATGTTCAACAATCATGCCTTTGGGCTGAGAATTTTCCTTCATCAGCTGGAAAAGACCGTCAGCCTGTACAACTGAACTGCCCTTCCCACTTGGGAAAATCATAATTTTACTAGAAATACTCTTGTGCTCCAAACTATGTCCTTCTTCAATCACAACACCCGTTTTGGGGTCAATCAGATAGAACATGACATCATCAGTAGAAATGATAGCAGGCCCTTCGCTGCGGCCATCTGAGATTTTATGGCATTTAAAAGATTTCATGTTATTTGACCTCCCCTGCTACGGCCGATTCGATACAAGTATCGAGGTCGCGAATGACAAAGCGGATTCCTCTGCGCTGCGGATAATAAGCACATTTCGGGGATTCCGTAATTCCAATCTTGCCTTTCAAGAAGTGCCAGCACGGCTGATCCGGGCATGTATCAGGAATAACGTAGGCACCAAGAGCTTTCAGTTCATCATAGATTCCCGTTCGTTTGGTCATCTCGCATACATGTTCACCCGATAGGATATACATCGGGACAGCAAGTTTCCGACCATTGAGCTTTTTCAAGATGTAATCACATTCATGGAAGGAAAAATGTGGGCAGCCAAACATGGCAAAATCAATCGGCTGATGACCGGGAAGAGAGATGCTTTCAAGGACCTCCGCCAAATCATCATTGGTAATTGTCACGATCCGTTCCGGATCTTTCCCACCAAAGGCAGTTTTAACATCAGGAGCCTCCGGCGTAAATCCAGGAATATGATACATATCATAGGAACCAGACGTATTGAGTTCAGCACCTAAATTACGGAGCGCTTCCTTTGTAATACTCTTTGGCAGCCCGACAAAGACCGGAATCCCATGACCAATCTTCTTCCCGCACATACCAAGGATATGGTAGTCTGCATCACATTTAATATCCGCCTCGACCTGTACGAGGATATTGCCATGACGGTTTTCATCAAGAAGAAGGCCATATTCAGGAACATACCCCGTAATTGAAGCAAAGAGTGCCGAATTTGCACCTTCCCTGTTGGAGCGAGCCCCCCAAATCGAATTCACATAGGGCGTAGCACTAGATTCCGAGAAGGCACATATTTCGCCAAACAAAGGAACATTCGTATCCATATAAGGTGTGCAATTATAGCTAAGTTCAGCACCCAATGCACGATATGCCTTATCTGTGCGTTCCATTTCCTCGTAGTCCTTATCCGTTACGACCCCCATCTTCTTAAAATAGCTTAGGCAAAAGCCAGGGTTGACCGTCGGACGGATGCGGCACTTAGCACCTAATCCAGCAAGCTTTTCTGCAAGCCAGCGATCTGCGTCCTGATTACTTAGCGCTACGTGGGCTCTGGTAATGGGGACCATTCGTTCTGCGCCAAAAGATTCTCCAATCGCAACCTGGACTTTCATGGCAAGTTTTGCACCCTCACCAAATTTACCATCCAATAGGTCTTGCTGGTCCTGTGTTAATTTCATCAACTTTCCCTCCCTCTTAAGCTGTATACAGGTCGAATTCATCTTTGATGCACCCAGTATACTCGAGGGCAAAAGAGGCAAGCAAATTTTTGAACATTAGGCACATGATTTCACCTTATCTTTTGGATTTTTATCACTTTAGTGTAACATATGCAATGGTCAGGAATATATTTTCCTATTTCGGATTGTCCGATTTTATTTAAGGAATTAAATTTACTCTCTATTATATAACGATCAGCTTAAGATTTATTTGTTTTGTGGCAATATATTTTAAAAATATTCATCGAATTGATTCGATTATTTAAAAATAAGAAACTGCATTCAGTAATACAGTATACAAAATCCATTAAAATCTCCATTTTTAGTCATCCAGCCTCAATAATCAGAACTAGCGTCATTATTTCCTTTTCTTTTTCCGCTTATTATTTTCCTAAAGCGCACAAGTAAGCCTGCCGAAATTCGGACGAAATGCGGCAGGCTTATTATCTGTCTATTTTCATTTTAATATCTTATAAAATATTTTATTTTATTATTTTTGTCTAAATGCATCCCGTTAAGGCTTTTTAATCTTATTTTTCGAAGGTAAATTCAAGTGTTTTCAGTTTTTTATTGCCAGCAATATCGTTCAATCCACATCGAACATTTTTTATATAAATAAACTTTTCATTTTTTTCATTTTCACCAACTAATAACCCCTCTGCCAACCATTTGCGCCGAGATAGAATGCCTTCCTTATCTTGTTCATCGATTTGGAGTCAAAACTTCTTTCATCACATCAGCAAAGGCCAAGGCGGCTTTTGAATGATAGCCCCCTTTGGGCATGGCAATCGAAAGTTCAACAGAGGTTCCATCTTTTCCTAATGAAATAAATTCGGCGCCTTGGAAATATCTTCGGGAACTGTAATAGGTAAAGGCAAGGCCAATTCCCCCGGCTCCCATTGAAGCAGCAAACAAAGCAGAAAGGTTTTCATTATGGACAATCGGTGAAATATGGTGGCGCGTAAATATTTCACGCGCTTTTGCCCCAAGAATGGTGTCGTAGCCACTTAAGATAAATTCGTACTGCGAGATTTCATGGATATCAATAAACCAGGGCGGCGTCTCTAAGAGATTATGCCGGGCGCCTTTCCTTACTTTTTTCATGATGGGATGATGAGGATTTGCAATCAAACAGATTTCATCATCCATGAGGAATGCTGCCTCAAGATTTTTCGCGGCTTTTCCAAGGACAAGCAGGGCCAGATCGATGTCGCCGCGCTGCAGCATATTCTCCAGCTCCACAGAATCCCCTTCAACGATATTGACGTGTACTCCAGGATATTTTTGGGCAAAAGCAGTAATCACGGGTGGCAGCAAATAAGATCCTCGGAATGTGCTCACGCCAAGAATGATTTGTCCACGATGAAGTTCACTGATATCCTGCATGGCGTCTTGAACTTGATGATATGCATTGATTGTTCGATAAGCAAAATCAAGGTAGAGCTTTCCAGCTTCCGTTAATCTGACCCCCTGATGACGCCTTACAAATAGAGGATATCCTAGGGACGTCTCCAAGGTCGTCAAATATTGGGATAGACTGGATTGAGCCATATAAAGCCGTTCTGCAGCTTTTGAGATGCTCTTTTCTTCAGCAATGGCAATGATGTATGAAAGGGTACGGGTATCCATCAGCAAGCCTCCAATACGCATGATTTTTACACTTTTCTTAAGCGGCGTTTCCCCGTTTTGTGAGCGAATCCATCGGTTTTTCCTATGCATATTATAACAAATTATCTGATTCTTATATATTTTTCTTTTTCTTATAATGAACTCATGAAATCGTCGAATCATTCAAAAAAAGGGGGATAATCCATGAGTCGTGTTTCTTTAAAAGGTATCTGTGATATGCATGTCCACACCAATCCAGATCTGCGTCATCGAGCCTATTCAGATCTGGAGCTTGCTGATGCGGCCGTCCGTGTTGGGGCGCGGGCCATCGTCATCAAAAGTCATCTTGGATTTACGGTCAATCGTGCGGCGATTGCTACTGAGTATGTACAAAAACGGTATGGGGACAAGACCAATTTCACCATGTTTGGCGGCGTTGTCGTGAACAAAATTATCGGTGGCATTAACCCTGAAGCGGTCGAAAAAGGACTCAAACTGGGGGCAAAAGTGATTTGGCTGCCGACCCAATCTGCCCGGAGGCATCTGGAAAAATTGGGACAAGATCCCAATCAAGGCATTACACTGGTTGAAAATGGCAAGGTTGTACCCAAACTAAAGGACATTTTTCAACTCGTCAAAGATCATGATGCCGTTCTAGCAACAGCCCACGTTTCACCAGAAGAAGCCTTTGTTGTCGTCGAAGCGGCCAGAAATGCAGGGGTAAAGAAAATCGTCATCACTCACCCCGAATGGTGGGTCTGTGACTATACGATTGAAGACCAGATTCGCCTGGTCAAAGACTATGATGTCATTCTGGAACGCTGCTATGCCCAAAATATGGGGAAAGGTCAGCCTTACCACCTAAACCTCAAGGACAATGCCGCCCTCATCAAAGAAATCGGCTATCGCAACATCATGGTGGCCACTGATGGCGGACAGGTGGAAAATCCTGATTGGGAAACAGAAATCTACGAATACATGCACTATCTTGTGGAAGCAGGAATTCCTGAAGAACAAGTCTATTACATGACAAAGACCATTCCTTACCGTCTGCTTGGCATTGATGATGAACCGGAAGGTGCCGTCAAAGACTGATTGACCTTGTGAAAGGAGCCTGATCAAGATGTTAAGTGCCATTATTATTGCGGCCATTGCCGTTGCTATTTTTCTCGGCTATAAGACCAAACTGAACACCGGTCTGTTTTGTATTGTTTTCGCCTACATCATTGGTTGTCTCATCATGGGGCTCAAGCCAAAACAAGTCATTTCTTTTTGGCCTGTGAGCACAATGTTTGTCATCCTTTCCGTATCCCTCTTCTATAATGTCGCAGCAATCAACGGAACGCTGGAAAAGATGTCAGGATCCCTGCTTTATTCCTGCCGAAAATTTCCGGGTATGCTTCCCTTTGCTCTATTTGCCGTAGCCGTCATCCTTTCCATCATGGGAGCAACGTATTTCACCGTCCTAGCCTTCCTGGCGCCCATTACGATGGTCATCTGCGATGAATCCAAAATGGATAAGCTGACAGGCGCTATTGCCATTAACGCGGGAGCCCTTTGCGGTGGTGATTTCCCGACCTCAAATCTAGGCGTCATTTTCCGTGGTCTTGCTGACACAGCCTATGAAGCCAACAAAAATTTGGCAGCCCTCGATACCTTTGCCATGGAAATGGAGATTTTTCTCTTTTCCCTCGTCTTTTCCGTACTGCTGATCACCATCTTTAAATTTGGGGTCAAAGCAAACCGGAATATCGGGGAAGGCGTAGTCTTTAAGAAACCTGAAGCATTTACGGGAAAACAAAAGACGACCTTGACCCTGATGATTGTCATGATGATTGTCGTTCTTGCCTTCCCCTTGCTTAAGATTTTTATGCCATCCCAGCCTTTTATTAAGTACATGGCGGGAAAAATCGATGTCGGTCTAGTGGCCATCATCTTTGCCGTCATTGCCCTGCTCCTTGATTTGGCCCCACAAAAAGAGGCCATTGCCAAAATTCCTTGGAACACCATTATCATGATTGCAGGCGCCGGCATGCTGATTGCCGTTGCCGTCAAAGCAGGAACCATCACCATGCTGAGCAACTGGGTCGGAAGCAACGTACCAAAGCCCCTGATTCCGATTGCATTTTCCATCATCGGGGCCATCATGAGCTTCTTCAGCTCGACTACGGGAGTTGTAACGCCGGCACTTTTCCCGCTCATTCCAGGTCTTGCCAGCTCTACGGGAATTGCCGCACCGGTTCTTTTCGCCTGCACAGTACTCGGTGCACAGTCCAGTGCCATCAGTCCCTTCTCCTCTGGCGGATCCCTGATTCTTGGTTCCAGCCCGAAAGAAGAAGACCGCAATGAGCTCTTTAACAGGCTGCTTCTTATAGCTGTACCGACAAGCGTCATTTGCTGCGCCCTGTTCAACTTCGTTGTTGCCTTTATCTTTTAAAAAACGCAAGGGATATTGCCTCACGCAATATCCCTATTTTTATATATACCGTCTTTATAAGGTAAGGTGCTCAGGCCTATTTTATTCGTTTACCTCTGCCACCCACGCGGCTTCCAACGGCTCGCAGTCAAAAGGACCTTACGATTACATGAATCGCAAGGTCCTTTTCATTTATATCACTTGTTGGGCTAAAATAAGTGTACAAGGCTTCATTTTATGCAGAGGGATTCTTTTCCTCTGCTTCTTTTCTTTCTTTGAACTCTTTTTGGATGGCTTCTAGTTGTTTGGGATCATCAATCAGTTCAAGAACAGCGTCAGCAAGGATCTTGGCGCCAAACCGCACAGCCTGATGGGCTTCTTCAGATTTACCGGCCGCAATGAATTCCGGCGAATGGGAAGAGGTCCCATCGGGGACAAAGGCGACACGAATACAGGAACCTGGAACACGGTGCATGACGTTAGCAAAGTCCGTGGAGCCTGTCCGCTTCCGTGCAGGCTGACAATTGGGTGCGTTCAGCGCCTTAGCATGTTTCATGAGGAGATCATTGAGCGTAAAATTCGGGATCTTGTTATCAAGAATCTTCCCTACCTCGGCATTGACAGTTGTTTCTGTCATCATAGCGGCTCCGTTATAAATTTTTTCCATGCGGTCCATGATTTCCTTAACAAGACCAACTGTTCCAGCCCGAACCATGACCTGAGCCTGCGTAAAGCTTGGCACGACATTTGCCGCCGTACCTCCAGCATCGATAATATTGTAATGAATCCGCACATCATCGGGTACATGTTCCCGCAGGCATTCAATTCCGTGAAAAGCCAGCATCATGGCATCAAGGCTGCTTCGCCCGGCTTCCGGTTTGAGGGCGGCATGAGCGGCCTTACCGTGATAAGTAACTGTATATTCAGCATTTGCAAGACTCTTGATATCTGTCTGCGTTGCCGGGCCACCGTGCATCATAAGTGCCACATCTAGTTCCTCAAAGGTGCATCCTTCCTTGATCATGATATATTTGCCACTGATATTTTCCTCGCCCGGTGTGCCATATACGGTCAAGGTAAAGGGGGTATCGCCAGCGGCTTCCTTGATAGCGTTTGCCGCGCCCAAAATAGAGGGTCCCTGAAGCTGATGGCCACAGCCATGTCCCATGCCGGGCAGGGCGTCAAACTCACACAGAAGACCGATATTGGGTCCGCCTTTCCCATTTTTCCAAATGGCCTTGAAAGCCGTCTCCAAGGAACCAATCCCCCGTGTCACGGCAAAACCATGGTCTTCCAGATACTGTGTCAAAAGAGCACTCGACTGATACTCATGGGGTCCAATTTCCGGATGATCAAAGAGGGTATCCGCCATCTCTGTCAGCTCTGGAAGATGGGCATCAATCCACCGATTGGCTGTCTCAATTTGTTTTTTCAGCATCGTTTATCATTCTCCTTTATCACAATTACATAGGTCCCAAGTGAATCATCTGAGCAATGAAGGTCATGACGCACCCCGTCACAAGCCAAATCAGGAAAAGCTTCCACATGAAGCGCATCCACCGGTCATAAGGGATATTGGTTACGCTCAAGGTTCCCATAAGGGCCGTCGATGTCGGCAGAATATAATTACAGAACCCATCGCCAAAGTTAAAAGCAAGAACGGTGGTCTGGCGGGTAACGCCCAGCACATCAGCTAGTGGAATAAGGATAGGCATAACGGCAACCGCCTGGCCGCTCCCTGAGGTCAAGAAAACATTGATGATTGTATTAGCAATCACCATGCCCGGTGCAATGATAATAGCTGGCAACCCACTAAGGGCTTCTGCCATCGCATGCACGATCGTATAAGTGATTTTCCCATCATTCATAATACCACTAATAGCTGTTGCCATTCCAATAATAAAGGCTGCTCCGAGCATTTGCTTGCTGCCGTTCAAAATATCCTTGCAGACATCGTTTGCTTTCGTTCCAATAACTAGATCTGCCACAACTGTATAAGTAAGGAAGATGGCCGCCATATGGGACATACCCCACTTAAGAACAATAGCTCCATAAATAATTACCGCAAAAGCAATCACAAGAAGGACCAAGGGAATCATCATTCTTCCGGAAAGTTCGCTTGTTTTATCAAGGTCAAGTGTCGCCGTATTATCTCTCGTCAGCTGATCCAAATCGTACATCGGGCTCTTTTCCGGATTCTTTTTGATTTTCTTGGCATACCGGATCAAATAGATATTGGTTACGATATAAAAGACGACAAAACAGACAGCGCGATACCAAAGACCGGAATAAGTCGGTAGTTCGGCAATATTTTGCGCCACCACAGTCGTAAACATGTTGAATGTGCCTGTCGAAAACCCAATAGCCCCGCCCAAGACCATGATGGCTTCGCCGGTGATAGAGTCAAGGCCCATCGCCATGGCGAGCATGACCATAACGGGAGCAAAAGGGATAAATGTATTGACGCCCTGAGTCGTGCAGATGAGGCCAAAGATCAAAGTCAAAACGGGAATGAAGACTTCCAGCCGATTGGAAAAGCGCTTAGCCCCTTTTGCAAGGATGGCCTGCAAGGCGCCAGTCTTCGTCACAACATGGAAAGCTGACCCAGCCATGAAAATTACCATCATAAGGTCAATTCGCTTGCTGAAGGACTTGATAATATAAAGCGGAATAAGAAGGGGATTGATCCCAGCACTTTTGATATATCGGAACGTCGCAGGATCAACAACCTTTTGCCCGGACGGGGTCTTAATAAAATCATACATGCCGGCCGGTACAACCCACGTCAAAATCAAAGCCACAATAATCATGGCAAGAATAATGATAAAAGTATGGGGAAAATTCATCTTTTTTACAGGCTGAATCCGGTCTGTTTCTTTAGCATCCATCATAAAACTCCTTTCACTACAGTTCCTTTACCCAATTCTATAAACATTCGACTTAAGAGATACATCCGCGGAACGACACTGCTTACAGAAGCACATTCCTGTGGCGTATGGTTCTTACCGCCTTTGACAGCACCAAAACAGTCCACAGCAATAGCCCCCGCATCAGCAGCCCAGTTCGCGTCCGATGCCCCACCTACAGATCTTGTAATCAGCGTCTTTCCCAATTCGCCGTAAATTCCCCTAGCAAGTTCAATGAGTCGATCTGTCCCGGGATTGGGAGCAAAGGGTGGATTTCCTCTTTTTACATGAACCTCCACCGTTGTTTGTGGAGTCAAGGGACGAGACGCAATTGCATGAGCCGCCTTTTCCACACGATCAATTTCACTTTTATCGACAACACGAAGGTCAGCAATTGCTTCCGCATGAGAAGGAATAATGTTTTCCCTTTCTCCCGCCTTTAAAAGTGTAAAATTAAGAGTTGTTCCCCGACTGACATCTTCTAGCTTTTTGATAGTTTCAATCTGATGCAGAATTTCCATCAGTGCACTGGCGCCTTTTTCCGGCGCATTTCCGGAATGGGAAGGAACACCCGTGACACGCAGCTGGAGTAAGTTGGAGCCCTTCCGCGACCGGACAAGACCATCCCCTTCCTGCCCCGATTCACAGCACAAATAGCAGTCATGCTGTGGAGCAAGTTCTGCCGTTAATTTTCGGCTGCTTGGTGATGAGATCTCTTCATCTCCATTAAAAAGAAGCGTAATCTGATCATAATCATCGAATCCCAGTTCATGGAGATGCTTCATGGCAAAAAGCATCATATTGACCCCGCTCTTGCAGTCTGCCACACCAGGGCCCTTTGCCCAGTCCCCCTCAATGTTAAACGGCCTTTCAGCAGCTGTTCCTTCAGGAAAAACCGTATCAAGGTGGGCAGCTGCCATGATCTTTCCTTTCCCTTTTCCCCTGAAAACAACGAGAAGATGACACCCTTCTTCCGGATTTTCCATAGGGATCTTTTTAATGGAATAAGGGCTTATTTTCTCAAACTCTCGAATCAACACATCGGCAACCGCGTTGATTCCCTTTCCATTCCGAGAGCCGCAGTCCACATTGACCAGTTGCTTCCATACATCAATATAATCTGGCAAGGATCTTTTGCACAGATCATATAATCCTGTATTTTTCACCTGGACTCCCCCTATACAAGTTGGATTTTTATTACTTAATATTGTAAAATAGTGAGACTAGCTGCGCTAATTGTTTTTCTCAAGAGATTGATAAATAATCTTTATATAACGCAAATTGTGTTATATATTCGCGATTTATTCTGTAATGTACGTTTCATTTGGCGGGTGGAGATGATGTCTATGAATTTAAGCTTTAGACAAATGGAATATATTTGCGCCATTGCTGATACAGGAAGCTATTGTGCAGCAGCTAAAAAGCTATACGTAACGCAGCCAACGCTTAGTATTGCCGTAAAAAATATTGAAAAGATTCTAGGAACGCCCCTATTTATCAGAAAGAAATCAGATGTTATTCCCACTGCTGAGGGAGCTATTGTGCTTGCCTATGCCCATAAGATCCTTCAACTGCAAAAAGAAATGGAGCGCAAGCTTTATCATCAGCAAGAGGCTCATATCAAGAAGATTCGGATTGGTATCTATTCAATCTTAAATACTTTGATTATCCCGCCACTTCTAGTAAGATTTAAAAAGAAACACCCTGATATCGAAATCTCCTCCATCCATGGGCACTATCAAGCACTTGATAATTCACTATCAAAAAACAATCTCGACCTCATCGTCTGTGTTCAAGATCAAGACAATCCATTATTTGACTGCATTCATCTAAAGAGAGAACACTTTCTTCTTGCCATTCCACCGGAACATGCAGCCTGTAAAAAAGCAATTGTAATGGAAAATCTCCCCTATCCCTATCTTGATATCCGTGAACTCGATCAAGACCCTATCTTCTTTCAGTACCCTCACCAGCAAATCCGCTGGCAAGAAAACAAACTGCTAGAAATCAGCGGCTTTCATCCTAAAGAAATTAAAGAAGTGGAAAGCATCCAGCTTGCCATCCAGCTAGCTTCTGAAAAGCTTGGTGTGGCCTTTACCATGGAGTCATATATCAAATCCTTTCATACGCAAAAGCCACTTGCTTATTATGTAACGGGAGACCAGAAACAAACACCATGGCTTACCATATGCACAGCACGAGGCCTCTCGCGAGATCCCGTCGTCCAAGATTGCATCGAAATTCTTCGGGAACTTGTCAATGAGCGATAAGGGATATATATTACTCTTCATTTTCACGTACCGTAAATCAGTAAAAATTAATGGACCTGTGCTTCAATACGAAGTACAGGTCCGACTTGTTATATAAAAAGGTATATAAATAATCCTGTGGTGTGGTCATCCCTTTAAACTAATTGTGGACTAGAATTTTCAGACAACAATCAAAGAAACCTCCTGCTATAGAATAAAAGTATCCATATATCTATTCTCAGAGAAGGTAAGACAAATATCTTTAGAGCAGTTTACCACAAAGCTTCTCAACGTAAAAACGGAGGAAATTCAAAATATGTGTCAACATTTTCTCAGGAGACCCATATAAGATTGTGCTGCAGCCAAATTAAATGCGGAAAGCGGAGCTCAAGTGACCTATAGCTGTGCTGTTTTCCGTATACACCCCAATCCCCCCATTTCTCATTCCCACATGTGGAACCATAGGAGCTTTTTACAACGCGTTCCTTAAGGCCTTACGCAGTTCCGCGCTCTTCGGTGCTTTTACGGGCTTGAACTTGCTGAATAGCCGGCTTCCAGCTCTTCATTTTGCAGACCTGCAAGGACCTTTACCATGGCTAAGCAGCCTTCTTTTCCATGGGAGACCTTCCTTTGTTTTGATATTCGTGCAGTTAACACGATCTTGACAATAGAGGTCTCCCCTTTATTTGAAATATACCCTCTTTACTAGACACCCAGTAAGGAGGGTACATTTCATGGACGTATTTAAAGATAAAAGAATATTTATTAAGGACAGAGTAGATAAGACACCTTATTATCATTATGCTTTCACTATATGCTATCAGCATTTAATGATTCTTGCCAAATTAGTTGTTGTCATACGACCATAGAAGTCAATGATAAGATTCCTAAAACACCGTAAATATTGCGGCATATAGCGATTTTTATAGTGAATCAAATAAACATTATGATGGACAAGTTTCCCATGGCTTTTTAATGGGAATATATTAACGTCAGAAGACATTGTTTTTAGCGCTGTATCAAGGGGTACAGTAGTATTGAAAGTAGCCGCAAGCCCTGTCGAAGCAATGATAGCCGACATTCTTAATGTTTCTACCCGCATATATGTGCGGGGAATAAATCCAGCTTCTTCAAAACAGGCAGCAATTCTACTTCCTAAACTGTTAGGAGGATTAATTAAATAGAATGGAAGTTTTGAAAAATCGGCGAGGTCAGCACCACTCAAAGATTTTTCTTTTAGTGTTTCCGCTTCCGTCCCATAATATTTCTTAAGCAATCGATCTGCAACACATAAATAAACCGTTGTAGACATCAGTAAAGTAGAATCCAATGTGGGAAGAATATCTTTTCTTGGAGACAGGATAATATCCAAATCTCCAGAAAGCATTTGAGTAATCAACTGTACCGCATTATTATCCACAATATCAATAGAAACATTAGGATACTGATTAGAAAATAACGGTAAAATTTCCGGAAGAAGTGTCACATACCGAGCATAGCTTGCGCCAAATCTAATGACACCTCGTTGCTCCGCAGAAATATCTGATACCGTATCTTTTAGTTTTTGTTCTTCCAGCAACCAGCGATCTGCATATTGAAGCATATGCCGTCCAGTGGAAGTGAGGGAAAGGCGAGGTTTCCGGTAAAACAGAGTCGCTCCGCACCATTTTTCCAAACGGGCAATATGGTTACTCAATGTCTGTTGTGATAAGTGCAATCTTTTTGCACACTTAGTTACATTCATATCTTTGGTAAGCTCTTTAAAGTAGTGCAAACTTATTGTATCCATAATAATCCCCCAACAAAATTATTTTGTTATTTTTATAAGAATAAACTGTTTTATTTTTGTGTAAGGATAAATTATCATACTATTAAGAATTAAGCAATACTTTTGGCAATATCGAAGGAGTGTAGAAAATGAACGAATGCAAAATTATCACATCGAAAACAAGGACACCTCAAGCGCTTATAGAAGCCTTTAGAGACATCCCAGTCGCAAATATTGATGACTGCATGAACCGTCTCGGAGCAATTGACCATGCAATCAGGCCGGTTGGTCACAAAGGGCAAATGTTGGGGCAGGCCCTTACCTTACAAGTTGCACCAGGAGATAATCTCATGTTGCATGTTGCTATGGATATGATCAAACCAGGAGATGTACTCGTTATAGATGCCGGTGGATTCGAAAATCGCGCAATATTTGGGGAACTTATGGCTACCTATTGTGCATCAAAAGGTGCAGTAGGAATCGTTTGTGATGGAGCAATCCGAGATTACGATGAACTTGCTGAACTGTCCAACATTGCCATTTACGCCCGCAGTGCGACTCCAAACGGGCCCTACAAAAATGGTCCCGGACAAATTGGTGTTCCTATTTGTGTAGGTGGAAAAATGGTTCATCCCGGGGATATTATCGTTGGTGATAGTGATGGCATTATTTTTATTAGTCCATCAGAAGCAGAAAGCCTCTCAAATGCAGCACGCCAAGTTGTAAATAAGGAAAAAGGCATTCGCGAAAATATCATAAAATACGGAACTTATAATCGTCCTTGGGTAAAGGACAAGTTGAAAGAAATTGGTTGCATCTATCTGTAAAGGAGAACCATATTATGACAATTAAATTTGACCTTATCCAAACTATGGGGCTTGCCGTAATCGTATATCTGCTAGGGATGCATATTAAAAGCAAAGTTGCATTTCTCAGAAAATATTTTATTCCAGCACCTGTTATTGGTGGTCTCATTGCCAGTATCTTAATTTTCATTGGTATTCAAACGGGAACTTATAAAATCACCATGACAACAACATTGCAAAACTATTTCATGAACCTCTTTTTTTGTACAACAGGCTTCACTTGTAGCATTGCAATCATAAAAAAGAGTGGGAAACTTGGAGCAATCCTCGCTGTTGGTGCCGTATTTTTTTTAGTTGTACAAAACATCGTCGGCGTTTCATTAGCAGGAATATTTGGAATCAATAAATTATTAGGAATTGCGATGGGATCCATTTCTATGTCCGGTGGTGTTGGTTCAGGTGCAGCTTTTGGTCCTACATTAGAAAAATTGGGCGCTGATGGTGGTACAACCATAGGTGTTGCCGCAGCAACTTTTGGTCTTCTTATGGGTTCTATAGTCGGAGGACCTGTCGCTGAAATGCTTATCTCAAAATACTCTCTAAAAAGTAGTTTTAAAGAAGGTTCAGGAACATCCGACGTGGAAACAAAGAGCACAATATCTGAAAAGCACTACTTTATGAGCCTTATTCTCGTTATATGTGCGGCCGCTGTTGGCTCCTATATCCATGCTCTGCTCATAAAAGCAACAGGATTAACCTTCCCATATTATGTTGGATGCCTTTTTGGTGGGATGCTATTTCGCAACGTTATGGATAAAAAAAATCTGTCACTTAACATGAAAGAAATAGACTTAATTGGCTCAGTCTCTCTAAATCTCTTCTTGTCTCTCGCATTGATGAATCTCAACATTGCAAAGCTCGTCGGTTTAGCTGGGCCCATGATTGTTATTTTATTGGTTCAATGCGTTGTTATGATGCTATGGTCTTACTTTGTAACGTTCAGAACTATGGGCAAAAACTACGAAGCCGCCGTCATGGCCGCAGGTCATTGCGGGGTCGGTCTTGGGCAAACCCCGAATGCTGTCGCAAATATGGCAGCCGTTATTGAAAAGAATGGCCCTGCACCCAATGCATGGTTTATTCTACCTGTAATAACTGTTGTTTTCATCAATATCATGAATCCCATTATTATTACGACATTCATCAACCTTTTCAAATAAAATAACGGACAGGCCATTTAAACTAAAGTAATTAAAGATAAATCCGTCCCATGTCAAAGAATTGGAACATGGGACGGTTATTTTTATAACAAAAGTCAAATTTTCGAATAATAAAGTATATGAATGCATCCGGTCATCCATCCCTTTCCCAATGACTGCATAAAATATCATATCCTTAACTTTGAACAAGGAAGGACTGGATCCTTTTATGGTTTATCATGGAAGAGAAAATTACTTGAGAAGGAAAGAGAAAGGTAATCATGAAAAGGCTCCCTTAATTCCAAGAAAGTCTCTTACAATCAATGGAGCGAGAAAGCACTATTGATTTTACCTTACAGATAGAAATCCGGCGTGCAATAAGCAACAGTACCAGATACCATCACTAATTGCGGAACAAAGACTTTATGGCAGACAATCTCATCTTCACAGAAATCTTTTTGGACATATTCCATATCCTTAAAATCCATGATTACGATATCAGCATAAGCACCCGCTTGCAAGGTACCGATTTTTCCTTCAAGGCCCATGATTTTTGCTGGAGTCTCAGTGACGGCCCGCATGATTGTCATCATATCAAGTCCCAAAGCAACATATTTTGCCAGTACATGGAGCAAGTTCTTATCATAAGGCGGCAAGTTGAACTTATCCGTGGTTAAATCACTTGAAATGATATCGGGAAGGAACCCTGCACGGATTGCATCCTTTGCTGTTTGGAGTCCAAAGTTACCCTTCCCATTCGCCGCGTCAAAGATAACGCCCCGTTCACGAGCCTTAAGGATACCTTCGTCAATCGCTCCAGACTCAGTAACAATCGTATTTCCCGCACCTTGATAACAGTGGCAGAAGATATCTCCTGGCCTCAGGCAGTTTGCAAGGTCTCCCGCAGAAGTGGGTGCATTTGTTGTGTGGACGCAAAGTCGAACAGCTTTACCAAGTTGATCCTCAAGATCCTTACATAAAGAGACCGCTTCTGTCACGTAGGTGAGCCCAGATTCCTCTGGGACAACACCCTTTGAAAAGCGTATTTTTAGACCCAGCAGATTATCTTGGTATTGATCATAAACGCGGGCAATATAGTCACGATTATAAAGTGTAGGATTGAAGTCCTCACACAGCTTGGGATCAAGTTGCCCTCCGCTATAGACTTCCATAAAGCTTTTGATTTTCATTAGAGATTGAGAGATAACGGACTGATAGAACGCCCCAAAATTAGCGCACCCTGCACTCCCTGCGTCCACAGTTGCTGTCGTACCCAGCGGGATCATCATGTCCGGTCGGACACAGATGGTGCTTCCACTATGGAAGACATGGGTATGGAAGTCAATCAGTCCTGGAAGAACCAACTTTCCAGTAGCATCAATCACCTGATTGGGATTGCATTCAACGTTTCCATCCTTGACATCGACAATTTTGTTATTGCGAATATAGAGATCTTTGATTCCATCGAAATTGAGTGATGGATCAATGACTCGACCATTCTTGATGACATAATCTACACGCATGACAATCTATCCCCCTTCTGCAATCAGACGATTCCCATACGTCCAAGGATACATGCGATTACCGCACAGAGAAAAGGCATGATGGCACAGGTCACAAAAACGTACTTATAGGTATCTTTCTGGCTCGTCTTGGCAATCTGATTGCAGACGACCATGCCAGATGCATGAGGCATTGCATCAAAACCAGAAGAAGCAATGCAAACGACACGATGCAACATCGAAAGATTGAGTCCAGATCCAGCAAGATAATTACCCATGGAGCTCAAGAAGATGTTCAGTCCACCAGCAGAAGAACCCGTAATGGCTGCAATGACATTGATGGAAATCAGGGCGGTAATAAGCGGATCTGCCTGCATGTTGACCAACGCTTTCGTAATGTTGCTATACGCAGGAGAAGCAGAAACAACAGCACCAAACCCCATAATGGACGAAGTCGCAATCAGGGACCCCAAGCCACCACCAGCACCATCGCAGATAGCTTTCTTGGGATCAAGGAAATCGCGGTAGAGGACGCAACCAGCAAGGATTGCTACAGCCATGGCAATGGCAACGGCATAAGCAGACGGAATCTTGGTCGTAAATTGAAGACCAAACATAAGGGCAAGCAAAATGACAATAGGAATAAAGCAATTAGTAATGGACGGCACATTGCCATTATTGACGGCTTCCAGAGCAGAAAGGTCCTCTCCTTCACTCGGTTCGAAGTGTTCCCCGTTGGCTTTTGCTTTACGGATCTGCCAATTCAGATACAGATAAGCCGAAACGAACATAATGATGGAGCAAATGATACCAAGAGTCGGACCAGCATAAGCAGTCGTTCCAAAATACGTCGTCGGAATCAAGTTCTGCGTGGACGGCGACCCTGGCAACATAGCCATGCACACTGTGACAGGGCAGACCATAATGGTTGCTACAATCAGCTTTTTAGGAATATCAGCTTTCTGGAACAACGCAACTGCAATAGGATACAAAGAGAAAGCAATGATAAAAGTTCCGATACCACCATAGGAAAGAACAAGCCCTGTCAACATGACAACAAGGACAACGGATTTTTCACCAATTAATTTGAGCATCCTGTTGGCAATACCAACGGAAGCCCCACTGTCTCCCATTACCTTACCAAAGATGGCCCCAAGCATGAAAAGGAGATACCAGTTTCCAGCAAATCCAGCCATTCCCTTCATGAAATTATCCTTGAGAACGAGAACAGGATCCATTCCATTGAATAAAATGACAACCAGCGCGCCCACAAGAGAAACCACTGCCATATGCCAGTTTTTCCAAATCAGCGCAACGACACAGATAATCGCAACAATAAGCCCTAAAACCCCAACCATCTTACATTCTCCTTTCAAAAAAAATCCGATACGATTAAATAAACTTTCAAAAGTTTCTGATTTTATTTTATTCTCGGAAGAACTATAAGTAAACGTTGTTATAATAATGTTTGTTATAAGTAAAACTACTATCAAAGATTCTATGAAATAAACTCTTTGCATTCCAACATTAACTATTTGCCGCAATCAGGCACATGAGATTCCCGAAATACCCATTCCCGATACATGGATATTCAGCCTTCTATGATATAATAGCGTTACCACGAAGATTAAATATCCATCACTTATATAAAGGTGGTTTTATTATGTCAGGTTCATCCTATGCCTTTCCCTATAACGAAAAAGACCCAAAGAGCATCGAACGCTACGGCAAAGAGATGATTGGAAAGACGTTCCAGGACATCTTTGATGAGCACAATGAATTTGCCTTATCCGAAGACCGTGATGCTTTTCTCGATAATTCCTATGTGAAAAGCCATAAAAAGGCGGGAACCACGGTCGTGGAGTCGCTTTTGCAGGAAAGCTGCTCGACGTACCGGTAACAGTCGTCATGCCAGAACACGCACCGGAAGTGAAAAAAGCTGCCATTAAAGCCCTAGGCGCAGAGATTGTGCTTTGCGAAAAGTCCCAGCGTTTCATCATTGCTGAACGGATTACAAAAGAAAAAGGAGCCTGCTTCATCCATCCTTTCGATGATTATGATGTCATGGCGGGCCAAGGAACGGCAGGTCTTGAAATGATGAACCAGCTTCCAAAGGTGGACAAGGTTATCGTGCCTGTTGGAGGCGGCGGTCTCATCAGCGGCATTGCAACAGCCATCAAGGGAATGGCTCTTTTTTTTACTCGGAGCACAAATCGCTCCGATTCGATGAAATTATATGCCCCCATTGCTTAAGAAAGGATTCTTTTGAGAGCAATGGGGGCATGATGTTTCGTAAAAAGTTACGTACCACAATTTCATTTTTAAGACGCCCGAAAAAATGCCGACGGCGGGCGAGCCACTTCTAGGAATTTTTTCGGATGACAGAAGGAACCTTTTTCGCCTACGGTCCATATCGACCCATCTGCGTTGTCAAACGCGGGAGGCTTCCTAGCAGTACCCCACTTCTTGTACGGCATCGTCAGCCTGCTTCGCGTTTTTCCTAGCATCTGGGCCAATCTGGAATCATATTCGAAAAAGGTAAATAGAGAAAAAAACTGCCGCGGTTTTGCAATCATCACCTGCATAGAGGTTCTTTTTATATTGCTTTTTGCAATCTTCGGCCCATATGGGCCCATCTACTTTGTCGCCTAGGGCCTCAATCTCCTCA
>ERZ827104.614-NODE-614-length-37167-cov-15.849752_pt1 | contig 37167 bp, 30 predicted proteins | sample MGYA00519781_ERZ827104 | MGnify/ENA primary metagenome ERZ827104 (study PRJEB31778, sample SAMEA3449257) | human gut metagenome | biome: human gut; feature: human-associated habitat; material: faeces | place: United Kingdom | collected 2010/2012 ...
GACATGTCCCGCCCGCTGCTGACCCACCGCCGCTGTGCCCGCCATACACGCGCGGCCCGGGCATGCCCGGCCCCTACTGTGCAACGAAGAATAAATGAGGTAATAGAATCATGGACGAAAAAACCACCCCGAAAAAGACACGCCGCGTGGGGACGCTGGCGTTTGCACTGGTGCTGATCCTGGCCGGTGTGCTGCTGATGGTTTATCAGCTTGTGCCGCGATTCAATTTATTGCAAATTGTAAAATTCTCTCCAATTATCCTCGTCGTGCTGGGTATTGAAATGCTCGTGTACAGCGCCAAGCCCGATGTGCTGGTCAAGTTTGACTGGCTGGCCATGCTGGGTACGGCGTTCACCCTTTGCGTTGTCGGCGCGGCGGCGCTGCTGCCCCTGGCTGTCAGTGAGTGGGGCCCTGCCCGCAGCAGCGCCATAAGCCGCATCGAGACGGAAAAGGTGGACGCCCTGTACAGTGCCCTGACCGCCGACCCGGAGCTGAAAGCCAAAACGGGCTACTGCGGTGTCAACGTCTGGTTCAACCACGGCGCGGACGGCAGCTACGCGCTGCAAAGCGGCGACGACTGCGTGCTGAACACCACCCTGACCGGCCCCTACGCCGACGCCGAGTCCTTTGCCGCCGACTGCATAGGCATTATGCAGCTGGCCGCGGACAAGGACCTGGGCTTTACGAGCTACCACTTCTCCAGCGGGGAGGACACCGACGACGGCATCAGCTACTACCTGGACTGCGTCGCCTCCTACCCGGCGGGGCTGACCGCTGCCCAGGTGGCTCAGCGCGTGACGGAAAGCTACCACTATGACGGCTCCAGCTTCTCCAGCGAGGCCGACCGCGACGAGTACATCAAGACCCGGCTGCGCGATGATATCGCCGAGGAATACGCCAACGCCCACGACGATGTCTACCCCGACGACGACTATGTAGACGCCGAGGTCGAGCGGCAGTTCAACGAGCAATTTGGCATAGCCACCCCGGAGAGCGCGGCAGAATGATAGAAAAAAAGCAGGTATCCACGGTAAAACGTGGGTACCTGCTTTTTATCATAGAGTTGTAGGGGCCGGGCATGCCCGGCCCGCGGCATAAGGGCAGCTGAGCGGTTATGGCAAGGTGGAGGGCCGGACATGTCCGGCCCCTACGGTGCGATATTGGGAAAGGGGGGAAGCCTTTGTATCACACGCTCTCCCCCAAAATAAGCTCAAACGGCACAACCTCATGCACCGCAGGGGCGTTATGCTCGATGCTGGCAAGCAAAATCTGCGCGGCACGCTGGGAGAGCAGCGCGGTGTTCTGGCGGATGGTCGTCAGCCGCGGCACGGTGAACCGCCCCAGCGAAATACCGTCGTACCCGGCCACGCCGATATCCTGCGGCACCCGCAGGCCGTGATCCTGGAAGGCGCGCACGGCCCCCAGCGCCATCAGATCCGACATGGCAAACACGGCGTCCAGATCGGGGCAGTGGGCCAGCAGGTACTCCGCCGCCGCGTAGCTCTCCTCCAAGGAAAAGCGGGCGTAACCGTACTGCTTGTCAAAATCAAAGGGCAGGCCAAGCTGCTGCATGGCCTCCAGACAGCCGTCCAGACGCTGTTGGCTCGGGCGGCTGCGATCGGGCCGGTCGCCAATGATGCCGATGCGGCGGCGGCCCTGCTTGTACATATGCTCGATCATGACCTTTGCGGCGGCGCGGTCGTCCACGCTGACGCTGGACAGGTTCGGGATGCCCAGGCTCGCCGCATTGTTCGTCAGCAGCACGCAGGGGATGCCCAGCCCGGCCAGCTCCGGCGTGAAGCAGTGCGGGTGCGAGCCGATGAAAAAGATGCCGTAGGGCTTGCGCTCGGTGCAGAGCATCTGGGCGTAGGCCATCTCGTCGCCGGTCTCGTTGATGTAGTAGACCGTGGGCGTGTAGCCGCATTTTTCAACATATGCCTGCAATTTGTCCAGCAAATCCGCAAACAGGGCGTTCTTGGTGCCCTTTACCACCAGGGCAAGGCCCTCGTAGGCCTGCTGCTTCAGGTGCTTGGCGTTGGCATTGGGCTGGTAGCCGTACTGCGCCACCACGGCAAGGATCTTTTCCCGTGCCTCGGGGCGGACGCTGGGGTTATGGTTCAACACGCGGGAGACGGTCCCCACCGCGTAGCCCGACTCGCGGGCGATATCCTTAATGGTCAAAAGGGTCTGCCTTCTTTCCTCAATCCACCACTTCCACGTCCAGCCCGAACTCCTGCGGGCGGAAGCGGGGGCAGACGTTTTCGGCGGTGCAGATGACCGACGCCGCCAACCGGCTGCCAATTTCGCAGGAATCCGCCAGGCCCTTGCCGTAGGTCAGGCCAATGACCGTGCCCGCAAAGAACGCGTCGCCCGCGCCGGTCGTGTCGATGACATCCACCTTTTTGGCGGGCACAATGCCGCACTCGCCGTTGGCGCGGGCGTAGACAGCGCCCTGGCCGCCCATCGTCACCACCATGCAGGGGATGCGGGCGCTGCGCACATTGTCGGCCAGCACGCGGCACATGGCGGCGGGGGCAAGGTGGTCGTAATCGTCGGAGAAAAGCATCCCCGCCTCCTGCTGGTTGCAGACAAAACCGTCGATCTGCTGTAAAAAGTCGCGGCGCTCCATCGCAATGCTCATGTTGGAAATGACCGCATACACCCGCTTGCCGTACTTTTTGGCCGAGCGCAGCACCTGCTTGACCGTCGCTTTTTCCAGATCCAGCTCAAGGGCGACGCTGTCGCAGTCGGCAAAGATGGCCTCCTCGTTCTCGGCCAGCAGGGCGGTCAGCGGGCGGGTGTCGGGCCGCTTCGAGATGGCGGCGGTCACGTCGCCGTCATTGTTAAACACGGCCAGCCAGGTGCCCATGCCGTCATGCACGCGGCGGATGAACCGGGTATTGACCTTGTGCTTGTCCAACTTGTCAATGACGTCCTGGCCGGAGCCGGTGTCGTCCACCAGGCTGACGAAGGTGGGGCGCAGCTCCACATTGGCGATATCCTCGGCCACGTTGCGGCTGACGCCGCCGTGGACTTGCTCGACCCGGCCGGCGTTGCGCCCGCCCGGAATATAGGTGGAAAGGGGATACCCCTTGATGTCAACAAAAACTGCGCCGATTACTACGATTCCCATGGTGTGTTTCCTTTCCGTTTGCTATAAAACCAGTGTACCGTATTACGGCAAAAATTGCAAGAATTTTACAATAAACGACACGCAGAGGCCGGACATATCCGGCCCCTGCAAATGCGGCATAAAAAATGTAGGCAGCCGCTAACAGCTGCCTACACTTTTTATGAACGGTGTGTGTTTTTCTTATATGCCGTTACTGCCAGGCCCGCGCCGCTGCAAAGCAGCAGGGCGGCCCACAAAATGGGGCTGCTGGTATCGCCGGTGGCGGGGATGGTGGATACCGGCTGCACGGTGGGGGCGGCCGTGGGCTGCACCGTGGGCTGTGCGATCCGGCGGGGCTGCTCCGCAGCCTGCGGCGCGGTGGTGGGTGCCGCCGTCGGGGTTGCCGTCGGCGGCGTGGTGGGCTGGGGCAGCTTGGCCGTCACGGTGTCGGCCCGGGTGATTTCCCTGGCCGCTGCGGCATCGGCAAAATACTTGCCGCAGCCGCCGCAGTACCAGTATTCCGTGTTGCCCTCGGCGTCCGTGGTGGCCGCCACAGCGGGGAAGTGCTGTAAGTCCGCGTGCTTGCCGGTGTCCGGGCCGCCGTACTGCTGGCCGCAGACGGCACAGGCCGACCCATCCTTGCAGGTGGCCGGGGTGATGGTGCAGGCCTCTGTCTCCACAACGCCGCAGGCACAGCTGTGGGTGTGGGTCTTGGCCGCAGTGTCGGTCGTGTAGGCGCTCCACACATGGGCGTGGACGGTCAGGTTTTGCCTGGCCAATACCGGCAGGGTCATCCCGGCGGATTCCAGATATTTGCAGGTGGTGTCCCACGGCTGGGCGTCGGCCGGGCGGTTCGCCATCAGCAGGGCCAGCACGCCGCCGTTGGCAAAGTCAAAGGCAGATTTTTCGGTGGTGGCGGTGACGGTGGCTGTGCCATGGCCGTAAACCTGTCCGGCAGTGCCGGTCAGGTAGTAGCAGTTTGTGATGGCAACACTATCATAGTCAGACCAACCCACAATACCGCCCAGCATTGCATTTGCATTGGCAGCTGTGACACTGCCAACGTTATAACAGTTGGAAATTTGTACGGGATTTGTGTCATTAAATCCTGCAAATCCTGCAATTCCGCCTGCCACCTGCGTGGCGGACGAATTGCCTTGTTCATTGATTCTTACAGCACCGGCGTTGTAGCAATCGGATATACTTTTAGTCCAAGCAAACCCTACAATGCCGCCAACATAAATCGATGGGGTATAACTGCCGTAGGTAAGGCCGATTACGGTGCCGAAGTTGCTGCAATTTGTAATGTTGGAAGAATCTGCAAGCCATCCGACAATACCGCCTGCATTGGTAGCGTTAGATTCGGAAATGATGCACTTTACAGTGCCATAATTGATACAGTCACTTACCTGGGTGTTGGATTCTGCAATACCGACAATGCCGCCTGTCGCAGACTGAGAGCTGTGATCCCCGTTTATGGAAGCGGTGCTCACACAGCCCGTAATGCGGGAGTTCTGCGCGAATGCTACAATACAGCCAGCGTATTCAGCTCTGTCCGCGTTAAAGTGGCCTGTTACCCTTACGCCTCGGATAGTTGCCCCATCTATATACCCGAACAATCCGGAAGCTCCCCGGTAGCTATTACAATATACGCCCTGTATGGTATGCCCCGCACCGTCAAAAGTGCCCGCGTAAACGGTAGAATTGCTTACGCCCATAGGCGACCATTCCGTAAGGGCAGCACTGCTGGGGCCGGGGGTGTAGCTGCCGTCCTCGGCAAAGGTGCCGTCGTTGAGGACGATGTCGTTCGTCAGCACAGCGCACGCGCCACGGTCCTGCTTCTGGCCGTTGCTGCCGTTGACAATATCCCGGAACCGCTTCAGCCCCTCGGCAGTGCCAATTTGATAGGGGTCTGTCTCCGTGCCGCTGCCGGTGGCAAGCGCGGGGTTGCCGGTAATCCCGCCGCTAAATGTACCGCCGGTGATGGTTCCGTTGTTGATGACCTCGCCGTTGAATGTGCCGCTTTCGATGGTGCTGCCGGGGGTAACGGTCACTTTGCCATAGAACACAGTCCCGCCGGAGCCTGTAATGGTACAGGGACCGTCGTTTTTATCTTTATCTCCCAGCACGACGTCGCCGTCAACCGAGCCGCCGTTGGCGTAAAGTTTCCCATAGACATTAGGAGACGCCAAAGAGCCGGTGATGTATAGTCCGCTTCCGTTTGCCGCAGTACAGCCGGCAATGCGCGCACTGTCCGCCAAGGTGATCTCCTTCACACAAGCGGCGCTTACGCCGCCGCCATAGGCTTCGCCGGGGTTGGCGGAATTTGTTGCCGTGCAATTTTGAATCACGGCGTTGCCCGACAGGGTGAACTTCGTATTGTTTGAGAGATAGACGCCCCCGCCGTTGGAAGAGTTGGAAGAGTTGGAAGAGTTGGAAGAGTTGGAGATTGCCTGACAGCCTTCGATTTTTGCCTCATTAGACATCACAAAGCTGCTGCTGCTGCTGACATATACGCCGCCGCCGTTGGAAGAATTGGAAGAGTTGGAGATTGCCTGACAGCCTTCGATTATTGCCGTATCAGACATTTCAAAGCTGCTGCTGACGTTGACATATACGCCTCCGCCGCAAACATATTGGGTCGCGCTTTCGGCGGTGCAGCTGCGAATGACCGCCGGACCTGACATTTTGAACGTGCCGGAAGCAAAAACACCGCCGCCGATGTCGGAGGCGACGCATCCGGCGATGCTGCCGCCGGACATAGAGAACTGACCCTGTTCCGAATCAATACATACACCGCCGCCGCACTCCGCGGAGCAGCCGATAATATTGCCGCCCCTCATGGTCAGGCTGCCGCCGTTTTTAATCAGCGCGCCGCCGCCGCAATACCACGTCGTTCCGCCGAACGTTGAGATGTCCGTTCCCGTGCCGCCGGTGATGACGCCGCCGGTGACGGCCTCTGTGCCGCTTGCATCGTCCAGCACCCACAGTTTGCCATTCGGCATGAATTTGTGCGAGAGATTACTCGTATTGCTGTCCTCGATAGTCAGCTGCCCGCCGTTCTCGACCACAATCACGCTGCCATTGTTTGCGCTCCCGTATTTGAGCACATGACCGTTCAAGTCTAGCGTCACAGTGCGGTTGACGGTCAGGGAACTGCTGATGTCAATGTTCGCCGCCAGCTTGACGGTGTTGACATTAGTATCGGCAATCGCCGCAGTCAGCTCAGACTCGTTGCTGACCTCTTTTGCCGTCTCGTTCCCTCCAATCAACGCCGTCAAGGCCGTCTCCGGCTGGGGGTCGGACACTTTTTCCTCCGGCTGGGCTGCCGCATCGTCTGCGGGCTGGGCGCACTGTGCACAGTTCTCCGGCAAAGCGCCCTCCGCGCCGCAGACGGGGCAATCCGCATTCATGTTTTCCGCTGTGCAGGCTGTTTCACAGCTGCACACGGGCGGGGTTTCCGTGCTCTCCTCCGCAAAAGCCGCTGTTGGCATAAGGCACAGCAGCATACACAGGGCAAGCAGGGTGCTTACGATTTGCTTTTTCATCTTACCTCCTTCGCTCTTTGCTGCCCGCTGACAGCACCACAATGATTATTTAAATTATGGGGTGAACCGCTCGAATTGTCAAGTGCTTTTTTTCGGGAGAATATATCGTAAAGACGAAGATAAGCGCACCGCACGACCCCTTCAAAAGGACCAAATCTCATACTTTGGGATGATTTACTTTTCCCCTTCGGATGGTATAATTAGACTATTATAGTATGGCATTTCCCCGTCTTTCACCCAAAAGGAGTTAAAATTGACCGGAAATATTCTGATAAAACCATCTGTGCAGCAAAAATTTGACAGCGTTATGCAAAGCGGTCGCATCCTTTTTTTCAGTGCGCCCTGCGGCTTTGGCAAAACGGCGCTGGCCAATGCGCTGCTGCGCGGGCATCGGACGCTGCGGCTGTGTGCCGATGCGCCGGATTTTACGCTGCGCACACTGCCGAAAAACTGGGATGTCCTTTTGATCGACGACTTTCAGCTTTTGCAGGAGCAGGAAACCGCGCAGACGCTCTGTGAACTGATCCGTGCCAACCCGGCACGCCGGTTTGTGTTCCTCTCCCGCGGGGTGCCGCCGTCGTACTTGACGGCCTTCCAGTACACGGGTCTTATGACCACGCTGGAGCCGGACGACCTTCTTTTTGACCGCGAGGATATACGCGGCTTTTTTGCCGCCCGCAAGGCAGCCGTGACGGAGAGCGAAATCAACGGTATCCTGAAAGAATCCATCGGCTACCCGCTGGGCGTCGCCGTTACGGCGCGGTGTATGTCCGGCGGCAAGCCGTTCGCCCCGGAAATCGTAGCGCAGGCTTACCGGGAGGTGTTCAACTACTTCGAGGATGCCATCTATCGCCGGTTCGATCTTCCTATGCGGCATTTTTTGCTGGATCTTGCCCCCTTTGAGCGCTTTGATCTGGAAATGGCGCGAATGGTCAGCGGCGACCCCCGCGCCGGGAATCTGCTGGACTGGCTGCTGCATAACACAACGATGCTGCGTTGTGACGATGTGCGGCACTTCCACTTCTGGCCGCAGTTCCGCGCCTTCCTTCTCTGGGAGATGGAGAAAGAATGCAGCGAGGAAAAGCGCCGCGCCGTTTTCAGCCGCGGGGCGCTTTACTACGAGCTGAAAGAGGATTATGCCCACGCGCTGGAATGCTACACCAAAAGCGGGGATCACGCCAAAATATCCGAGCTGCTGATCCGCAATTCCGAGCAGCACCCCGGCATGGGGCATTACAGCGAGATGGAAAAGTATTACCGCGCTCTGCCGGAAAGCGAAATTTTGGCTTCGCCTTCCCTGATGCAGGGAATGAGTATGCTTTGCGCCCTGGCAATGGACTATGAAGGCTCGGAACGGTGGTACGGGGCGCTGAAAAGCTTTGCCGACTGCCGCAAAAAACAGGACCCTGCCGCCAGACAGGCTCGCAGCCGCCTTGCATGGCTGGATATTTCGCTGCCGCAGCGCGGTGTGGAGGGGATGATAAAAACATTCCCGGCCGTGTTCCGGCTGCTGACCGATAAAGAAATAACGCTGCCGTCTTTTTCCGTGACCAGTACCTTGCCCAGCATTATGAACGGCGGCAAGGATTTTTCAGAGTGGAGCAAAAAGGACGATCTTTTGTATCGGACGCTTCGCACCCCGGTAGAGGCCGTGCTGAAAAAAGACGGCGTGGGGCTGGCGGACTGCGCCGTTGCCGAAAGCAAATTTGAAAAGGGCGAAAACATCACCGAGCGTATGCTTGCGCTTATCCCGCAGGTGAGTGAGATTCAGCAAAAGGGAACGCCGGATATAGAGTTTGCCGTGAACGGGCTGTTGGCACGCTGCCAGCTGTCCAAGGGGCAGGCGGCAGATGCCCGCCGCACGATCGAAACGCTGCGCGCCCGGTTTGAAGCGCAGGGTCAGACCCGCTTTTTGCCGAATATGGACGCGATGCTCTGCCGGATGGCCCTGCACTGTGACGACCAGGACAGTGCCGACGAGTGGTACCGCACAAAAGCCCCCCGCGACCCCATGCACCTGAACGTAATGAAGCGGTATCAATACCTGACGCAAGCCATGGTTGAAATTGCACAGAACCGCCCGGACGCCGCCCTGCTGACGCTTTCGCCGCTGGAACGCTACATACAGGGCTGCGGGCGGCATATTGACGGCATCCACCTGAACATTCTGTGCGCCCTTGCCCTGTACCGGAAAAAGGACGACGCATGGCGGGCGCGGCTTACGGCCGCGCTGGATACGGCGGCAGAGTACAGCTTTATCACGCCCGTCAGCGTGTACAGCGCCGCCGTGCTGCCCCTTTTGGAAAAGCTGAACCGGAACGATGATACAAAATGGTACAAGCGCCTTATGGCCGCCGTGCGGACACAGGCGACCTATTATCCGCACTTTCTCGCCCCGCGCATGGCGGCGGCGGAGGAACTTACCCCTACGGAATTACAGATACTACACTTGATTTGCGCGGACAAAAGCAATGCTGAGATCGCGCAGATCATGAATATAAAGCTGCCCACGGTAAAGACCCATGTGAGCCATGTTTTAGAAAAACTGGATGTAAAGCGGCGCAGCGAAGCCAAAACCGCAGCCAAAAAGCTGTGGCTTATTTCCAACCACTGATGCCAAACGGAGGAAAACCTGATGAAAAAACGTGCATTGAGCCTGTTTCTGGCGATTACCCTCTGCCTGACCCTGACCCCCACCGGGGCGCTGGCAGAGGAATCGCTGCCGGAACAAACGGTCGTTGCAACGCAGGAAGCACAAACCGGCGCGGGTGAGAATGCCCCGCCCGCGAACCCCGCAGAAGACACGCGGAAGGAGATTCAGTGCGTAAGGAAACCCTCTTCAATTCAGCGCAGCTATGACAGTACGACGGACGGCAGCGCGATTCCAATCGACTTGACGTTTACAGACGGCACAAATAACATCATACTCAAAGAAGGAACGGGCTTTACTGCCAAGAAGACGTTCGATTCCGCTGATGCGGGATCGCGTACCGTCACTGTGGAAATCGAGCTGATCGGTGATGCCGCGGCAAAGTACAAGCTCAAGGCGGGCGAAGAAACGTTTACGATTGGTGGCATCATCGACAAGGCCTATCCCAAGCTGACCGTGTCTCTTTCCCAGACGACCTGCACGGTGGGTGAAAAGCTTCTGCCGCTGCTGTCTGTCGAGGGTGCTCCGGAAGACGCCGAGGTGACATATTACTATGCGCCGATCAATTCTGGATATTTGGAGTTTGAAGGCAGTGAGGCAGTTCCCAAGATCGACGAGAACACTGCAATCAGCGAACCCGGCACATATTACGTCTATGCCAAGACCGGCGAAACCAAGAACTACGAAGAGGAACGGTCAACAACTGCGGAACTCACGGTCGTTGATGCGGCGGCTCGTGTGACGACAGCCGACGGAGTAAACTCCTATTATGCGGATACGGATATTCACGCTGCCTTTGCTGCGGCCGCAAGCGCTGCCGGTTCTACACTGACGCTGCTTCAGGATGTGACGCTTGCCGAGGATGACGGCATCTATATTGACCCCGAAAACGGGCATAACTTTACCATTGACTGGAATGGCCACACCCTCACCGGCAACCATTATAGCAATCTTCTGACATTCACCGGCGTCACAAGTGTCACCCTGAAAGACAGCAGCGACAAGAATGCCGGTGGTGTCTGCAATAACGGCTATGGCGCAGCAGTGTGCATTGCCCTTACCAGCCAAGAATACAGCGTGACCATCGAGGGCGGCACCTATTCCCCGCAGGTAAATAAGAATAATTGCAGCGGCGCTGTTACAATCAGCGGCGGCGTGTTTAAAGGCGGAAATTATTGTGCCCTCCTTACCACGCGCCGGGGATCTGCTGACGGCACGCTGGCCGATCTGCTGGCGGCGGGCTATACCTTCGCCTACGACGACGGAAACGGCAGTACAACCCCCTTCGATGTTTACAGCACGTATATGTCTGAAAGCGGCAAGACCGTCTGTGTGATCCCCCACGCCGCGCACACTTTTGATACTACTGGCAAATGCACCGCCTGCGGCTACACCTGCCCCCATACGGAGGTTGATAGCAGCAATTGCTGTACAAGCTGCAAGCTACCGATGGCTGCTGTGGTGACGAAGGACGGCAAAAGCCGCGGTTACACTGACTTTGCCGTTGCCCTTGCGAACGCCCCCGAAGGCAGCACATTGAAGCTGCTGGCTATTGATGGCGGTATCGCTGAGGTGACACTCGACAAGGCGCTTACCTTCGATTTGAACGGGAAACAAATCGGGCGCTTGAAGGCGAATGCCAAGGCGACCATCAAGGATTCCACCGGGGGCAGTGGATGCATCCAAGCGCTGAGAATCTCGGATGACATCAACCTGACCCTCGGCGATTTGCTGGAGGAAGGCTCTGCCTTCTGGGATTACAATAACGGTTGGGTCAATCTCGCACGCAAGGATGCACACGATGTTTCTGTGCAGAAAGCACCCATCCAAGCCCTGACCATCACGACGGATAAAGACACCTACACCCCCGATGAAATGATCAATCTGACTGCCAACGCGCAGATGTCCGGCAACGAAACCGTAACTTACTATCAATGGACATATGACGGCAGGTTGATGGAGCAAAACTCTGCCGGTTCCCCACCGCAAACCTACCAGCTGAAAGCCAAAGGCGGCACCCACACTGTCACGTGTATAGCCTATTGTGGGGACTACGCCTTTACGAGCCAGCCTTATACCATTACGGTCGACCCGATCGACCTCTCCGGCGCAACGGTGCAAGTCCGCGATTTGACCTATAACGGATTGCAGCGGAGCCCGGCATATTATGTCACGGTCACGCTGAACGGTGAACCTGTGCTGGACAACTACTACGATGTAGAAGCTACGCCGCAGACCAACGCGGGCAGCTATACCCTGACCGTTAGGGGCAAGGGTAATTATAAAGGCACAATCGAAAATGTACGGTGGAAAATCAAACCGGCGGCATTGACCGTCAGCGCTCCAAGCGAAGTCAAAAAGGCATATGACGGAACCGCCAACGCAACGGTGACGCCGATCTTTAACGGGCTGCAAGGCGGGGACAACCTCACCGCAGCGGATTACAGCGTCACGGCTGCTTTTAAAGATGCCAAGGTGGGGTATAAAAAGATCGTTACCGGCCAAGTGACACTGAACCAAACAGCTACAGCGAAAAACTATGTGCTGAGGGACGATGGGAAGTTCAGCACTGACAACGGCACCATTGCCAAGGCTGCTGCCCCCACAGTGCAGCCCGTTGAGCTGACCATCTACAATGGTGTGCAAGATGACTATTTTGTCGACCTGCCGCCGCTGCCCGACTTGAATGAAGGCAAATCCTACGGTAAAGTAGACTACAGCGATAATCATACGATCACCTTGCCTGAGGGGTATACAGCCCAGAGTGCGGTAGTCGCCGACCCTGAAAACCTAGATACTTACCGGTTATTGCTGCACATGAAGCAGACCGGCAGCCGTACAGGAGAAATCGGCACGGTCACGATTCCGGTCACCACCTCCAACTATCAGGACATCATCCTGACTGTCAAGGTCAAGGCGATAACCCAAGTCACGGTTGCCATTACCCCGAACGGCGGCACCTACGGCAGTGTCACCGCCGCCGCTGCCAAGCTTTCCGGCGTTGCGGACGGTGAAACCGTTCCCGTGACGCTCACCTACACCGGCAACGGCTACAACTCCACAGCTGTTCCCACCAACGCAGGCAGCTACACGGTTACGGCTTCGATTGCTGACAGCAATTATGTCCTTACCGGGGAAACCACTGCTAACTTTGTGATCAAGCCAAAATCCATCAAGGGCGCAAAGGTTGTGCTGGGCAAGGCGCTTACCGCCAACGGCGCGGAACAGACCCAAACGGTCGAGAAAGTCCTGCTGGACGGCAAGGAAATCCCCGCAGATTCCTACACAGTGGCGGGCAACACCGCCACTGCCCCCCGCAACCACACACTGACCATCACCGCCAAGGGCAACTATACCGGCACTGTTAAACAGACCTACGTGATTATCCCCGCCAAGGCGGAGGATGCCCCCGGCGAGGAGATTGCGATTGGCAGCGGCGAGGTGAAAGTGGTTGTCAAGTCTGAGGGCACTGTGCCGCCCGCCACCCTGCTGAGCAACAAAGCCGAATTGCTTGCCATGCTGGTGGACAGCGGCGACATTACCGCCGACGAGCTGGCACAGATCGCCGACGGCGCAAGCGTGGACATTGCGCTGACCGTGAAAGAGGCCAATGTTTCCGCTGAAATCAAAACGGCGATGGCACAGGCCGCCAAGGGCTGCACCATCGGGCAGTATCTCGACATCAGTCTGTTCAAGTACATGACCGTGAACGGCAAACAGCAGGATGGTGTTGCCCTGCGCACGACCAAGAACGCATTGACGATTTCTGTTGCGGTGCCGGACGCGCTTATCAATACGAACAGCGCGGTCAACCGCACCTACTGCATTGTGCGCCGCCATGACGGTGCAATTACTGTGCTGGATGCCGCGTTTGACGCAGCCAGCAAGACGCTGACCTTTAAGACCGACCGCTTCTCCGACTACGCGATTGCCTATAAGGACACCGCCGTGCTGAGCAGCGGCAGCAATCCGGGCAGCAACAACAGTTCAAACGGCAGCGAAACCAAGAAGAACGAAGTTGCTGCTCCCACACCGGCCCCCACCCCGGCAAGCACTTCAAAGCCGTCCACCATAACGGCAATGCCGCAAACGGGCGATACCTCCAACCCCACGCTGTACGTCGTGCTTCTGGTGGCATCCCTGCTCGGACTTGCAGTTGTATTTGTCTGCAAGAAAAGAAACGATAAGTAATCGGTTATAAAGACAATTACAGATTGCTTTTGGCCCGACAGCCACAACGGCTGTCGGGCCTTTTTTGCGTTCCTTTTTTAAGTTTAAGGCGTTGTTGTCGTAGTTCTCACCTGACCCGCGCACCTCCAAATTTTGGGCTTTTTCAATGAAACTCAAAATTTTGGAGGTTATTATGTCTCGATATAAAGATTCAAATAAGTACAAAATCTACGGTGAGGACGCCATTCTGGCGGCAAGGCTCGATAAATATCTGGATGCGACATTACGTAATTGCCGCGCAGATTACTTGAAAGCCCTGAGCAAAAGGAAACAGCGGGAAATTCCTTACGAGGACTTGCCAGATGCTGAAAAGGAAACTGTGCAAGAGAGCAGCGCGGCAGACGATGAAATTGAATCCCTGCTGTTTTGGGAGGCACTGAAAACACATCTGCATCTTCTTACTCCGAAAGAGTGCGAGACTATGATTTGTCTGTACATCAAACGGCTTTCTGTGAAGGAAACTGCAGCACGGATGGGAGTCAAACCTGCTACTGTTTCTTATTATAAGAGCCGCGCGATTGATAAAATCCGTGATGAAATCAAGGAGGACTACTAATGGGGAAGTATCGTGATTTACTTATTTCAGCCAAGCATAATAATTCTGAGGCAGTGATGGAACTGTACAAGCGATGCCAGCCAACCATCAAAAAGTACAGCTACGTCAACGGAAAATTTGATGAGGACTTGTACCAGAACCTTGTGATTGCGTTTCTTGGCGTAATTGAAAAATTCAAATAACGGAAAGCGGGGCTTCGGCCCCGCTTTTCCTCTTGTTCGTAGTATCCTCGATGCCCGTGCGCTCTACCCGGACAGCAGCTTGGCAGACCTTTACGATGAACTGACCATGCCGCCGGAACTGCGCAAGGCGCACCAAGCCAATGACCGCGCTGTGATGGATGCCTATGGTTTTGTAAAAGGCAGCCCCGCCCGTACCAGCGAGAGCGCCTGCGTTGCCGAACTGATGAAAATGTATAAAACTCTTACAAGCAAATAAGACAAAATGGGTTGTCCGATGATGTGTCGGGCAACCCATTATTTGCTATTATCAGGCATTGTAAAATTACACCACGGGTAATTGCTGCACCCAATAAAGGAGCTATGCTTCCCCTCTACGCGGTGCAAGGGATAGCCGCAATCTGGGCATATCCAAAGTTTGGCATCTGCCATCGTCTTGAAATTTACAGGTGATGTTCGGCAAGGGCGGCGCTCTTTTCGTGGCTTCTTCAAATCATCAATGGAAGTAACAAGTGACCGCCCCATGCAAAGCACATAATCGTCGCCAACCTCAAACTGGTAATCACAGTTAAAACAGTCTTCAAGCTGGCTGGCGCAGGGTTTTCCATTGACCCAGTGCAGCTTCCTTGGACAGAAATCCGTATAGGCTACATGTCCTTTGTGGAAAATACGTCTTTTTTCCGAGACTTGGAGAAATGCTTGATAACACTTGTCCACCTGCGTATTGAATATCCATTTCTTATTTTCACTGTTGCCAAGAAGAACTTCTGATAAGTCTGCGGCTTGTATATATCGGTCAGCCTTACTTAAATCGATTTCAATGGTAGAGATTCCTGCTTGTTTCAGCTTAGAGAGTTTTTCCTCGTCAACTGTGTGGGTAACATAAATCTCTACGAAGAACTTTTTTCCACCCGCATAGACGGCAACATCTGGAATAATGCTGCCATGATTCTGCTCGACATCAACTTTATCAATTATAATCTCTCTCGCAGGTGAAATAAGGTGATCTCTGAGCCACGGTTTGTCCGGGCGCAGATATAACTCCGGAATCACCATGCGGCGGGCATTAGCAAGAATATCCTTTGCCAGTAAATGCAAGGAGGTCTGATACCCAAAAGCACAATTTGTGCCTGCCTTGTGTGCAAAATGGTGGGTCATTTTCTGACCTTTCTTTGCCACAAGCTGCTCCCCGCAGGCGGGGCAAAAGCAGTCACATTTGAGCCCCGCAGGAACATCCTCTACGGATACCAGCTTCCCATTGGAAAGAGCATATATTAGGTTCCCGCCCTCATGTCTCACGAGTCGAATCGCCTCACATTCGTATGCTTACAGTATAAAACAAACAAATTTCAGCATCAAGAAAAAAATTTCTAATTTTCTCTAATTTTTTTCTCCGAAAACAGTCTTTATATTATGAGAGCAAAAATAAGGCTCTCTCCCCTTGAGGACCTTGAAAGCAAAATATCCGAATCACCGGCTACATACAACTGACCTTGCCGCAACCCAAGGAGCGTTTCGGCAGGTGCGTCCCGTTCTGACGCGATGAGGCTGCCTAACCGCAGCGGAGCGCCTCCAGAGGCGGGAGAGGTGGCGTGGAACACATACCTCAAGCGAAGGGTCAGCAATCATGATACACACCGTGGCGATGCTCTCAAGGCGTCGGCGGTACTGCCAACAATGTGGTACAGGAAGTGGGAGCTGTTTCCAGCAGCCGGGTCGGTGGTTCGCCCTCGTATGTCCGGGAAGTAGTGTCGAATAGGACGTACAATTTGATTTCAGATTATGGCGGTCACTTGTTTTCCACAAGTGGCCGCTATGCTTGTGGAATCAAATATGATACACATGAAGGAGGAAAATCTATGGAAATGAATTCTGTTATGGCTACGGAAATTGTAGCCGCAGAAGTGGAGCACATTGTGTTGCCGCAAATCGTCAGCATTAAGCAAGCCAGCCGAATGTTGGGGCTGCCGCCGTATTACCTGCGGCGGCTTTGCAAAGAGGTTCCCGGCGTGGCATTTCAGTCCGGCATCAAGTGGTACATCAACTTGGGAAAACTGGTTGATTATTACAACAATGCGGGGAGAATTACCGCAGGATAAAAGCACAAAAGCGCCGCAATGTCAAGAGTGTCGTGCGTTCCGGCGACAGCCTACAGCTTTTATAAAGGTTGCTGTATAGTTTGGCTTGTAAGAACAAGCCAAGGAGGAATTGAAAATGGCATCTATCGAACTGCGCACACCCAAGAACAAACCCGCTTACTACAAAATCACCGCAAACATCACCCTCAATGGCCGTACCACACGCAAATTTTCCCGCTTTGAGTTTGATCCCAAGACGCTGAAAACCGCAAAGCAGCGCGCAGCGGCAGCCACGGCAGCAGCATTTGAATTTGAAGCAAAAGCACAGGAAGAAGCCGAGCGCAGCCTCAGCGGTGCAAGCAAACCGTTCCGTGAAGTAGCAGACGAGTATATTGCTTCCACCAAAGCAAAACTGGAGCCATCGGCACTGCTGCGCGGTAACTATGATTTTGATAAGAACAAGGCAAACACATCGCGCAACAAAATCGGGTATCTGAAAAAAAATTGTTGATGTGGCCCCGTGGTTTGCAGAAAAGTCCATCTCTGAAATCACTAAAGAAGATTGCGAAAAAGTTATTGAGGCGGTCAAAGAAAACGGCTGCGTCCGCAGCGAGTATGCCGTTATTCTGCCGGAATATGCGGCTATGAAAAGTACATCTTATTCCGCCATGGTAGAAGGCTATGAGCTTTCGGCATACACAGCTATGAAGTGCTTCGGCGGAGCGGCAGTTACGATGAAAACAGCGGAGGAGGTTTCAAAAATTCTCGGCGTTTCCGTTCGTGATGCGTTCTGCATTGAACGCAAAGAAAAGCCTCTGGCTCCAAAGACAATTCGGGAATATGTGCTGTTCGCCAACCAAGTGCTGCACTTTGCAAACGAGCGGTATCATTCTGTACAGGCTGAGTTCAAGAAGCCGGAAAAAGGAACCCGCCCTCGGTTTGTAGACTGCATCCATGAGGACGAGGTCAAAAAACTGATGGCAGAAATCAGCAAATACCCGATTCAAGAGCAGGCCATTGTGCTTTCGCTTCTGAATACAGGTGTGCGGCGCGCTGAGCTGGCAGGGCTGACATGGAGCGACTTCAATTTCAGAGACTGCACCGTTCACGTCAACAAGAGCCTTTTGGTTTTCAAAGACTTTGGGTATCAGCACACAACCACCAAGGAAAGCAATGACCGCTATATAGATGTAGCCCCCGAATATATGACCTTTATGCAGCGGTACAAAGAATGGTGGGATACCAAAAAGAAGCTGATGGGAGCCAGTTGGCAGCGGGATATGGTGACGAACAAAGGGGATAAGCGTGAATCGCTGATGAAACTGGTCGGGCAGGAATTTGTCATCATTGATGACTTCGGCTGGCCGCGCAACCCGGACGGCTATAACAAGCTGGTAAAGCGTGTGGCACAGAAAGCAGGAATCAGCGACATTCACCCACACATGTTCCGACATACCTTTGTCAGTCTGCTCATGTCGAATCCTGACATCGGTGTTGCAACGGTTGCAGCTGAAGCAGGTCACGCCCAGCCGAGCACGACTTTAATGATCTACACCCAGCAATACAAAAAACGCCGGGAGTCGATACGCAATCAGTTGAGCCGTGAATTGTACGAAAAATAAAGAATCGCAGCCGTGTTATCTTAAAAAAAATAACATAGCTGCGTTCTTTTTTATGGGCCGTGAGGGATTCGAACCCCCACTGAACCGGTTATGAGCCGGTGGCTTTAACCGTTAAGCTAACGGCCCTTATTATGATGAAGAAGTGCTGTTGATGGCTAAATCGCCAACTTATCGCCAAAGCAGAAATCTTGGCGATGAAGTTCAGTAAAAACTGCGGCACTTCATCATATTTGAAAGTGGATGCGGTTGGGTCAGCCGGTTATGAGCCGCCGGCTCTGCCTGGCTAGGCTACCGACCTGCACAAATGTAACTAATATTATACCAGAAAAAGTCCGGTTTGCCAAGGGTGTGCAGGCGAAAAAATAGAAAAAAAGAAAAATTACGCATCCCTCAAATCACCACGGCAGCGCCAGGCGGCGAAGAGGATAAACACAAAGCAGATGACCCAGGTCGTCGGTTCGCAGAAGCAGACGGCGCGGTAGCCCCAGACCGGCACGAGCCAGACAGCAAAAATCACTTTGCCGATCAGCTCCAGGGCGCTGGCCAGCAGCGGCTCAATGGTGTGCTGGATGCCTTGCAGCATATTCCGTAAAATGACCAGCACGGCCATGGGCGGGATGATGGGCACGCTGATTTTCAAGTACAGCAGGGCATTGGCAATAATGATTTCGTCGTCGCTGCCGGTCACGCCGCGGATGGCCGCCTCGCCGTAGAGGAAGGTAAACGCCATGATGAATACCCACCACACAAAATAGATGACCAGCGCGGCCTTTACGCTCTGCCAGATGCGGCTGCGCTTGCCCGCGCCGAGGTTCTGGCTGCTGAAAGTCGCCACAGCGATGCCAAGCGCACCGCCGGGGATAAAGTACAGCTCAGCCAGGCGGCGGGCGGCGGTCTGGGCCGCAATGTAGGCGCTGCCCAGCGCGTTGATGCTGCTTTGCAGGGCCACGCTGCCCAGGTTGTAGATGGCGCTCATCAGGCCCATACTCAGGCCCGCCCAGAACATATGGGTCACGGCATGGCGGGTCGTCTCTTTCAGCTGGGCCGGGCGGAACCGCAGTTCCGGGTAGCTGCGCAGGATGTACCACACGCCCAGCAGGGCGCTGATACCCTGTGTCAGCACGGTGGCGATGGCTGCGCCGCGCACGCCAAGGCCCAGCGGGCCCATAAAGGCCGCGTCCAGCCCGATATTCAGCACGGTGCTGAAGAGTAAAAACAGCAGAGGCGTGATGCTGTTGCCCACGGCGCGCAGCAGCGCGGCCTCCATATTGTAGAGCATCGTCAGCGGGATGCCCAGCAAAATTACGGTCAGGTAGGCGGCGGCACCGTCTCACGTTTCGGCGGGGACCTGCAGCAGAGTCAACAGCGCGCCGCGGCCCAGCAGGGAAGTGGCGGTCAGCACCAGCGAGGTGCCCACCGACAGCGTGACCATCCAGCCCACGGCGCGGCGCATGCCATTTTCATCCCCGGCACCGAAATACCTGCTGACCGTCAGTGCCAGGCCGTTGTTCATGCCGAAGGCAAAGTTCATGATAAGACCGTACAGTGCGGCGGTCGCGCCGATCTGCGCCAGTGCCGCCGCGCCCAGCAGGTGCCCGGCAAGGGCGGTGTCAGTCAAATTGTAAAGCTGCTGCAAAAGGTTCGAGCAGAACAGCGGCATCGAAAATTGCAGCACCAGGCGGAATGGGTCGCCCTGGGTCATATCCAGCACGCGGCTTTTGTGTGCGGTGGTCATGGGGGTGTACATCTCCTTTATGGGGCTTGCAGGGGTCGATGTCTGGCGTCGCCCCTACGGAAGAACAACTATTCTTTCACAATATTTTTTACCCAGACGCCCTTCTTCACCAGCACAAAGCCGATGGTGCATTTGATGATGTCCATGCCGTTCACAAACAGGTAAATTGTGACGATGTTCAGCCCGCTGAAGCGGGACAGGCAGTAGGCCATCGGCACGGACACAGCCCAGGTAAAGCAGCTGTCAAACAAAAATGTGATGAACGTTTTGCCGCCGGAGCGCAGCGTGAAATACTCACAGTTGGCAAAGCCGTACAGCGGCATACACAGCGCGGCCATGCGGATCAGCTCGGTCGCAAGCAGGCGGATGGGCTCCTCGGTGTTGTAGATGCGGGGGATAAAGGGCGCACAAACGGCCAGCGCCGCGCCCATAATAACGCAGCTGGCAAGGCTCAGGGTAATCATCCGCCAGGCGGTGCGGCGGGCACCGGTCAGGCGGTCTGCGCCAAGCTCCTGGCCAACGACGATGGCTGTGGCGTTGCCCAGCGAGAGGAACACTTCATTAAAAATCTGTGCAATCGTGTTGCAGATGTTCAGCGCGGCCACGGCCTGGATGCCCCGCACGGAATAGCATTGCAGGAGCACGGCCTGACCTGCGCCCCACATCAGCTCATTGGCAAGCAGCGGCATCGAGCGGATAAAGATGCTTTTGACCAACACGCCGGGAATGGCAAGGCTGTGGTACACCCCGCGCATAAAGGGGTAGCGGTCGGCGCTGCGGTGGGCGCCGGTCGCGACGATGGCCAGCTCCACAAAGCGGGAAAGCACGGTGGCGATGGCCGCACCGGCTACGCCCAGCCGGGGGAACGGGCCAAGGCCGAAAATCAGCAGGGCGTTAAAGATAAAGTTCACGACCATTGCCAGCATACTGGCTTTCATCGGCAGCACGGTCTGGCCGCTCTCGCGCAGGGTGCCGGCGTAGCACTGGGTCAGGCCGAAGGGCACCAGTCCCACAAGCATGATGCGCAGATACCCCCACGCATAGTCCAGCGTGGCGGCGGCATCGGCGGGGGAGGTATCGGCTGAAATATACGCTCCAATCAGCGCTGGCCCGGCAGCCAGAAACAGCATAATGGCTGCCGCTGTGATGGCGGTGGATACCAGCAGTTTAAAGCGGAAAGTGTGACGCACGCCGTCCATATCGCCGCGGCCGTAAAACTGAGCGCCGAAGATGCCAGCGCCCGAGGTACTGCCCCAAATGGCGAGGTTATACACAAACAGCAGCTGGCCTACCACGGCAACGCCGCTCATGGGCAGGGTGCCCACCTGGCCCACCATGACGTTGTCCAGCAGGGAGACAACGTTCGTCAGGGTGTTCTGCACGATGATGGGCAGCACCACCAGCAGCACATGGCGGTAAAAGGCCCGGTCGCCCAGCAGGCATTCCCGCAGGGTCAGTTTTTCGGTTTTATCCATAAAAGCTCCTTTTTACATTGCACAAAAAAGGCTTCCCTATGGGGGAAGGCTTTAAGGGAGCTACTTCCCCACAACATCCCAATGTTTATCGTTGTGGTTCAGCACCTCGCAGCCGTCCTCGGTCACAAGGACGAGATCCTCGACGCGGACGCCGAACTCACCGGGCAGGTAGACGCCCGGCTCGATCGAGAAAATCATGCCGGGCTTGGCAACGGCGGTGTTGGCGCTGCTCACGTCGCCCTTCTCGTGGTCGGTCTGGCCGATGAAATGGCCCAGACGGTGGTTGAAGTATTCGCCATAACCCGCTTCGGCGATCAAATCGCGGGCGGCGGCATCCAGGTCGCACAGGCGCACGCCGGGCTTGATAAGTGCCTCGGCAGCTTCGTTGGCGCGGCGCACCAGGTCGTGTACGGCGGCCTGTTTCTCTGTGGGCTGGCCGCAGAACCAGGTGCGGGTCATGTCGCTGCAATAGCGGTCCTTCACGCAGCCCATGTCAAACAGCACGCAGTCGCCCTCCTTCAGCACCGTGCCGTCCGGCTCGTGGTGGGGGTCAGCGGCGTTCGCACCGAAGGAAACGATGGTGGTAAAACTCGGGCCTTCGCAGCCGTGGGCGCGGAACTGGGCGTCAATGAACTCGGCCACCTCACGCTCAGTCATGCCGACCTTGACGTAGTGCTTCGCAGCCTCGTTGACTTCATCGTTGATGCGGGAGGCCTCACGCATGAGGCGCTGTTCCTCGGCGTCCTTGCAGGCGCGGCAGTCGTCGACGCAATCGCTGGACAGCACGACCTGCATACCGGGGTGGGCCTCCATCAGCGGAATCAGGAACTTGGCGGGCCACTCTTTGTCGATACCCAGCGGCTTCGCGGCGTTGACCACGGCGGCGATCTGGGCGACCGGGGCGTCGGTGTCAGTGTGCCAAACGGTCTTGCAGGGCGGGTTCGGGATATTGAACAGCTTGTTCAAAAACAGCACCGGCTCGCCGTTGGTGGGCAGGTAGAGCGCCATCAGACGCTCATAGGGTTCCACGGCGACACCGGTCAGATACCACACGCTTTTGGGGTCGCAGACGATCATTTGGGTCAGGCCCTGTGCGCACAGCGCGGCACGAACCCGGTCAATACGTTCCATTTTCATAAGTTCGACAGTCCTTTCGTATGCTTTCCCACTTATAATAGGTAGATGAGCGGGATTTGTCAATATAAAAAATAAGCCCCAAAGTGGGATCTGGTGACGCTTACGCCCCCCCGGCGCGTCGGCGGCCATGGGGGCATCGTGGTTTGCCTAAAACACCCATTGTAGGGGCCGGGCATACCCCCGCCGCTACAACTCTGCGATGGGAAGGGCGTGCCGCAGCCGCCGGAGCGGTGCTTAAGCCGTCAGGCGGGAATTGTGCGGTATTGCCATAGGTGAATTGCTCCTTTTCGCAGCTTGACATGGGGCTGCAACTGCCCTATACTGATATCATACAAGTTAAACCCCGGTTTAAGTCGAGGGGTTCTGCAAAAAAATCAGGAGGCAACTATGGCTTATACGGTGGGCGAAATGGCAAAACGGCTGGGTGTGCCTGCATCGACACTGCGCTATTATGATAAGGAAGGGCTGCTGCCCTTTGTGGGGCGTTCCTCCGGCGGCATCCGCGTGTTTGAGGAAAAGGACTTCGAGTGGCTGCGCATCATTGAGTGCCTGAAAAAGACCGGTATGTCGCTGAAGGATATCCGCGAATACATCGAGCTTGCCATGCAAGGCGACGCGACGATCGCCCAACGGTTGGAAATGTTCCGCAAGCAGAAGGCCGTGCTGGAAGCCCGCATGGCCGAATTGCAGCAGACGATGGACACGCTGGACTATAAATGCTGGTTCTATGAGACCGCCAAGGCCCGCGGCACGACAGATGGCATCAGCGATCTGCCGGACGCCAAACTGCCCGAGAACCTGCGCCCGGTGCGCGAGCACCTGCGGGAAGTGGCGGAATGATGGCAGAATCAAAACGACCCGGCAGGGGAAAGCACGCCTTTGGCCGCGCTGAAGGACAAGGGCTGCACCGACAACTACGACAGCCCCATCATGGCCTTCTTTAAGGGCATTGTGCCGTTTATTACAACTCACCTGAAAAAATCCCGCCGCGGACGCCATATTTAGTGGCCCGGCGGTAGCCAAAACGCCAGAGCACAGCAAAAATTCCGTAAAAATCACGTTTTCGGTGTTAAGCACAGCACATTTCCAAACGCCTCCCCATGTGGGAGACGTTTTTTTGTGCGGAAAAACGCTCCGCCCCAATAGCACACAATTTGCCCCGCTTAGCCACGTTAAATTTTACAAAATCCCCCTGTAAACCCGCAAACCTGCCCAAAATCGCACCCTGCACCACCGCAAGATATGCACGGTTAAATATTCACCAGAAAACGACTGCAAAATTTGTCGTAAATGCACATATTTTTTATAAAATAACGCAGAAATGCGTAAAATAAAATGGCGATGCGACGGCATTATCGAACGGCACACGTTGCAAAGCAACAAAAAACTTTGCGAAAAAGGTACAAAACAGGAAACAAAATATTTTTTGCTGTTTTGCTGTAACTTTATTGAAATTTGGTAAATTGTATGATATTATAAATTCACAGTAAAAGGACGGTTGAAGTCCTTCTGGAGAAATTGGAGGAATTATAATGTTCGATAAAATTCGTAAAATGAAGAACAAGAAGGGCTTCACCCTCGTCGAGCTCATCGTCGTTCTCGTCATCCTGGCCATCCTGGCCGCCCTGCTGGTCCCCGCTCTGACGGGCTATATTGACCGTGCAAACAAGGAGGCAATTATTGCTGAGACTCGCCAGTGTGTTATGGCTGCTCAGACTATTGCTGCTGAAAAGTATGGTACTGCGAAAGCGGACGTGACTTTTACTTCCGACGATATTACGGCTATTAAGGATTTGGCTGAGGTCAAGGGCGAGATTTCTGCTATTACTCTTGGCAAAGCAGGTAGTGATAGCAAATATGATGGTAAAATTACCCAGCTGAAGTATACTAAGAATGGCCGTACCTGCACCTATCAGGCAACCGATACAAGTGCAGATGCTTACAGCGTTTCCTAATCTCCCCACAATTTAACCACCCAGCCCGATGCCCTGCATCGGGCTTTTTCATTGCCTGTGAGGTGCCCTCCATGTCCACCATCCGCGAAACCTTCCGCGCTGTCCGCCGTGCTAAAACCGTGCGGGAACTGATGCAGGCCGTACCGCGCCGCACCGTCGGCACGGCGGCCACGGCTCTGCTGTGCTATCTCTGCGTTGTACCGCTGCTTGCCAGCATGACCTACGACCGGGATAGTATGTACATCTTCGACAGCGACGCCGTCTCGTTCCTGACTTCCTCCACCTTCCCATACAGCGACCACTGGTATCGGCTGATGTCCACCGTCATCATTTTGAGTGTCCTGTTCATCGGCTATGCGGCGGTGAAGCTGTATTTCTCCCTGCACGATGCCCGCCGGCCTCTTTCCGCCTGGCTGCGCGGGCACAGGGCTGTGTTGTTTTTCGGGCTGCTGTTCGGGTGGGCAGCGGTATCTTTTGCATTTTCCAGCCACCACTTCCGCAGCTTTTTCGGTACTGGCTACCGCCATGACGGCCTGTTGACCTATCTGCTTTACATCGGCATTTTCTGCATGACCATCCAGATGGACAAGCGCCAGATGCGTGCAGTGATGGAATGCTTCGCCGCTGTCGGGGCAGTGCTGGGGCTGATTTGCGTGTTCCCGGCCAGCGGCTTTGCACGGCTGTTTTACCTGAATGAATCCGGGTTCAAGCTCTCGATTTTTTTGCAGCGCACCCACTTTGGCTATTTCCTCTCCCTCTGCGTGCCGGTGGGGGTCTTTCTGCTGCTGACCGACGAATATGCCGCCGATGCACGGCGGCGCGGCCTGCAAATGGCGGCCCGGGGCGTGGAGTGCTGGCTGCTGTTCAACGCCATGGTCTTTAACGCCACCCGCGCCACCATTGTGGCGGTGGTCTGCATGACGGCGGCGGCCAATATCGCTGTGTTTCTCGGTTATAGGGAACACGCAAAGCGGATGCTGGCCGTGGACGCGCTGCTGGCCGCAACGGTGCTGTTTTTGAACAGCGGTAACAATCTGTTCATCCGCACGCAGGCCAGCGCCGCCTATATGCGGGAACTGCGCGAGGCGTCGCTGGGGTTCGGCGGCGATGACGATGTGACGTCGGCCATGAACCGCCTGACCAGCAGCCGCTACGCCATGTGGACCGCCGGGGCGCGGTATGCCCTGCAAAAGCCGCTGTTCGGCTGGGGGCCGGACAACCTGGGCGAGTTGTATTTTTACGACGGCATGGCCTACACCGACCGCCCCCACAATGAGTTGATCCAGATTGCCGCCAGTCTGGGTTTCCCGGCGCTGGGGCTGTACCTGGCAGGGCTGCTCCAATGGGCAAAGCCTTTTGTGCAAAAGTGGAAACAACTGGGACTGTTTGATTTGGGAGTGGCGCTGGTGGCCGGATGTTACCTGGTCAACTCGGTTTTCAGCAATTCCATGTTTTACACCACACCGTATTTTTATATGTTTTTGGGGTTTGCGTATTGCAGGGTGAGCAATGATAATGTGGCATCGTTGTAGGTGCAAACATGGTTCGCCCGCGCCATGTACGGTAAACGGTCGTTTGCGGGAAGGCTGCGGGCGGCATATATGCCGCCCCTACACCGCAGAGGTGTTTTCAATTGCGCAATTATGGCGCACGGGCCGGGCACCGCGTTCCCTTATCTCGCACCTTTAAAAGCACACACCCTTAAACTTCACTTCAAATTACACCCTTGCAAAATTCGTGCTGATGTGCTACAATTTCATAGCATACCGTTTTAGTGGGAAATCTTCCCGCCACCCCTGCATCACAAAAGGAGAGAGCCGCCCCATGTCCGAACGCCTTGTAGGCATCCTTGTGGATTCCTTTGGTAAAATATTGCTGCCCGGCCTGACCGTCACCATCCCGCTGACCGTCATTTCCTTCACGCTGGCGCTGATCATTGCCGTTGTGGTGGCGCTGGTGCAGTTTGCTCATGTGCCCGTCTTGCAGCAGATCGCCCGGTTTTACATCTGGGTCATGCGCGGCACGCCGGTGCTGGTGCAGCTGTTTGTCGTGTTCTACGGCCTGCCCGGCGTTGGCATCCTTATCGAGCCGTTCCCAGCCGCGGTGCTGGTCTTTTCCATCAATGAGGGCGCGTACTGCGCCGAGACCGTGCGTGCCGCGCTGGAAGCCGTGCCCCAGGGTCAGATGGAGGCCGGCCAGTGCGTCGGCATGAGCTATTTGCAGATCATTCGTCGTATCACCCTGCCGCAGGCCATGCGCACGGCGTTCCCTACACTGGCCAGCTTTTTGATCGCCATGGTCAAGGATACCTCGCTGGCGGCCAACATCACCGTGACCGAAATGCTCATGACCACCCAGCGCATTGTGGCCCGCACCTATGAGCCGCTGGCGCTGTACATCGAGGTCGGCATCATCTACCTGCTGTTCTGCACTGTGCTGACCCGCCTGCAGGCCGTGGGCGAAAAGTACCTGAACAGCAAGGGCGCGAAAAGGAGTTAAGCTATGCTGGAAATCAGAAATTTGCGCAAGGCTTTCGGTGATTTACAGGTGCTGAAAGGCATTGACCTGGACGTGAACAAGGGCGATGTGGTCGCCATTCTGGGCGCAAGCGGCAGCGGAAAAACCACGATGCTGCGCTGCCTAAACTTTTTGGAGAAGGCAGACGACGGTACGATGACCTTTGACGGCCAGCGCGTGGAGCTGGCCCATGTGACCCGTGCCCAGGTCAACGCCCTGCGCCGACGCACCGGGTTCGTGTTCCAGAACTACAACCTGTTCGCCAACAAAACGGCCTTGCAGAACGTCACCGAGGGGCTGATCGTGGCACGGAAAATGCCGCGCAGGCAGACCGACGAGATCGCCCGCGCCGCGCTGGTCAGGGTGGGCATGGCCGACCGTGCCGACTACTACCCCAACCAGCTTTCCGGCGGGCAGCAGCAGCGCGTGGCGATTGCCCGCGCCATGGCCGCAGACCCGGAGATTATTTATTTTGACGAACCCACGTCGGCTCTTGACCCGGAGCTGACCGGCGAAGTGTTGGCTGTCATGCGCAGCCTGGCCGAGGAAGGCCGCACGATGCTGGTGGTGACCCACGAGATGGGCTTTGCCCGCCATGTGGCGAACCGCGTGGTGTTTATGGATGGGGGCGTGATTGTGGAGCAGAACACAGCCGAGGCGTTCTTCAACGACCCGCAGCAGCTCCGCACCCGGGAATTTTTGCAGACATACAGACAAAGGAGCCAATTATAATGAAGAACCTTGCCAAACTGACCGCCCTGACCCTGACCGCCGCGCTGGCTCTGACGGCCTGCGGCAGCACCGCCGACAGCGCCGCCCCCGCCGAGAGCACGGCGGACACCGCCGCGACCGAGGAGACCGGCGGCGACCTGTTGAGCCAGATCCAGGCCAACGGTACCATCACCGTTGCCATGGAGGGCACCTGGGCGCCCTGGACCTACCACGACGAGAGCGACAACCTCGTCGGCTACGACGTTGAGGTCGCAACCAAGATCGCCGAGAAGCTGGGCGTGGAGCCGAAGTTCGTCGAGGGCGAGTGGGACGGCCTGCTGGCCGGTCTGGATGCGGGCCGCTATGATATCATGGTCAACGGCGTGGACATCACCCCGGAGCGCGCCGAGAAATACGATTTCTCGACCCCCTATGCTTACAACCGCACCGCCGTCATCACCCAGAAGGACAACGACAGCATCAAGACGCTGGAAGATTTGAACGGCAAGACCACCGCCAACACGATTTCCAGCACCTACGCCGAGCTGGCCGAGCAGTACGGCGCAACTGTGACCGGTGTGGACGACCTGAACCAGACCTTTGAGCTGCTGTTGAGCGGCCGCATTGATGCCACGCTGAACGCCGAGGTGACCTACTATGATTACATGAAGGAGCACCCCGACGCGAACGCGAAGATCGCCGTGCTGGCTGCGGACGCGAACGAGGTTGCCATCCCGATGCGCAAGGGCGACGAGACCGCCACCCTGCGCGCTGCCATCGACACCGCCATTGAGGAAATGCGCGCCGACGGTACGCTGAAGGAATTGAGCGAGAAGTACTTCGGGACGGATATCTCCACGAATGAATAAATGAAGCATCCCCCCGCCGCGTTGAAACGGCGGGGGAAATTTTTGTGTGGGGGAGATGGATGGGAAAACGGGAAATTGCCGGAAGGCTGCGGGCTGGGTATGCCCCACCCGCGCTGCGTACCCACAGTGGCATTTTGCACAAAGGGATGCGACCTTGTCTTGTGCGCTTTGCACTACACTTTTTGTAATCTTTTTGTTACAATTACAGATTTTGCGCCCAAAACGACAGTTTATGCAAATTTTGTGCCGCAAAGCCCCTTTTCTGCTACAATAAGGTCAGAACAAAGGCAGGAGCCAAAAGCCCCGCCTTAGAAGGAAAAAAGGAATATGACAAAACAACCCAAAGTTCGCAAGCCGCATCCCGTACTGCATGGGATCGGGCTGGCGAGAGCGGCATCTACCGTGACTCTGTCTACACCTGGATGACCGAGCAGGCTCTGCGCGAGACCTACCTGCGCCCCTTCCAGATGCTGGTCGAGGATTATGACGCGGTCGGCCTCATGAGCAGCTACAACCGTATCGGCGCTGTCTGGGCAGGCGGCAGCGAGGCGCTGCTGACCGGCATCCTGCGCGATGAGTGGGGCTTTGACGGCGCGGTCATCACTGACTACTGCGACCACCACAGCTACATGAACGGCGACCAGGCCCTGCGCGCAGGCGGCAGCCTGTGGATGGCTGGCTTCACCGGCGGCGAGATGGCCTATGAGACCGGCTCCAACAGCTATATGCAGGCTTTGCGCCGCGCCGCCAAGGAGACGCTGTATATGTACCTGCATGTCTGTGTGACCAACCAGGCTTATGCTGACAGCATCGGCGATACCAGCGTTGTTCGCCACAACTTCACGACTTCTGTGTTCGGCTGGCGTCACCTTGTCGCTCTGATCGACATTGTGGCTGTTCTGCTCTTCGCACTGGCTGTCCGCGGCGTCGTCATTGACGTCAAGCTGCGCAAGGCGGCCAAGGCTGAAAAGAAAAACTAACCCCATGTGAGCAATGCGGGCACACCTGCGTGTGCGCCCACACTGTTATGTGTAAGGAGTGACTACCCCATGAAACACACAGATATTATAACCAAACTAAACCTTGAACAAAAATGCGCCCTGCTGTCCGGCGATACCGTGTTCACGACGCGGGGCTACAAAAACGCAGGCGTGCCGTCCATCACCCTGTCTGACGGCCCCAACGGCGTGCGCAAGCAGGCCGGGGCGGCGGATCACCTGGGGCTGAACCCCAGCGTGCCGGCCACCTGCTTCCCCACAGCCGCCACCGTGGCGTGCAGCTGGGACCCGGCGCTGGGCGAGGAAATCGGCCGGGCCATGGGCGAGGAGGCCGCCGCGCAGGAGGTCGCCGTTCTGCTGGGGCCGGGCCTGAACACCAAGCGCAGCCCCCTCTGCGGCCGCAACTTTGAGTATTTCTCCGAGGATCCCTATCTCTCCGGCAAGATGGCCGCCGCCTACGTGCGCGGCATCCAGTCGGAAGGCATCTCCGCCTGCCCCAAGCACTTCGCCGTCAACAGCCAGGAGCTGCGCCGCATGGCGTCGGACTCGGTGGTGGACGAGCGGACGCTGAGGGAGCTGTACCTGACCGGGTTTGAGATCGTCGTCAAAGAGGCGCATCCCAAGGCCCTCATGTCCAGCTACAACCTCATCAACGGCACCTACGCCAACGAGAACGCCCACCTTTTGCAGGATATCCTGCGTGGGGAGTGGGGCTTTGACGGCGCGGTCGTGACCGACTGGGGCGGCAGCAATGACCATGCGCTGGGCGTGAAAAACGGCTCGACGCTGGAAATGCCCGCCCCCGGCGGGGATGCCGTGCGGGAGCTGCTGGCCGCCGTACAGTCCGGCAAAATCGCCGAGGCCGATGTGGACGCCCGCCTGGATGAACTGCTGACGCTGGTGCTGGACACCCACGCCGCCGTGGAACGCCACAGCCGCAGTTTTGACGCCGACGCCCACCATGCGCTGGCCCGCCGCGCGGCAGGGGAGAGTGTTGTGCTGCTGAAAAACGACGATGCCCTGCTGCCGCTGGCCGAGGGTGCGCGTGTGGCTGTCATCGGCGACTTTGCCGAGACGCCGCGCTACCAGGGTGCAGGGTCCAGCGCCGTCAACTCCATCAAAGTGGATACCTTCTTGGATTGCCTGAACGACAGCGGCCTGCACAGTGTGGGCTTTGCCCCGGGTTTTGACCGCCAGGGCAAACCCGATGCCGCCAAGCAGGCCGAGGCCGTCGCCCTAGCCGCAGAAGCGGACGCCGTGCTGCTCTGCCTGGGACTGGACGAGATCAAGGAGAGCGAGGGCCTGGACCGCGCCGATATGAAGCTGGCCGACAACCAGATCGAGCTTTTGCAGGCTGTGCGCGAAGCCAACCCCAACACGGTGGTCATTGTGAACGCCGGTGCCTCGCTGGAAACGCCGTGGCTGGCCCACTGCAAAGCGCTGGTTTACGGCGCTCTGGGCGGCCAGGCGGGCGCGGGCGCGATGGTGGACGTGCTGACCGGCAAAATCAACCCCGGCGGCAAGCTGGCCGAGACTTGGGCCAACGCCTACGCCGACACCCCCGCCCGCGACCACTTTGCAGGCCCTGGCCGCACCGTGCAGTACCGCGAGGGACTGTACGTCGGCTACCGCTATTACCAAACCACCGGGGTGCCGGTGGCGTTCCCCTTCGGCCATGGGTTGAGCTATACGCAGTTTGCGTACAGTGACCTGCATGCCGACGCCCACAGCGCGGCCCTGACCGTGACCAACACCGGTGACCGCGCCGGGGCAGAGATTGTGCAGCTGTACGTGGCCAAGCCGAATGCTGAAATTTTCCGCCCTGCACAGGAGCTGAAAGCCTTTGCCAAGGTGCAGTTGGCGGCGGGGGAGAGCAAGACCGTGACCCTGACGCTGGACGACAAGGCGTTCCGCTACTGGAACACCCGCACCGACAGCTGGGAGGTGGAGGGCGGCACGTATGAGCTTCGCGTAGGGGCAAGCTCTGCGGACATCCGCCTGACCGCTGTGGTCGAGGTCATCGGCACCGACGCGCTGACTCCCTATGCCGGGAAGGCGCTGCCGCACTACCAGAGCGGCCAGGTGCAAACCGTACCCGACGCCGAGTGGGAGACCCTGCTGGGCCGTCCTATCCCTGACGACCGGGTCAAAATTGACCGCAACATGACGCTGGGTGAGCTGAACCATGGACGCAGCCCTCTGGGCTGGCTGATCTGGGCGGTGATGACCGTGCTGCTGAACGCCAGTTACAAAAAAGGCAAGCCGGATTTGAATGTGCTGTTCCAGTACAATATGCCGCTGCGCGCACTGGCCAAAATGACCAATGGTGCCATCAGCATGGGCATGGTGGACGGTATCGTGATGGAAGTGCAGGGCTTTTGGGTTATCGGCCTGGTGCGAGTGATTTTTGAGGCCGTCAAGAACGTGATTTTGAACGCGCAGCTGGAAAACCGTCTGCGCAACAGCTGACAGGAGATGCAGCCATGCAATTTTGGAATACCTTTGCGGCTAAGCACCCCGCCGCTGCCAAGTGGGTGCGTGAGGGCGGCTTGTTCGTCATCGTGTCAAACCTAATTACGGTGTTCAAATACTTGCTTTTGCAGTTTCTGCCCGCCGCATTCAGCAGCCTGCCGGTCGTGGATTTCGGCTGGCCGGGCATCCCGGTAACGCTCTTTGGCGAGACGTTCCAGTGGAATATCCTTGGCTACGATGCCGCCCACGGCGGTCTGCCCTACTTCTGCGCCTACATGATCGCGATGGTGATTGGCGAGTGCATCAACTTCCCGATCCAGCGCAATTTTGTGTTCCGCAGCAAGGGCAACCTGGGCAAGCAAATTGCCTGGTATGTGGCGGCGTTCTGCATCATTACCTGCATCGTCAACTCCATCAACTGTGTTTGGGTGGCTGTGGCTGGCCTGTTGGTGCCGGACTTCATCTACAACATCGGCACGACGGTTTTGAACGGCGGCGTGTCCATGGTGATCTTCTTCTTCGTCAATAAGGTGATTTTCCCCGAAGGGGAGAAATAAGAAAAAGGCGCGTGTGCGAAAACTTCTCACACACGCGCCTTTTCTTGGCTTCCCCCAAGGGGAAAGGCTTTTATTCTACAGCCTCCACCTCTTTGATCATCATCTCGTTCCCCTGCACCAGATGCGTATGTTCGCTCCGGCAGTGGGGGCAGATTCGGCCATACTGCACGGTGGGGTACTGCTGCCCGCAGTCCTCGCAGAGAGTCACGGCGGGGATGGTCTCCACCGCCAGCACCGCGCCGGGTAAAATCTCAGACTTCGCGGCGGCCCACTTCCAACAATCCTGCAGGTAGCTCTCCACCACGCCGGAGACTTCGCCCAGCTGCAATGCCACCCGTCGGATGCGGGATACATCGTTTTGCTTTGCCACATCCTCCACCGTGCGGATGATGTGGAACACAATGCCCAGCTCGTGCATTTACTTCTCCTTTTTGGAGAAACGAATCTTGATTTCCCGCTTCGCTATGTAGGGCAGAATGGCCTTGAACTTGTCCTCACTCTTGACCATCTTGCTGCACTCGGGCAGGTCGCGATGCAGATGGATAGCGTCAAACTCGCACTTGGTCGTGCAGACGCCGCAGCCGATGCACTTGTTCGGGTCGACGACGCTGGCACCGCAGCCCAGACAGCGGGCTGTCTCGATTTTGACCTGATCCTCGGTCAGCGTCAGGTGCGCATCCCGGAAGGAACGGTGGGGGTCGATGCTCTCGTCCAGCGCGGCGGTCTGGCGCGGGGCATGGTCGTACTCGCCAAGCGACAGATTGTTCTTGTCCAGCTCGTGGAAATCCCGGCGGTTGCGGCCGATCGTCATGCTGGTGTTGGGCTGCACATAGCGGTGGATGGAGATTGCCCCCTGTTTGCCTGCCGCAATCGCGTCGATGGCAAAGCGCGGGCCGGTATAGACGTCGCCGCCCACAAACACGTCGGGCTGCGCGGTCTGGTAGGTCAGCGCGTCGGCCACGGCACCCTGGCCACGGCCCAGCTCTACGGCCTCGCCGTTCAGCAGGTCGCCCCACTCGATGCACTGGCCGATGCTGAGCACAACGTTCTCGCAAGGCAGGGTGATGGTGTCGTTCTCGTCGTAGGTGGGTGCAAAGCGGCCCTCGGCATTGTAGAGACCGGTGCACTTTTTCAGCACCACGGCGGTGACATGGCCGTTTTCGGCGATAAACTCCTTCGGGCCGTAGCCGCAGGTGATTTTGGTGCCTTCCTCCTCGGCCTCGGCGATTTCCTCCACCGAGGCGGGCATCTTCTCCCGCGGCTCCAGGCAGACCATTGTCACATCGCCGGATCCGCAGCGCAAGGCGACCCGCGCCGCGTCGATGGCGACATTGCCGCCGCCGATGACAACGGTCTTGCCCGGCATCTTATGGCTTTCGTCGCCGCCCACGGTGCGCAGCAGGTGTACGGCAGTCTCAATGCCTGCGGCATCCTCGCCGGGCACGCCCGCCTTGCGGCCGCCCTGGCAGCCGATGGCAATGTAGAACGCCTTGTAGCCCTGCTCGCGCAGCTGGGCCAGCGTCACATCCCTGCCCACGTCCACGCCGCAGCGGATGTCCACGCCCAGCTCCCGCAGTACGTCGATCTCGGCGTCAATGACGTCTTTCTCGAGCTTGAAGGAGGGGATACCGTACCGCAGCATACCGCCGGGGCGTTCGTTTTTCTCAAACACGGTGGGCTTGTAGCCCTGGGTCGCCAGGAAGTAGGCGCAGCTCAGGCCCGCCGGGCCGCCGCCGATGATGGCAATTTTCTGCGGCCACGGCCCTTGCAGCGACGGCTGGACGACGTCGGGCACATAGCGGTGCTCGGCGTGCAGGTCCTGCTGGGCGATGAACTTCTTCACGGCGTCGATGGCAACAGCCTGGTCCACGGTGCCGCGGGTGCAGGCATCCTCGCACCGGCGGTTGCAGATGCGGCCGCAGACGGCGGGGAAGGGGTTCTCTTTTTTGATCAGCGCCAGCGCGTCGCGGTAGCGGCCCTGGGCGGCCATTTTCAGGTAGCCCTGCACGGCAATGTGGGCAGGACAGGCCGTCTTGCAGGGGGCCGTGCCGGTGTCATAGCAGTTGATACGGTTCTTGTCGCGGTAGTCGATGGCCCACTTCTCGGGGCCCCACTTTACGGTATCGGGCAGTTCCTGGCGCGGGTAGACGACGCGCCCTTCCTTGGTGCAGAGCTTTTGGCCCAGCTTGACCGCACCGGCGGGGCAGTACTCCACACAGCGGCCGCAGGCTACGCAGTTTTCCGGCGTGACTTTGGCAACGTAGGCCGAGCGGCTCATGTTGGGCGTGTTGAACAGCTGGCTGGTGCGCAAAGCGTTACAGACGTTGACGTTGCAGTTGCAGATGGCGAAAATCTTGTTCTCGCCGTCGATGTTCGTGATCTGGTGTACAAAGCCGTTGTCCTCGGCCTTTTGCAAAATCTGCATGACCTCGTCGTAGGTGACGTAGTGGCCTTTGTTCGTCTCCACAAGGTAGTCGGCCATGTCGCCGACGCCGATGCACCAGTCGTCGGGGTCGTCGCCGCAGCCCTCGCCCATGGCGGCGCGGGACATACGGCAGCTGCACGGCCCGGCGGCATACTTGCCGTCATACTTTTTCAGCCAGTGGGAGATATGCTCCACGTCTACGGACTGGTTCTCGGTCTCGATGGCCTTTTCCACCGGGATGACGTGCATACCGATACCCGCGCCGCCCGGCGGCACCATGGCGGTGATGTGTTCCAGCGGCAAAAAGGTCATCCGCTCGAAGAAGGCCGTGACCTCGGGGTGGTCGGCGATCTGCTGTTTGTTCATATTGAAAAATTCCGCGCTGCCGGGCACGAACATCGGCAGGATGTACTGCTTCTCCCGGCGGGGATTTTCCCAGTTGTATTCCAGTAGTCCGACCACAGCCATCTGCTGCAGCAGCGGTTCCAGCTCGTCGGTAGGTTTGCCGGTAGCCTTGACCAGCTCGGGCAGGGTCATAGGCTTGCGGACCTTCATTTTCAATGCGACCTCGGCCATCTCGTCGGTCACGATGGACGCAAGGCCCCAGTATTCGGGGTCGTCCTGGGTCAGCGTGCCCTTTTTGGCAGGGATGCGGTCAGTGATCATCTGGCCCAGCTTGGCGATATTTTCCCGGAACGGCTGGTCCTTCGGGATCCGGAAGGGCAGTTTGCTCTCGTCCAGCGGGAACGCAGTGGGTTTGCTCATGGTGTGCTCCTTTTTATGTTGTTGCTCCGTTTATGCTCCAAAGCCTTCCCCCGAGGGGGAAGGTGGCCCCGCAGGGCCGGATGAGGGGCAGGTGTGCCGCGACTGTCCGGTAAATGGTGGCAATGGCAAACTTGCCCCTCATCAGTCCGCTTCGCGGACAGCTTCCCCTGAGGGGGAAGCCTTTACCTCTGCCACTCTTTTACCTGCTCTTTCAACCAGTCTGCCCATTCGTCGATGCCTTCCCCGGTCTTGGCACAGATGGGGATGACCTTCGCCTTCGGGTTGCGCATGGCGACGTACTCTCGGCATTTGTCCAGATCAAAATCAAAGTACGGCATCACGTCGATTTTATTCACAAGCACGATATCGCATACCTGGAACATCAGCGGGTATTTCAGCGGTTTGTCGTGGCCCTCTGGCACCGACAAAATCATGGCGTTCTTCACTGCGCCGGTGTCAAACTCGGCAGGGCAGACCAGGTTGCCGACGTTTTCGAGAATCGCCAAATCGATGTCCCCGGTGCCCAGACCTTCCAACCCCTGCCGGGTCATTTCGGCGTCAAGGTGGCACATACCGCCGGTATGCAGCTGGATAGACTTTGCCCCGGTCCCGGCGATGGCGCGGGCATCCACATCGGAGTCAATGTCCGCTTCCATCACACCGATGCGCAGCTCATCTTTGAGGGCTGCAATGGTTCTGCGCAGCGTCGTGGTTTTGCCGGACCCCGGTGCGCTCATCAGGTTGAGCAGAAACACCTTCTTCGCTTTCAGGTCAGCCCGCAGCGCGGCGGCCTGCTCGTCGTTGGAAGCAAAGATGCTCTGCTTCACTTCCAGAATTTTTATGTTGTCCATGGGATGCTCCTTATAAAGTGGTATTATTTATATTTTAACATTGTGTATAAAAATCCGCAATCGACGAATCCGCCAAAAAAGAAAGGGCGGGGTGGGTGATTTGACGAAAAAACGAGGCGTTGCGCCCGCACCCTCCCCGTGCTATAATACAAACAAAAACAAGCAAAGGAGACACCCCATGAAATTCTCAGAAATGCCCTATGCCCGCCCGGATCTGGATGCGGTCAAGCAGCAGTTCGCCGACCTGCGCACCCGGCTGGAAAGCGCCAAATCCTACGCCGAGGCCCGCGAAATCTTCCTGGAAGAGGAAACGCTCAACAAACACGTTGACACTGCCGCCCAGCTGGCCAGCGTGCGCAACAGCATTGACACCCGTGACAAATTCTACGACGAGGAGATGAACTTCTGGAATGAGGCCATCCCCCAGCTGCAGGAGTGCCAGAACGCATGGAGCCAGGCTATGCTGGCGTCGCCTTTCCGCAAGGAGTTCGAGGCCGAGTACGGCAGCCTGATGTTCGTCAACGCCGAGATCGCCGACAAGGCGTTCTCGCCCGCCATCCTGGACGAGATGGCCCAGGAAAACAAGCTGACCACCGAGTACGGCAAACTCATCGCGTCGGCGCAGATCCCCTTTGAGGGCGGCGTCTATACCTTGAGCCAGCTCTCGCCCTTCAAGAACGACCCCGACGATGCCCGCCGCCTGGCCGCCTGGAAGGCCGAGGGCG
>ERZ827104.654-NODE-654-length-35526-cov-4.248062_pt1 | contig 35526 bp, 18 predicted proteins | sample MGYA00519781_ERZ827104 | MGnify/ENA primary metagenome ERZ827104 (study PRJEB31778, sample SAMEA3449257) | human gut metagenome | biome: human gut; feature: human-associated habitat; material: faeces | place: United Kingdom | collected 2010/2012 ...
CATAGGTGGTCTGGTTGAAGGACTGGTCGGTGATGTCGCCGTAGTCGGTGATCATTGCGACTTTGTAGTCGCCCTTCTGCGTTCCGCTCCGGTCACATGCGGCAAGCATGGGAACGAGCATCAGTGCTGCAAGAATGATTGCAAGCAGTTTCTTCATGGTATTTACCCTCCATGTGGAAAATTTGATTATATACGCGATGCGCGGCGGAAATTCCGCAGATAAACCGCGTATATATTCATTATAACAGACTTTCCTGCAAAAGGGAAGAGGAAAAATGGATCGGAAGTGTTTTTTTAGGAAAAACTTTGACGGTTTTTTCGGAAGACGCTGCCGTAGTACAGCTGCACGCTTTAATTCAGCGGAGACACAAAGAAGCCGGAATGCAAGCACGCCGACTTCTTATATGTTATGAGAGCGAAAGAACAAACTTCCGCCAAACTCATATGATGCCTTTACCGAGCACTTTCACAAGCAATGTCCTTCGCCTGTGGTTATTCGCGCTTCTTGCGAAGAGTAATAATGCCTGCTCCTGCGGCAATAACCGCGATGCTGAGACCGATAAGGCTTACAGCACCGGTTCCGGGCACGGGTGTTGGCTCCGGAGCATCCGTGGGAGGTACGGGTGTGGGTTCCAGAGCATCCGTGGGAGATACGGGTGTGGGTTCCGGAGTGTCCGTAGGAGGCACCGGAGTGGGTTCTGTCGGCTGCTCGGGATCGGAAACTTCAAGATCGTTCGGGAGGAACATTGCCATATAATCACCGCCGTTGTAAAGCCCTCCGCAAAACTCAGTTTCTCCGGTATGATAGTCGAGAATATAGAGACCGTTGGACAGGGAGTTGCACCAGTAAATGCACTGGTTGTCGTGATCGAATTCCATTGTGTTTGCGAAATAGGTCGGAATACCGGTATCGGCGATGATTGAGCATTCGCCTGTTTCAAGGTTGACGCTTGCCAATTTGCCGGTGTCAGTCCTGTCATAGGAACCGGTATCACTTGCAAGAATTGTGTAGGCATTTCCTTCGGAATCGATGGTAAAACCCCATGCGTTTTTGCCGAGGGTATTCATTTCGGCAATGGTAGTAATAGAACCGTCGCGGCGATCAACTTCGACAAGCCAAAAGTCGCTGCCGTAATGAGTTGCCATTGCAAACATTCGCTGCCGCTCGTGATCATAAGCCATGTCATAAACAAGGTAGTCGCCTGCTTCCTCGCCGGCAGGGAATGTGATCTCCCATGTGGTAAGATCAATAATATAAAAATCGCCGCTGTATATACCGGGCTTGGTATAACCGTAGACATAATTGCCTGCAACGGCTGCGCTTGATGTGCCCGGTCGAACAGCGGGGCAGTCGGGAATGTCGAGGACATGCTCGATAATATCCGGGGCAAGGTCGGTAAAATGAGCGATGAAATCCTGATTGCCGCCGATCGGATCATACTGGATGTATGCATAAAGATTGGCAAACCGTGCATCGTTAGTGACAGTTACAGTTACGGCGGAACTGATACCGCCGTCAACGGATGTCACGGTTATTTCGGCGCATCCTTCGGAAACTCCCGTAACCATGCCGTCTTCAGAAACGGCGGCGACGGAAGGATCCGATGAAGCAAACGTAACGGCCTTTTCGGTTGCGTTTTCGGGAAGGACAGTGTACTTGAGTTTATATTTCCCGTTTTCGGGAATTTCACGGGGTTCATCAACGATGATGCTTTCAACATGAATCATATCGAAAACGCGAACCTCATCCAACCATGCCGTGTCCCAGGATTCACTGTATTGGCCGTCCTTTTCATACACCCAGCTGAAAGTGTATTCTCCCGAGGAAGGAATGGGGAAGACAAACTTTTCGAGCGGAGCATAATAATTCATAATGCCGGACCAACGCGCAATTTCCTGACCGTTGGAATAAAAAATCAGGAAGTCACAGTCCTGCTGAGACATAACTCGATAGCTGAATTCGAGAATCTGCCCTGCTTGCGCAAAAACGGTTGTGGAGACGTTTGATTTTGAGCTGTCCAAGTCGCGGTTTGATGATTTTGCTGCATCGATGTCAATGGACCAGTCGAGTGCATTGTCGGAATCTCCGTTAAAGAAAGTAAGCTCTCCTCCTTCAACGTTCAGTGCTTCGTCAAGAGTCTGTGCATCCCGCGTGCCGACGGTAAGCCCGTTTGGGTCCGTTAAGAACGGCGCAGCTCCTGCAAGCGGCGCGGCAACGATCGAAAGCAGTGTCACGGCAGTTACGATCAGTGCAAAAAACTTTTTCATTTTTTTCTCCTTGTTGTTAATTTTATTTGCCCGTCAGCGGGCTGTGGTTCTGCGGCAAAGAACACCGAACATGTTGATTGAATGCTTAACCTCAATTCGGTGACGTTTACCGTACACTAAATATAATCTCTGACCACAGCTTTTGTCAATAGCTTTTTTCAAAAAAATATGGTATAATGGAAATATATTAAAATGTTGCCGCTGCATTTTTATGTGCGGCAGGAAAGTATGGTATCAACGATCGTATGAAACAGATGAGCCCTCTGCCCATTTTTGAGGCAAACTGCTTCTTTAAAAACCACATAAATGGCTTCACAACGGAAAGGTTTTATCAGATAATTAAAAAACGTTTTCCGAAAAATGAAGCGGAGTACAAAGCTCAGTTCGATATTTTGCTGCAGGTTGATGCGCAGCTTACGCTTAATATTGCGATAACACGGGAGGAAGCGGAATTGCTGTACTGTCCGCTTTCAATAAAGCATGATGAAGATGCTGTTGTTGCACAGGACGGACTTGCAGATATCCTCATACCGGACATAATGGCTTATGATTGCACAGATTGCAATGATTTTTTTGCGCACCTCCGTGCGGAAAAGCCGAATATTCCAACACGCATTGCCGCTGCGGTCTGTCCGGACGAAAAACCGCCTGCTGTTTGCGGAACAGCGGAATTGCTCGCACTGATTAACGGATGTGATTGGCGCGAAAGTTCAAAGCTGACATTGATAGAGCTTGCGTTTAATCCGGAAAAATATATCTCAATTCTTGAACGCGCTCTCATCCCTGTTGCTGCAGCATTTGAGGCATGCCGGGGACTCTGGAAGCCGCTTGTCGAGGTTTTCGATGCGAATTTCGGATTGCCGGAGCAATACGCCGATATTCTTCACGAAAGATTCGGCGACATTGTCCCAAAGGCGAAAAGATACTATGCTGTTCCGACAGTCACGGGATTCCGACAAGTGTTTTTTTCCGAACCGGGACAGGAAAACTGTATGGCGGTTATAGGTGTGCTCTATGATACTTTGCTGAAGATTTCGACGCTGGAGTCAAACTCGGAAGCGGAACTTTCGCGGATTATGAGTGTGCTGGGGGATCCGAGCCGCTTTAACATTGTTCTTCGACTTGCAAAGCAAAAATCTTACGGTCGGGAGCTTGCAAAGCTTTTGAATATTACCCCGGGCGCGGTGTCTCAACATCTCAGCATCCTTATGAGTACCGGACTCATTGAATCAAATAATATCGGCAATCGTGTTTATTACTCGCTTAACAACAAAAAAATGCAGCATTTTATTCACTTGCTGCAATGCACGTTTCCGCTTGCAGAGGAGGAATGACGAGCATACGCAGTACAGCGGAAATATAGTTGCAGAATGTATAAAAACTGCAAGTATATGCGTCGGAGCGGCTTAACAGTCGCTCTTTTATTATTTAACTAAAAGTTGATTTGCATAGTGGACGCACAACTACTTTCGGTCGTTCGGCTCTCGCATACTTTTGAAACAGTTTCGCTGTTTATGTAATCTCATGGCTTTGTCCGAATATATTGCCCTGTGCATGTATTTTCGTCTTTTTCGGTGTTTGCTTAACAGGCACTTTCCATATCCATGGAACAAAATCCCGAATAATTATTCCATATGTATGGACTTTTCTTTTTTTATGTGTTAAAATGCATATACACGCATGATCGAGACATCGTGCGCAGAAAAAAGAGAAAGAGGAACAAAAATGAAAAGTATCAAAAGACTCGCGGCTGCGGTTCTGGCTTTTGTGATGCTGTTCACCGCCGCAGTCGGAATGACGACCGCCGCAGCGGAAGGCGCAGCAATCCCGGGCGCGGCGGCGAAAACGGCTCCGACGCTTGACGAGGCCCTCAACATTGCGGGCGGCACACTGCATTTTGAACCCTATATGCCCGGTGAAGTTGTATGGCCCGAGTGGACGGTTCAAACCGGCAGCGAACCGGGACATGAGGCTTATGCAATGAGCAGCACGGAGGACAGCACATATCTTTGCCTGAAGAATGTTGAACTCGGCGGCAACGAAACGCTGCAGCTGGACTACAAATGGTTCTTTATGTACAACGGCACCAGCAATCTGCAGGTTGAATTCGGCCCCGCGGGCGATCCGTACAACATGTTTGCTCTCACCGTTGAAAGCCCTGTCAATCAATATGACGGAACATGGCATGCGGGCAATGTTGACCTTGCGGAAGCTCTTGAACTTATGGGCTGGGAACCCGGCAGCTATGATATCAACATCAACTTCTCAAAGAACGGCGACGACACGAGCTATGCCTGCATCGACAACATCCGCCTCGGCGAGCGTGTTTCGGTAACCGGCGTTTCCGTGGAGGACGCTGAACTTTACGTGGGAACGAGCCGCAAACTGACCTGTGTCGTTTCCCCCGTTGAAGCAACCAACAAGAAAGTCGTTTTTGAAAGCGATGACTGGAGCGTTGCGGAAATTAATTACGAAACCGGTGTTGTTACCGGTATCGCACCGGGCACAACGACCGTCACCGTCACAACGGAGGACGGCGGATTTACCGACAGCTGCACCGTGACCGTCAGCGAACTCGGCGAGATCACTTTTTACGGCAACAGCATCAGCAGCTCATCCGGCACATATGCGGGCAATTGGATAAGCTTTACCAATCGCAGCCTTGAAACGGAGGCTGCAAACCTCGGACCTGCACTTCCCACGGGTTATGCGGCGGAATATGTCGGCGGGGTTATTTACGGTTACGCGCTGACGGAAGGCGGGATGCAGCTTTATACCTGCACTCTTGACAATCTGTCTCCCATTCCGCACGGCGCGCCCAACAATCGCAAGTATGTCATGGATATGGCGTATAACTATGCGGACGGCACGATGTATGCGCTGAACGTGCATTCCCACCTTGTGGGCGTTCAAACGGTGAAACGTTTCCTGTGCAAAGTCGATATCGTTTCCGGCAAGCTTTACGATGAAAAGCTGATTGACTGCGGCGACGGCGTTGAAGCGGTTGCCCTTGCAATTTCCGCCGACGGTGCGGCATATGTAATGGATAATTTCGGACAGCTCCGCACGCTGAATCTTGAAACGGGCACAACAAACGCTATCGGCTGGTCGGGACTGAATACGAGTTCACATGTTCAGTCAATGGCATTTGACCACGATACGAACACGCTGTACTGGGCAAATGTTATGGACGATCAATCCGCATTCTATCTTATTGACACCGTGACCGGTGCAGGCACATGCCTCGGCATGATCGGCGGCAACCCCACCGAAATTTCCGGTCTGTTCACCGTCAGCGAGAGCGTTTCCGCAGAACCTCCCGCACCCCGCGCGGTGACTGTTGCCTTTGTTGACGAAGTCACGGGCGAAACTCTCGGCACGGCAGAAAAACTGCAGTGCGAACAAATGACGGCCGAGGATTACCCCGAAGCTCCCGCGCATGAGGGCTTTGAATTCCGTCGTTGGAGCGTTGAAGCGGGTGATGAGGTCTATGAAGACACCGTTGTGAAAGCAAAATACACCCGCCTCCGCCATGAGGGCGATGCAGCTGTTATTCTGCGTGCAGCGGATGTGTGGGGCAACGGCGGGGGCTATCAGATGCTTCTTGACGCGGATCACAACACATATTATTACGATGGCTTTGCCGATCCCGATGATCTCGGCGAGACTCAGGTGATCCCTCCGTTCGGCGGCTTCACGGAATTCGGCGATGCCGATCCCGCAGACTACGAACTGTTCGAATACACCCTTCCGTTAGATGCGGACGGACGCTGCTCAACAGAAAACATCATTTGCGATGATATGATGAAAATCTATATCCCCGCAGGCGTTTACGATTGGTGCATCACGAACCCCACTCCCGGCGACCGCATTTGGATCGCAAGCAACGACGGCAGCTGCCGCGGCAGGGAGGACGATTTTGAGTTTGAAGCCGGCAAAACCTATGTATTCGATGTTAAATTCGAAAACAACGGCGACAGGGTCGATCTCACGGTTTACGATGATGAGCAGTACGTTGTAAGGTTTATTGACGGTGCAACCGGGGAAACCATCGGCACGCAGCTCGTTGCCGGCGGTTCCGCCGCGGAACTTCCCGAACTTCCCGTTCACGAGGGCTGGTTCTCCTTCGGTTGGAATGCTGATGTTTCATGCGTTACCGAAGATATGACCGTTACGGCACTGTTCGCATTGCCGGGCGACCTTGATATGTCGGGCACCGTTGATATTTCGGATGCGATTCTCATCCTGCGTCATGCAATGGGCGCGGGCGAGCTTACCGAAATGCAGCTTGTTCTCGCCGACATTGACAACAGCGGCGATGTTTCCGCAGCTGATGCACTGACGGTTCTGCGCAGAGCAATGGGCATTTGAACGGGCATTTGAATGAATTGAACCGGGGCATGTATCGCCCCCAAACAAAACAATAACAGGCATTGACACCGGCGGGCGGAACGTTCATTCTCCCGTCGGTGTTTTTATAAGGCTTTGTCCGCCGCTTCCGAAAACATGCCGAAAACGCAGCGAACACATGCCGAACGCCGCTTTCTTCAAAATCCGGCCGAAAAAATCCCGTTCGACAGTTGAAAGAAACCGCGCAGGGTATTATAATATGGTATGAGTATGCGGAGCGGTACGGAGTTTTTGCGAACTTCGGAGGATTTGCCTCTGCACCGCATCCGACACGAAAGGAGAAAACGGAAAATGAGGAGAAGTATGCTGTTTTTGCCCGGCAACACGCCGAACATGATCATAAACGGCGATGCGCTCGGTGCCGACAGTATCATTCTGGATCTGGAAGATGCAGTCTCGCCGGATGAAAAGGATTCCGCAAGGCTGCTCGTTCGCAGCGCAATGAAAAATATGGGCTTTGCGGGCTGTGAAATCACCGTCCGCATAAATTCAATAGATACCGATTACTGGAAGGACGATCTTGAGGCCGTGATTCCTCTTAAGCCCGACCTTATTATGCCCCCCAAGGCAAGCTGCGCGGAGGATATGCGCATTATTGATGAATACATTGCGGGAATCGAACGCCGCTGCGGCATGGAAGTCGGAACGGTAAAACTTATTCCGCTTATCGAAACGGCTCTCGGTGTTGAAAACGCATTCAATATTGCTTCGGCCTGCCCGCGCGTTGCGGCATTATTCCTCGGCGGCGAGGATCTGACGGCGGATCTGCGCTGCAAGCGCACAAAGCAGGGCAACGAGATAAACTATGCCCGCACGCGGCTCGTTTGCGCCGCCCGTGCGGCCGGGGTCGATGTTTATGACACTCCGTTCACCGACGTTAACGACGACGAGGGCATAGTGCGCGATGCGGAATATGCAAAAAGCCTCGGCTTCAGCGGCAAATCCGCGATTGCACCGCGCCATGTGCGCGTAATAAACGAAGTGTTCAGCCCGTCCGCAAAGGATATTGAATACGCAAGGCTTGTGTTCGAGGCGATCCGCATCGGCAAGGAACAGGGCAAGGGCGCGGTTTCGCTGCGCGGCAAAATGATAGACAAGCCAATTGTTGAGCGCGCAAGGCAAACGCTTGAAATCGCAAAACAACTCGGGCTGGACGGAGGTGCCGAATAATGAAAACAAAGCTTACCGAATCTGTCAAACAGGCAATTGTCAACAGCGGACTCCGCAGCGGAATGACAATTTCGTTCCATCACCACCTGCGCAACGGCGACTATGTTTTGAACATGGTGCTTGAAGCGATTGCGGAACTCGGAATCGGCGATCTGACGGTGAACGCAAGCTCACTCTTTGATGCGCACCGTCCGCTTAAGGAACATATCAAAAACGGCGTTGTAACAACGCTCCAAACGGACTACATGTCCCGGGAACTCGGAAGATTTATTTCTGCCGGCGGAATGAAAAACCCCGTTCAATTCCGCACGCACGGCGGCAGACCCTGCGATATTGAAAACGGAAAAACTCCGATAGATGTTGCTTTTATCGCTGCGCCTGCTTCGGATGCAATGGGCAATTGCACGGGCAAAATCGGCAAATCCGCCTGCGGCTCGCTGGGCTATGCAATTCCGGACGCAAAATGTGCAAAGCATGTTGTTGTTATCACCGACGAACTGCATCCCTATCCGCTCATCGAATGGTCGATTCCCGAAACGGATGTTGATCAGGTCGTTGCGGTGGAGTCCATCGGTGACCCGAACGGAATCGTTTCCGGAACAACAAAAATCACCCGCGATCCCGTCGGTTTGCTGATGGCAATGACGGCTGTGGACGTTATAAAAGCTTCCGGTCTGCTGAAGGAAGGCTTCTCGTTCCAGACGGGCGCGGGCGGAGCGTCCCTTGCGGCGGCAAAATATCTTAAGGATGTTATGCTTGCCGAAAAAATACGCGGCAGCTTCGGCCTCGGCGGCATCACGGGCTATATGGTGGATATGCTCAACGAAGGCTGCTTCGAATCCCTGCTGGATGTTCAGTGCTTCGATTTGAAGGCGGTTGAATCCATAAGGAGCAACCCGCGCCATCGTGAGATTTCCGCAACGCACTATGCTTCTCCCGGTGCAAGCAGCGCGGTGACGGACAGCCTGGATGTTGTTATTCTCGGCGCAACGCAGATAGACACGGATTTTAATATCAACGTGCATACGGATTCCGACGGCAGGATAATGGGCGGCTCGGGCGGACACAGCGATACGGCGGCGGGTGCAAAACTTGCAATGATAATCGCGCCGCTTTCCCGTGCAAGGCTTCCCATCGTGACGGACAGGGTGAACTGCATATCCACTCCGGGCAGCACGATAGACGTGCTTGTCACTCAAAAGGGCGTTGCCGTGAACCCGAAAAACACGGAACTGCATGACAGACTGCGTGAGGCAGGCATAAAACTTGTTGACATAAACGAGCTCAAAGCCCTGGCGGAAAGCACGAGCGGCGTGCCGAAAAAGCCCGCTCTCGGCGACAGAATCGTTGCAAACGTCATCTATCGCGACGGAACGGTTATCGACACGATAAAGCAGGTCGCGGACTGAGCGAAACTGCGGCTCGGAAACGAAAAGATAAACGGCGGGCGAGCGGGGCAGTAAAAAGCGATAAAAATTAAGAAGAAACAGCCGCGTTCGCCCGCACAAACAGAATACATAAATGCCGGTTAGAATCGTTCGAAGCACAAAGTGCGGAGATTCGAAGTCCGTGCGTTCCAAAAAATACAGCATAAGGAGATAAACCATGCGGGAAATTAACGCGCAGCTCATAACCGATAAGGTTGCGGAGCTTTGCATTGACGCCAATTGCAGCCTTCCCTGCGATATCAGAAAGCGCATCGAGGATGCAAGGGCAAACGAACCGTGGGCAACGGCTCAGGGCATACTCGATAAAATTATCGAAAACTATAATATTGCGGATGAAAACCGCGCACCCATCTGTCAGGATACGGGCGTTGCCTGTGTGTTTTTGAAGATCGGGCAGGATGTCCATATCAACGGCGACCTTACGGAGGCCGTCAACGAGGGTGTTCGCCGCGGCTATCGCGACGGATATCTGCGTAAATCTGTCGTCAAAGACCCGCTGCGCAGAGTCAACACGGGCGACAACACTCCCGCAATGCTCTATATCGAGCTTGTTCCGGGCGATAAAATCGAGCTTACCGTTGCACCGAAAGGCTTCGGCAGCGAGAACATGAGCCGTATTGCAATGCTCAAGCCCTCCGACGGCATTGAAGGCGTGAAGAATTTCATTCTTAAAACGGCGGAAGAGGCGGGCCCCAATCCGTGTCCTCCGATCGTTATCGGCGTCGGTATCGGCGGAACGTTCGACAAAGCAGCATTGCTTGCAAAAAAAGCACTGATGCGCAGCACCGACGAGCGCAATGCGGATGAGTTTTATGCGGAGCTGGAAAATGAAATGCTCCGAAAGGTCAATGCTCTCGGCATCGGGCCGCAGGGCTTCGGCGGAAAAACCACTGCGCTTGCGGTCAATATCGAGGCTATGCCCACGCATATTGCAGGCTTGCCCGTTGCGGTGAACATCAATTGCCATGTTACAAGGCATAAGAGTGCGATAATCTGAGTTCGGGAGGAACAAACGAATGGAAAGACATATCACCCTGCCGTTAACGCGTGAGGAAGCGCGTACCATTAAAAGCGGCGAGCAGCTCCTGCTGTCCGGCGTTATATACACTGCGAGGGATGCGGCGCATAAACGGCTTTGCGAACTTGTTGAAAAGGGCGAACCGCTGCCCTTTGATGTTAAAAACGCAACGATTTATTACGTCGGCCCCACTCCCGCAAAGCCCGGACAGGTCATAGGTTCGGCAGGCCCGACAACAAGCTACCGCATGGATGCGTATTCGCCGACGCTTATCCGCGAGGGCGAAACGGGCATGATCGGCAAAGGCAAGCGCAATGCGGAGGTCATCGATGCAATGAAAAAATACGGTGCGGTCTATTTTGCCGCAATCGGAGGCGCAGGTGCGCTGCTTTCGAGCTGCATCAAAAAGGCGGAGATAATTGCATACGAGGATCTCGGCGCGGAGGCTCTCAGAAGACTTGAGGTTGAAAACTTCCCCGTGGTTGCGGTTATAGACAGCGAGGGAAACAACCTTTACGAAAAAGGCCGCAGAGAGTATCTTGAGACCGTTGACGCAAACGGAAATGCATAATTCGTTATGCTGTGCCGTATCGGCACAAGAACGATAAAAAACTTTTTTAAAACAGCCGGAACATCATCCGTCCCGAAATTGCAGGGCAGCGGGTGGTGTTCCGGCTTTTCCGCGCAGTGTCATTCGCGCGGACGATCGTTGTTTTGTTCAATCCCCGTTCGTCGCTTTGCTGCGACAAGGTCATCGATAATAACACGGATATGTGACAATTCCTCCGTGCTCAGCCCGTCAACGATTATGGATGTTCGATTGTCCAGCCCGAGCAGAAAATCCGTTGATACGGAGAAGAAATCCGCAATTTTCATAAGCATTTCGATCGAGGGCTGAATATTTCCGTTTTCCCAGTTTGAAATGCTCTGTTTGGATACATTAAGTTTTTCTCCGAGTTCAACCTGGCTGATGCCGCGAACGCTGCGCAGCAGCCTTATGTTATCGCCCAACATGGCATGCAGTCTCCCTTCTTTGCTTTTTTGTTGTGCAATTGTATTTTTATACGGATTCATGCGCCGTATACGGCAGGGCTGCACACCGACTTCGGATTTTACCGTAAGAAGGTTCGCTGTCTCCTGAATACAACCGCAGCTGTCGGTACAATTTTAAGGTCAATCTTTCCGATGCATAAATACCATGGTATTGCATTGATGGACAACGGACAACTTCGCTCAAAGTGATGAAAAAAAGGTACAAATGAAGGCAATGTTTGCGTAATTTCGCCGAAAGGAAGATAATTATGTTTCGACGGCGTTTAGTTGTCAAATTTGCTTTCAAAAACGAATAGATTTTATATTGAACCGCGTTTGCTGCATTTGGGTTCACGCAGCCGGAGAATTGTGTTATAATATGCGGAATTGCTGCGGTTTTTAAAATACATATGCGCACCGCTTTGCAGCGGGAATGCACTGCATGCCGCCTGAAAGGAAATGAAACAATGAGCAATATGACAAAAGTCATCATCGGCATCGTTCTGCCGTTTCTCGGAACAGCGCTCGGTTCCGCAACAGTCTTCTTTCTGAAGAAAGAAATGAATTCAAAGCTTCAAAACCTTCTGCGCGGTTTTGCGGCGGGCGTTATGATCGCCGCTTCGGTATGGTCGCTGCTGATTCCGTCAATTGACATGGCGGAGGCTGCGGGCAAAACTGCGGCATGGCTGCCCGCCGTTGTCGGCTTTCTTATCGGCATCGGATTCATGCTGCTGTTGGACAGCCTGATTCCGCATCTGCATACGAATTCCGCCCGCCCGGAAGGCCGCCCCTCCGCAATGGGAAAAAACCTTATGCTGATGCTTGCCGTAACGCTGCATAATATCCCCGAAGGCATGGCCGTCGGCATCGTCCTTGCGGGCATGCTTAACGGAAACAATGCAATAAGTGCCTCCGGCGCAATAGCTCTCGCTGTCGGTATTGCGATTCAAAATTTCCCGGAAGGCGCAATAATTTCAGCCCCCCTCGCCGCAAGCGGAACCTCGAAAGGCAAAGCCTTTGCCTGTGGAACCCTCTCCGGTGTTGCCGAGCCTGTCGGCGCAATACTGACCATCCTCGTAACCTCTCTCGTAACACCCGTGCTGCCCTATATCCTCGCTTTCGCCGCCGGTGCAATGATCTATGTTGTCATCGAAGAACTTATCCCCGAGTCCCGGTCCGATGAGCACAGCAATGTCGGCACCGTCGGTGCCGCCCTCGGGTTCGCACTGATGATGCTGCTCGATGTCGCCTTGGGGTGAGGGAAGAAGCTGTTTTGATGCAAAACATATTGAGTAATGCGGCCTTGCGAAAACAAAGACGGAATTCGCATTGAACCCTCCGCAGTCTGTCAATCGATGGGCTGCGGACTTTAATTTAGAAATATATTTTTAACAACATTTGAATTTTCACATTTTTTTGCTATAATACAACTGTATTTAAACACTGCGTGCGTACTTTGTCAACAGTTTGATAATCCACGAATAATTACTTACGGCATAAACGAAAGGAGATCCCGACATGAAATGCATATATTGCGGTTCGGAAGATGTCATTTATCGAAAATTTCATCACATATGGGAATGTCAGGATTGCGGCGAATCATTTGATCCCGACGAACGTGAAAGGATGACGGAGGAAATTAATGTTTTCTTCAGCTATGCGCATGACGATGAGAGTTTCGAAAACGGTGCAGTCGTTGTTGACAGGCTGAAACAGCTCATTGAGGAAAAATCAGGCGGAAAAATCAAAATCTGGCTGGATACCTATTCCATTCCGAGGAATAAGGATTGGCGCGAACTCATAACAGGCGGCATTGTCGAAAGCGATCGTTTTGTGGGTTTCATGTCCCAAAAGGCGTTGCGCGACCCCGGTGTTTGCAGAGATGAACTCGGAATCGCCGTCGGCAGCCGCTACGGGATCATAAGCTGCGTTTTGCTTGAAGGCGAACGCACACTGAACCCTCCCGCAGAGTTTACCGAGCGGCAGTGGATCGACCTTTCGGATTGGAAAAAGAAGCGGGATGAAGGCGAAGCGGAATTCGAACGCTTTTTGAACGATGCTGCGGACGAATTGATTGGCATTTTGAGAGATCCGGAAACGCTGCGCTTCAATCATGAAGTGAAAAAACTGAAGGAATCCCTCGGAATTTCCGCCGTTGACGAAATGACCCGCATTGACGAACTGCTGAAGTTCAAAATGACGGGGCGCGGTTGGCTTGAAGATCGAATCAACACTTGGCTGAACGACAAAAACGGTTCGCGCGTTATGACCCTTTATGCCGACCCGGGCGCGGGCAAATCACTTTTTTCGGCACATTTCCAATTTGCAAACCCGAACGTCATCGCTGCACTTGCCTGCGACAGCCGAAGCGAGGAATACAGCCAAACGGACAAAATCACCGATCGCCTTGCCTACCTTATCGCCCTGAGACTGCCGGACTATCGCCGGCAGCTGATGCATATTTTAACGGATAAAAACACATTGACAAAAACGGGACACGACAGGTTCAACACCCTTATCGCAACCCCGCTCAGCAGGGTTATAGACGGTGAACGCTCTGCAAAGCTCATAATCATTGACGGATTGGACGAAGCAAAGAGCGGTGCGCTCGCCGGGTTTATCCGCAGCTATCATGACAAGTTGAAACCTTATATCCGCATACTTATCACCGCAAGGCCCGAACGCATGCTCAAGCGGCAGCTTGCACCTTCCGCCGAATTCAGCTGCACGGAGCTGAATCTTGATGATTATGCCGAAACGAACGATGCCGATATCCGTCAATACTATGAAGAAAATCTCGAAGACCTGCTGAAGGACCGTCCCGGCTGCGATATTTTCATGAATCGCCTTGTTGAGGCAAGCAGCGGAATCTTCTACTATGCTTTCACGATCCTGCCGCAGCTGCGCGAGTCGCTTGAAAAAGGGGAGCCGCTCGAAGGCATGACCTTTCCGAAGGGGCTCACTGCCTTGCTGCTCGAAACCTTCCTGCGAAAATTCGGGGAACCGGACGCTTCCGGCAGTGTCGAAAAATACAATGCGTTCGTGCGCGAACCGCTTTCAATGGTCGCTGCCTCCCCCTATGCGCTCCCGCTCAAAACGCTGCAAAAGATGCAGGGCTGGACGTACGCCCGGCTGGAGGATTTTCTGCGCCCGCTGGAGACGATGCTCGACCTCAGCGGCGGATTCATCCGCCTTTTCCACAAATCCTTCACAGATTGGCTGAACGACAGCGAGGCTTCCGCTGCGTTCTATGCGCCGCAGGAGGACGGCATACGGAGCCTTGCCGCTGCCTGCTTCAAAGCCTTTGCACAGGGCACGGACGAAATGGATGAGTATGAGCTTGCAAATGCTTCACGCCTGCTGCGCAGTGCGGGAATGAAGAAGGAATACGAACAGCTCACCGATTCTTCGGAATACACCTCTGCACTGAAAAAACTTGCAAGAGCCTATGCGGATGACCGGCAGCATGAAAGAGCGGCGGAGCTCTATCTTGAATATGCGCGAATATTTAAGGAGAAATGCGAAAACGGCGGTGATCCGGATCAAGCACATGAAGCCGTTTGGGGCAGTATTTATGCTTGCGATGCACTGGTAGATATGCTCGATTATACCGCAGCTGAAGCCGCTGCAAACGCGGCACTTGAAATTGCGGAAGAGTTTGCTGAAAACTTCCCGGATGACACGAATTTGCAGCGCGACCTTAGCGCTTCGTATGGCAATCTCGGCGATATTGCGAAAGCCATGAACGCTTACAAAGCTGCGGAAGGGTATTATGCAAAGGTTCTTGAAATTTTCGAGAAACTTGCTGAAAAGTACCCGGATGCCCCGCAAATGCAGCGCGACCTGAGCGTTTCATATGGCAAACTCGGCAATATTTCAGAAGCCCTGAACGATTATAAAGCGGCGGAAAGATACTATGCAAAGACTCTTGAAATCAGAGAAAAGCTTGCGAAAAAGTACCCGGATGACCCGAATTTGCAGCGCAACCGGAGCATTTCGTATCATAACATCGGCGATATTGCGAAAGCACGGAACGATTATAAAGCTGCGGAATGGTATTATACAAAGGCGTTTGAAATCCGAGAAAGACTTGCGGAAAAGTACCCGGATGACCCGAATTTGCAGCGCGAGTTGAGCGCTTTGTATGAGAAACTCGGTGATATTGCGAAAGCACGGAATGATTATAAAGCTGCGGAAGGGGACTATGCAAAGGTTCTTGAAATCAGCGAAAAGCTTGTTGGAAAGTACCCGAATGACCCGCAAATGCAGCGCGACCTCGGCGTTTCGTATAACAATCTCGGCGGTATTGCGGAAGCACGGAATGATTATAAAGCTGCGGAATGGTATTATACAAAGGCGTTTGAAATCCGCGAAAGACTTGCGAAAAAGTACCCGGATGCCCCGCAAATGCAGCATGACCTCGGCGCTTCTTATAAGGGCCTCGGCGATATTGCGAAAGCACGGAACGATTATAAAGCTGCAGAAGGGTATTATTCAAAGGTTCTCGCAATCTGCGAAAGACTTGCGGAAAACTTTCCGGGAGTTCCGATGCTGAAGAACAATCTCGCCGTTTCTCTTTCCATGTGCGGGACATGCAGCGCGGACGGAAATCTTTCATCCGAACAAAAAGCGATGCTGCGCAGCGCTGCCGCGATTTGGGAGGAGCTTTACAAACAAACGGGATATAAACTGTATGCGGAGGGAAGAAAGCTTGTTCAAAAATTGCTGAACCGATGCAGTGAATCAGGAGGAAAGAATATGGAACAGAAGAAACCCGGATTTTTTGCGCAGCTGCGCGAAAAAATAAGAGCGTATCGCGAGATGAGAATGCTGAGCTGATCAGAATGTTTAAAATCATGGAAAAAACCGATCGAAAGCTGACCAAAGCCATCGAAGAAGCGGATGAGCTGATCCAAAGCGGCGAAACGGACGACGAAGAATAAGCCGAATTTGACCCGCGGGGAACAGCGCGGGGAAGAAACGCTTCCGGGGAGCGCACACTCTCCGGAAGCGCAATTTATCAGTCACAAAACAATTGACAAATGTTGGCGAATGCTGTATACTGTGAACGAAGATGCAGATATACTGTCACATAATCTTCACAAATCAACAAAAAGTATTGCTGTTTGACCCTTTGGGGATTGCTTTTCGACGGAATGCGTTGAGGTAAATTTATTGTTTTACCCTTTGGCGCTGGGGAATGCCCTGCCGAGATTTTGCACAAAGGAGAACATGCCATGCACGACAACACGGAAAACGCACGGAGAGTGTTCAACAAGTTTTGCGGCGCACTTGACAAATGCGGCATTTCCTATCAAAAGGATGACGAAGAATTGAGCGTTTCATGCCGATTCAAAGGCAATGACATTGTGATTCCCGCAACAATCGATTTCCTGAAAGACTTCGGAGGAAGAATGAGAAAAAGGATAGTATCATTATTGACGGCGGCTTTACTGATCTGCGGCATTTTATTCGGTGCTGCAACATCGGTCGTTTTCGCGGAGTCGCTTTATGTTCGAAAAATCGTTTCGGTTGTTTACGATGATTCCGCAAGCATGGGGGGTCAAAACTGGGCATATGCAAACTATGCCATGCAGACCTTCTGCGGCATGATGAACAGTGAGGATCAGCTTTTTATCACATACATGAGCGGGGTGCTGTACAACCCGCTGTACAAGCCCTACAGTGCGGATCTGTCCTCCGGAGGCATTCAGGGCTCCGTGGATTCCATCCGCAGCCACCAAGACAGCGGTTCAACCCCTTATGATGCCGTTGAAACAGCGATGAAAAAGCTCGAAAAAACGAAGGATTCGAATCCAAACACACAGTATTGGCTTGTTGTTATTACCGACGGCTATTTTAACGAGATGAACGGCATGTATGAAGACCAGGCAGTGAATATGCTGGATACCAATCTTGCCGATTTTACAAAGAAGACAATGCCGAACGGCACGAACCCGCAGGTTACTTTCCTCAGCATCGGCGGCGGAGCTGTTTCTCCGACGGAAAAGACGGACAAGGGCATTTTTACATATCACGCGGAGGATGCGGAAGGAATAATGACGACCATGTCCGCAATGGCGGACAGAATCTCCGGAAGAACACGTCTTTCAAGCAGTGATATAACTCAAGTTAACGATACAACCATTCGGGTTGAGTCTGCAATACCGCTGCTGAACATTGTAATGCTCCTTCAACAGACGGATGCAAAGCCTGTAAAAACCGTGATGAACAACGAGCTGTCCGCCGACGTGAGCAGGGAAGTTCGAGTCAGTTTCCCGGACTTCAGCAATCTTCGGGGCGGGATTTTCATGGTTGGGGATTCAGCCAAAACAATGCCCGCCGGAACATATGAAATTACTTTTGATAAAAAAGTGAATATTGACGATTTGGTTATTCTGTTTGAACCCGCACTTGAAATTCGAATGAGAGCTTTTGTGAACGGACGCGAGATTACGGATTACAGTGAGCTTGACAATCTTTCGGAGGGCGATGAAATAACGATTTCGTGCAGGATCTATGAAATGGGAACGGATAACGAGATCGATTCATCACTGCTGCCGCCGGACACAAGCTACCGAATCAGCATTGCCGAAGATGGCACGGTGAAGGCGGAGTCGACCGACTCGACCATGACTATTGACAAATACAAACTCGGGAAAAGTGACACCGAACTCACAGCAACGATAAGCATTCCGGGATTTAACCCGATAAGGTTAAACTTTGAATTTACGCCAGCGGAACTGGACGGCAACTTTACGCTGTCCGCAGATTACGGCGGAACGGCTCAAAGCGTGAGGTTGAACGAGATTTTCAGCAATAAGGATTTGTCAATTGTGTTCACAATTTATGAGGACGGCGTTCAGGTCACCGATCCTGAGAGGATCAAAAAGCTGAATCCGGTTATTGACGTTTCGCCCGCCGGAAACAGCGGCACGATTGAGTATCTTAACGATGGAAGAATCAAATTCACGCCGAATAATGCAAATGTCGAGCCTGATGCGGAAGGAAGCATGGATGTTACGGTAACCTGCACACTGAAAACAGGTGCGGCAGCATCCCACATGTATACGGTTGTAATTTCGGATTATAAGGTAATTGCGATTCCGCAAACGGAAAGCATCATTAAAACAGAATTCTTCGGAAATCAGATCGGCGCATCATTTTATATCACCAAGGACGGACAGCGTCTTCCGAAAAGCGAAGTTGACGGCAAATGCAGCGTGACTGTGGATAAGCGGTTCAAGTCGATTGAGCTTTCCATTTCAACGGAAGCGGATGGAACAATTGTCTGCATTCCGACGGAGAATGCAGCTATGGATATAGGCTTTTCCGATTGGTGGATTTACTGGGTAAAATACCTGTTCAAACTTCCGCACGGAACGATGAATATTCACCTTTCATCTCCGTGGGGAGAAGCGGATTCTGAAATTGCAATAAAGGATGCTTCACTGAAGTTCCGCCTGCTGAATGTTTATTTGCCGCTTCTTATTGAAACTGCGGCCGCAGCGACACTGACGACGTGGGTTATCCTTGTCGCGACAAAGCCGCGTTTCGCAAAGAACGCAAAGCTTTATGTTGGGGATGTGATCTACATAAACAGCAGCGGTTTACACAGAATTCATAATTTCAGGCCGATAGTATTGAAAAAATATAACAAGCTCAAATACCGGTGGAAGTTCAAGCGGGGAGCCGAAGTTATTCGTGCTTCGGGTGTGGCTTTCCGCGCAGAATACGGAAACATAATAAGCTGTGAAATGATTATGCCGTGGTACAAATGCGAACTCAAGCCGGATGACTACACGGTACAGGTTCCCGATGCGGCTTCATTAAAAGATTACATCGAAAGACACCGCTATATTATGGTGGAGGAGCTGTCAATGTTGACAACGGTGACGGATCCGAGCGCAAAACGCTTGGCAGCATCCGCCGGCAGATATCCGAGGTACTGGGTGATTCCGACGGAGATAAGCAAGATCAACGACGTTGAAAGAATAATTAGGGCAAAGATAATTCTTTATACAAATTAAACCGGGAGGAAACAAAATGGAACAACAATCTCTGCTGATAGGCCTTGGCGGAACGGGAAGCCGTGTCGTCAACAATGTTACAAAGCTGCTCACAAAGAACGGGAAAACGTTCAATGATAATTTGGGACGGATCTGCTGCGCGGTGCTTGATTCGGACAAAAACGACAATGAACTCATAACGAAAAGCAGAACGCAAATCCCTGTTTTTCCGATCAGCAAACCGCAGAAAATTCAACAGTATTTTGATCAGTACAGAAATCGAAAGATTGCTGAGTGGAGTCCGGATTCACCCGCGTTCCGCGAGCAAAGCATGCTTGACGGCTGCTCCGAAGTGCGTGTAAAATCGCGAATTGCATTTTTCGATTACCTTGAAACCAACATGAACGGAGAACTGGGTGCGCTTATCAACCGAGTGCTGAAGAATAATGTGAATACTATCATCAGGATCATGATAGTATCCTCACTTTCCGGCGGGACCGGCTCCGGTATGTTTATCCAAACCGCATTATGGCTTCGCAAACATCTTGCGCAGAGCAATGTGGTCATCCGCGGTATTTTCCTGCTTCCCGACATTTTTATTGATACGGTAAAACATATTCGGGAAACATCCGCCACAAGGATCAGGCATTATGCAAACGCGTACGCAGCGATACGAGAGCTGAATGCTATAACCAAGATAAAGAGAAATCTTCCGATAACTTTAAATGAGAAAATCGAGTTAGAGGGACTTTTCGACAGCGAGAGTGATGCAAACAGAGGTAAACCTGTCTTTGATTACTGCTTCTTTATTGACAGCAGGAACGCAAAAGGTGTAGGCGCAAGCGATATTGCCGAATACGAGCAAATGGTAGCTCAACTTGTATACATGCAGCTTTATTCGCCAATGGCAGGGAACATGTATACGGAAGAAGACAATTCTTTCTCTGCGTTCAATGAAAATTCCGAGCCGCTGTTTGGCGCATGCGGCTCTGCAAAGGCGGAATACCCGGTTGACAGTGTGAAAACTTTTTGCGCAATTCGCGCAGCGCAGGATTCCATCAAAAACGGATGGAACAGGATCGACAGCGAGATTGCCGCAAAAAGAGATGCGATCAGGGCAAGGGAACGGGATGGAATATACCAAATTGAAAACTTTGACCCCCGTGTTGAGTATATAACACTCTTCGATGAAGCGACATCAAGGCGTGCGGAAGAATACGGGCGTGACAGGTTCTTTTTGAGAGTTGGGCGTGATGTGAAAAACGAAACCAAACAAACTCGGCCGGATGGAAAGGTAGATGTTCAGTATTCCGATAAGGTTGATGATTTCCTTAAAAAATTGAAAAAAGAAAAAATCGAGGTAGTTGCGACAAAACACAATGGCTTAGAGCCATTTGAGCGTAATGTGGCTGATTTTGTGAACGCAGAACATGATAAAACCGAACTTGAGGCGCTTATTGTATTGGACGAAAACGGCATGCGCGAGGCAGTCGATACCTTCGAGGACAAGGTGGATGAATATGCGGAAAGCATTGTTAATGCAGTGTTCCCGTTGAGCATGGGCGATGTGAATCCGGGCAACGATTGTTCCATATTCGGCCTTGCAACGAAGCTGAACGATGAAGGAAAGCGTGTTTTTATTCACCCGGTTGCGTTGAGATACATCCTCTGCCGAATTATTGATAAAATGAGGCGCGAAATAAAGGCAACAGATCTTGAGGCGCAAAGGATCGATGCCGATACAGGCGGGGACCCTGGAGCAACGCTTGATAACAGGAGGACCCCGCATAAGACGGAAACAACGCCATCTGAATTGCTGAACAGCAAGACGCGGTTTCAACGGCTGGCAAGATTCCTTGACATGTATGAACAGCAATATGCTGAGTTTATTAATACAAAGGTTGGATTTTGCAGAAAATACGAAGCAGAGCTTCTTAAAGTACGCGTATATGAAAGGCTGATGGAGCGTGTGAATGCATTGCTGACTCAACTCGAAGCTTTTTTCAAAAGGCTGCCTGATATTCAGGAAAAGCTCTACGATGAACTGGATAACAATATAAAAGCAACGAGCGGAACTATCGGGAACACGTACTATGTTTTCAGCAGCGGAAGGGACAAAGAATCGATTTACAAAGAGCTCGACCTGACCGCGGACAGAGCGGACGAAATAAGCCGAAGCGTGATTGAAACAGCTTATGGAAGACTTTGTGCGGAGCAGCGCCCGTCCGTGCCGGAGAATAAACCATATGCAAATCGAGGCATCGCTGAGAAGTTTATGACGGATTCGGTAAGAACTTTCCGAAAAAGAATTGACAGCGATCCGAATAATCGAGAGATAGTCAATATGGACATCTATACTGCAATAAGCAAACAATGGGATGCAGAGAATGCTGCGCATACGGATGCAGAGCAGATTGAACGTGAGTCGCTGAGGAGTGTGAACTTCGAAGAAGGTGAAGAGTCAAATCGCTTCGACAGAACGTTGGCAAGCAAGCGGGCTTTCATGGCGTGTACGGAGAAGTTATTTGCAATGGCTGCGCCGATGCTTATCAGCGACATTGAGCCTGCGGATATTAATGACGGTACAATAACAACGAGAACAAACACTTTCTGGGGATTTAATCCGATAGTGTCAGAGCGGTATTCGGAAATTGGGGCAACCTTGGGCATCAATGCCGGAACCGAGCAGAATGACGCATATCCGATAAACGAGCTGCATTGCTACAGAGCGGTCTATGGTCTTGAAGCGAAATACATTCCGAAGTTAAATGAGATTAACGGAGGAGTTTACTACGAAAGCTACAAGAATATAATCACCAAAATGGTGCGCCGAGCGGCAGGCGGTGAAGGAGAAAACGCATATGTGTCAAGCCCGCATCTCGATAAGAGATGGCATCGCATTTTGCCTTACGTTACTCCGGAAAAGAATGCTGAAAGCAAAGAAAGATTCTTCCGCGGCGTGTGGCTTGCGCTTGCATACGGAAAGATTCGGGTGAATGAGGACGGCAACTTCTGTTTGCGGCAGCGCGTAGACAACGGCCGGCGTATGAGCATTGATGAGGATGTCGTGATAATGCATGGAGGACGCGGAGTCGACAGAAAAGCGATTTACGGGCTGATCGCGGCATTGAGTGCTGATTTGTACTTCAAAGATATCGTGGTTCCGGAGCTTGAAGTGAAGTATGTTGCGGATGTCAACGGTAAGGACAGCTATGAAGACACAACGGTATTCAAAGCACTGATAAATAACGATTGCGGGCTTAACCCGGTGGATGCTGTGCTGTTGTACTACAACGGTCTGAACAGAGATTTTGATATTGCAGCTCCTATGGTCGGAGCGATCGATCGGATAGCTGAAGAGACCGGATCAAGGTTCGGATTAGATACCGATGCAAAACGTGCTGAAAAAACAAAGTACATGATTTGCAAAGCGTTCTACGATGTGGCAGCACCTGACAAAGAAAAAGACAACTTGTTCAGAGAGTGGAAAGAAAAATTTGCGGAACTCGGTCTGTGATGGCTGAATGACAACTCAATAGCGGTAAAACTCCCGGCGGCACATTAGATGCCGCCGGGGGATTGTGATTAAGGGAGCTTGGTTATGCATACATTTTTTATCAATACATCCGACAAGAATGTTGACGAGGGAAAAATTCTGTTTGATATTAATTACGAGAACAGAACGCTTGTTGCCTTGAAGTGCCGCATCGAGGATTGGACGGACAAGGAGAAAGGCTATTTGGCATGCGTTGAAAAAATGAGCGAAATGATGGATATGTATGATGATATGAACAAACAGTTCAATCTGATTATATATGTTGACCTCTCGGCAATGCGGAAAGAAGCACTCAAACAACATACGATGGCCAATGCTTACAAAGGGTATATGGAAGCGTTGAGCATCGTGTACTGCCGGGTTATGAGAAACACGATAATCAACGCTCTGGAATGCCGCAGCCGCAGCCCGAGAGAAATCCTGATAATGTTCGGTACAGAAGAAAAAAGAATTTATGGTGCTGATATAAGCTCACCTTATAAGAATGATTTGGTTATTGAGCCGCTGCGCCTTTTTATCGGTCTTCCGCCAGACGAGGATATTTTCAAACTTCACGATGATATTGTTTCACCCGAACATAATGATGAAGGAAAAATGAGTAAAGCTCTCGCTGAATCCTGTAAAAAAAATGCAGAGTACTTCAGCGCTGCAGAAATATTTGCAGAGGAGTTTTTGGAGTATTGCCGGAAGGCAGAGACTTCATGCGATCAGGAAGGAATACATGAAGAGTATTTGAGTTTTGTGAGAACGGCGGTAAGCAATAATCAAAAATCGAGAAACGGGACAAGGATTAATGCGATATTGTGCCCTTTGGATAATGAAGCGGAAGCCGACAATAAAGCGGCCAGAACACTGAATTCGCTGCGAATTGCGTGTTATATTCTTGCTTGTGTATACGACGGAACAATTTTCGACAATAACACGGAGCAAAAAGAACTGCGCTCGTTTGACGCTCTGAGCATTGAAAAGATTACAGAGGCACTTGCAGAGAAAAGAAGTGAATATGTTTACGCATTAATATCATTAAATGAAATGAGCAGCAGGTTCAGCGAATTGAAACTTACACCTGTTTTGTACAGCTTTAAAGGAAATGTATTTGACTATAATGAGGACGGAGATGCGATAAGCTGCTCTGTTGAACGTCCGGTCGGTGAGAGTAAGAAAAAAAAGAAAGCAGAAAGAAAAAAACGCAGGAAAAAAGAGGATATTTCCGAAATGGAAGACGGGAGGGTTATCGAAAGCGTCAAGTGCGAAAGGAAGAACTTGCTCAAAGAAAGAAAAGTTGAGTATTTTAGTCATGCGGAAAACTTCAGCGAAAGCCCGGAAATCTCGGAAACAGCAGGCAAATACATAATGCGCTGTGAACGATTAAAAGACTTTCAGCTTGGCTTTCTTAAAAAAGCCCAAAATCATATACTTGGAATTTTGTCTCATTACGCCGGAAAATCTGAAAACAATACAAAGGCAATTCTGCCCAAAAGGAGAGTCAGCCTTGCCGATCCGGATGGCGGAGATGAAACCAGAGAAAACTCGTATACAGCATCCAAACTGCCGGAGGAGCGCGAAATAGAGAATGTTGAACGTATAGCGAAAAAAATCTATAATGGTGCGGTTAAAGAGTATTTAATGTTTGAAGCTCGGGGGCCGCTTGCCGAGATGGATATTTCACGACAATGCGATTGGTTTGCAACAAGGATTCGCAACATTGAATCAAGCAAAAAGATGCTTAAAGTTATGTTTGGTGTGCTTACAGGTTTGTTGACGGTCTCATGCGTGCCGTATATTGCTGTGCAGTGGGACGTGATTAAAGCGTCGGCGGAGTCTGCGCTTGTTGCTGCGGCAACGGTTCTGCTTCCGCTGTTGCTGCTGGCGGGACTTTATGTTTTAGAGTCAGCGAGGTATAAATACAAGTATAGACAAGCATGGCTTGAATTGATGGAAAAATATCAGGAAATTCAGCAGGGAAACCTTGAATCAATAGAAAACTATGATATGCTCATTTGCAAAACAATTCCAACGTTGAGGTGGACCTATGAGTATAAACTTGATGTTGATTTCTTCAAACAGTGCTGCAGTTATGCGAGTGCAAAAATCGTGCATCATAAGAAAAAACTGAAGGAAAGGGTTAACGGCATCGGAAACCTGCTTGATAATCTCGGAGCAAAAGAAAACAGAAGAGCTTCTTATGACAGTGTCGAAAGCGCTCGCGATACTATTGAATTTAACGAGGCGTATTGCTGCGGAGAAAAGAATATTGCGTTTTATACTGTGATTGATCAGAATTTCATAAACGGTCTGTACAGCAAAAGGAGGAAAGATGCATGAACTTGCTCATAAGCACGCTGAAAATTATTTTTACTTTTGCAACAGTATTCTTTGCAGCACTGCCGTTTGTTTTTGAGTACCATACGTACTTAAAAGATAAAGAAAAGAAAACAGCAAACAGGCGTTTCCGAATTATGTGCTTCACAATGATTTATGTTGCTGCATTGACATTTGCGCTTTGTGCTTTGCGTGATGTTATTACGGCTGTAGGCGGGTTGAGCGTAATTTCATGGTTGGCCGCCAAGCTTGCGTTGCCGGTGAGAACGGCGTTCTTTTCGGATGTTGTTGGTGCGCTGTTAATTAACTTCGCTATTGGATTTTTATTCAGATTACTGCTCAGATTTGTGCGGATTGGGATGGGCAAGAGGAGCCTCAGTGAAGGCGAGAAACCGGACGGCGCTTTCAGTCTTGCGCAAAAAGTTGAAATCAAGATAATAAAGCTTTTCAGGAAGGATGTTTGGGTGTCAGCTGCAAGCATCTTGAAAAAACTCAGCATATTTTTATCAGCAGCATATGTTTGTTTATATGTTGTATTTCAATTGATTGCCCTGTTTGGAGCGGATTGGATTCCTTTTGATTTTCTTTCGCTTCTGTTTAACACAGGAACAAAGTATCCGGTGATTGCACTGTTCATTCTTTGGGAAAGCTTCTTTTTCCTTGATGGGATAAATGAGGATATTGATAAATGTCCCGAACCGGATCAATCGAAATTCGAAAAATCTGATGAAGGCGAAATTGATGTTGAAACGATAGACGAAGAGATTCGCAACGTATTTGGAGCTTTTTATGCGTGCGATGTTGATGTGGCTCTGTCGATTGACGATAGTGAGCAGGCAGATGATGCAAAGTGAAACAAAAGCATCACAAGCGAGAAAGGAACACGATTTTATGGAAAAACAAGCAATGGCACAGAGCGTTGATAAAAATAATGTTGCGGATCTTATAACTGAGGCTGTTGAGCATAGTTTCCGCAATTCGGGGCATAAAAACAAGATATATCGAAATTGCATAGAAAGATTGGTAAAGTGCAGCAAAAGTGCAATAATAAACGGCAACATGTTCTCTGCCTTTTCGGAATACTTCGTTCGGTATTTGTCCATTGCAGCTGCAAGAGGTGATAATGTCATTTTTGTATGCAATACCGATGCTGAAATAGAACTTACATATGATTTTCTTGTCCGGAAATTTTCAGAAATAACAAGCCTGCATTGCAATGACAGCACAGGTGAAATTAACTTTGATGATCCGATATGGAAAATAATAAAGATAAAAGGTAACGGGGATAATTCGGAGGAGGCTTCAGTAGATGAAAAGAGCATTCTTGTCACTTCACTGAGATACCTTTCATCTTCACGCTTTGAGAACGACCATAAAAGGTTTATTCATCTTATTGACACTGTTGTGTTTATTGACACGCTCGAAACAATAAACAAGTATAATCGTCAGATGGCAATGTTCAGCACAAGAGTTAAGCATATTGCCGAAACAAATGAATGCCTTGCCAGGAACGGAGGCAGGAACGAAGGGTTTCGTCTGAGATACATGGCACGTCCGATAAAGTATATTTGCTTTGATGATTCGAGGACGCCCGGACTGGACAAGGTCCTTAAAAACCTCACGGCGGAGGAGTTTGAGTCTTTGGATGCAATGCAGTATAATCCAAACGCTGTTGTTAGGTGTTACAATTACGATGGACGCAAGGACGTCGGCGGAAGAGTTGTTGTTCAGCAGTTTGTTAATACACGTGAAGAATTGGGTCCGATGATGAATGTTGCGTTGATGTGTCTGAAGGCGGGAGCAAAATCCGTTACAGTGTTTGCAGATAAAGACATACCATATGAAAACATTAAAGAGTCAATTGCAGCAAATGCGGGAAGCATGGAAATCGGGGAAAAGCAATTTAGGCTTAACCGTGCAGAATGCGATGCAAGCGATTATTCCGTAATCATTGCAATGGACAGTGAAGAGAATCTTCCGAGGACATTGAGAAAGTACGTATCATTGACAGCTTCTGAAAAAACGCTGATAATTATATTTTCAAAGCCGTACATGCTGCGTGATTTTTACTATGCAAATATCGATGAAATCTGGAGCAGGATTCAACTTGCGAGGATTCCGGTTGAAACCGGAACAAAAAAGGATTTTGCGCAGAAATTGCTTATAAGAGCGAGCTCGGGTGGAATGATTGTGGATGAAATATTCCGCTCGGCGTTGAATGTCAGCACGAATGATTACAGAGAAATGGTGAATAGGCAGGATGTCATCTCCATTCTTGCTGATGTGCTGGATATCTACGGCGTGTTGAACGTGGACAAAAAAGCAGACAATGAAAAAGCAAAACTCAGATATAGGGAACAAGTGCTGAAAATTTTCGAGTTTCGTCACGACTGTGTTTTCGGTTATGACGGTAAGTTCTGTTCAGAAGACAGAGTGTTTTTGCGCACAGGAGGAGAGCTGTATGATTTGATCAACGGACGGGACATGGCGTCGTTGATTTTGGACGGCAGCGATAAAACGGAAACTATCCCCCTTCCTCGTGCGAGAATAACTCAGAACTATATTGCAGGCCAAAACCTAATATTTAATGGCAACATCTACACAATTAGAAACATAGATACCGAAAAGGGAATTCTGTATGTTCAGCTTGCGTTTGGAGGCATTAATACAGAGGTACATCAATATATTCAAAACAGAGAATATATTGTCCACCCTGACGACGAAAGTCCTGTTGTACTTGCAAATAATGTTATAGTATTAAAGGGCACTAATGGTGATATTGCCGTTGAGAAGGCTTGTATTTCGGTGTTCAGAGCACCTACAGAGGTTATCACACACGGATATTACGAAGTCAGCTCAAGGACATTTGCGCAGAACAACAATAATCAAAATTATCACAAAATTGATGGTGAAGATGATTCGCTTGCGCAAAGGTCATACAGACGATACGGGAAAGTAGTTAATCCGTATTACAAATCAAAGCCTGCCGTTGCCGGAAATAAGGGAGCTTTGATGATGACAATAAGACTAAACGGAAAACTGGGAGAAAAAACGGAGAGAACTGTGCATCTTGCTGCTGCAATGATCAGGGAAATTATACGCTCGATGTTTCCTTCGGTAGCTGATTCCGTTGCGGTTTGTGCTTCGCAGCAAACTGAGGCATGCAGCAAGGTGGATATCGGAAGACCCAAACTCACCGTGAAAGGAAAAAACAATATTTTCAATAAAGATGTCTTTGAGATTACAATAATCGAGGACAGCGTCACGGAACTGGGAGTTATATCTGCATTATCTGCATCCGGAGAGGACACACTCAAAACGCTTTTCACTCCGATTGATGAATACCTTGAATGGTATTTAAAGTCGGAGAAAAAGAGCAATTACTTATACTACGGAAGCGACAGGGAGCCTGCGGAATTCGATTTTGTGTCCCTCTCAAAGCTCGCTGCATTGTTAGCTGACAGAGACCACGAACTTCGTTTTGGAAGATTACACGAGCGTATAACGAATCGAAATTGTGATTTCTGCGGGAGGAGGGTACGGAAAAATGAAAGATTGGACAGGCTTTCGGACGGCAGGAAAATTTGTGATCAATGCAAGAAACAAATTGTGACGGGAAATAAAAGAGAACTGAAAGAACATACGGCTGCTGCAAAGCTTTTCCTTGAAAGTAATTACGGAATAAAAATTGATAATGAGTATGCAGTTTGTTTTGATTCTGCAGAGAGAATTTTACAAGAAATTAAGGCAAAGGGAGATACGGAATACAAGGGAGATATACCGCTTTTTTCCTTTTTCGAAAAAAGGAGGGTTCACGTTGAAAAAGGGTTGCCATCAGCGAATCTAACCGAATTATTCGTTCGTGAATTGACACATGCCTGGCAGCGAAAAAACGTTCCGGATCTTTCGGCAGACCTTTCGGAAGGGTTGCTTGCCATTGTGGATATACAGTATTTAAGGTTTATCAGCAGGAATGGTTTGGCGGATGAAAGAACAAGCAAGCTGAACAGCTCCTATACGAGAGCAGGCACGGGATATAGGGAGATAGCCGGTAAACTAAAGGAAAACCCTAAGTACAGAAATAATCCGTTTTTGTATTTACTTGCAACTGCTTCGGGAGAATTTTTGGATGAGCTTATCCCGGAGAAACCGCGAAAAAGGGAGATGGGGGAGGATATCTTCGGGAAAAAATATGAGCCAAAAGAATTTGATCGGGTTCTTGAAGGACCCCCGGAGTACTTTTATCGCAATCGTTTGGCATCCGCTCAGCAAATGCTTTATGATTCTATGGTAGAAGCAATTATTCAGCATGTTGAGAGTGTGGACGCAAGCGGACTGAAGGAAGGCAGTGTTTTTACGGTGTCTAAAGCGATAAGCTATGATCGTCCCGATTTGTTTTGGTACAATAACTGCACATATACAGAAGATAAAATCCTTCTTAAGTATGGTGCCGATCGGGAGGAGAGGGAAAAGCTGCAAAAGCAGATGGATGAGATGATTCCGAAATTTGTTGAAGACATTGATGACAAGATGAGCGCATACGATGCGGCGATACGCATCTATGCAAAAGTTGTTAATGCAACGGATTACGATACCATTGCACTCAACGAACAGAAGGCTAAGGGAGGGCCGGCCAAGGATGAAATTGATTATCTGAGAACAATATGCGGAGTTTTTATTAGGGGAACAGCAGTTTGCGAAGGATATGCGCGTGCGATTGCGTATTTGATGCAAAAATGCGGCATTGAGTGTGCCGAAGCCGCCGGATACATAACAAAGGCCGACGGAGGGCAAGGAACGCCGCATGCATGGAACATTATTAAAATAGACGGCGAATACTACCATGTGGATGCAACATGGGATGATTATTCCAATACGAATCAGGCAGTCAAGCATGATGAATTCGGATATAATTATTTCTGCATTACAACGGAAGAAATTCAAAGGACACGAAAAGTCGACCTTTGCCCGACGGATGTTCCGATTTGTTCGGCCGTGGGGGCAAACTATTATTATCACAATTCGTTGATACTAACGAAGTATGATTTGAATGAAATTAAACGGTTTGCCGCCGAGGCAGCGGAGCGGGGGCTTGATAAATTCTCGTTCAAATGCGGCAGTATTGCGGTTTACAGAGAGGCCATTAACAGACTGTTCGTGAGTTCGTCAGAAGGGTTTTCGGCTGTTGGTGCGGCAGCAAAGGCGAATAGAAAGATTGATGGTTCAACATATTCTTATTCATGGGATGCTGAAATACGCACAATAACTATAAAGTTTAAGTTCAAAAACAGGTGACTTTTGAAGGGTTGAAAGGAGACTAAGTCATGAAAAGATTAGTTTCGATTGCAATTATCGTTGTTCTGCTTGCGCTTTGCGCCTGTTCTCCCGCAAAAAGAATTGTGGGGGAGTGGAAAACGCAAAGCACAGTGCTTGGAGTAGTTGTGGAAACAACGTATGTCTTTGATGAAAACGGAACAGGCAAGAAATGCGGAGCCGCCGAAATTCCGTTTACATACGAGGTTCAAGACAATAAACTGTTGATAACAACAAGCATCATAGGTGTTGATGTTTCAAAAAAAGAGTATTCCATTGATTTTAAAGGGAATACGATTATACTTACAGACGAAAATGAAGTCATTGAACTTATAAAGGAAAAGTGATAAAATCAGCATTGACGATTCAAACGCATAAAAGGAGGAGTAATGGAAGAACTTGAGTACAGTCCTCTTCTGAGAAGACTTATTGAGAAAGCAACAGAACTTGACGGCGGACCGAATCATAAGTTAACAGCAGAAGGCTTTATTGCGGCGGTCGTTTGCTATGTCAGAGATGTAAGCGATCCGGACAGCCAAAGACTGAAGAACATGCTGAAGCTGAAACTTCCGACAGCGATAAGCGATCCGAACAATATTGCAACAGACTTCATTTTGCATGCTACCAGTAAAGCCACACCCGAGTCAAGGCGCATTGACGAAAGCTATATTGAAGGGTGTCTTAAAAAGGCGCGCTGCATTGCGGCGAGCGAGGGTTCGGGAGAGGTGCATGCGTACCAGCTGCTGAAATGTATCCTTGACGAGCCGAACGACTTTATACGTAACTATATAGTTTTCGATGATCTCTTCGAGACGGAGCAGACAGTGCCCGGCACACAAGCGCTCGAGGATGCTTACACACGAATATTCGGCAACGACACTGCTGAAGCACAAAAATCATCCCACAGCGGAGAATGCAAGAAGGAGACTCGAAAAGAGGCACAAAAAAGTATTGCGGATATAATCAAAAGAACGAAGCAGATTCAGGAGTATCTGAGCGAGAGAGTCTTTGGTCAGGATAATGCGGTAAGTGTATTCGTTGAGGGATATTTTCGCGCGGAGCTTTCGTCACTGACGGACAAAAGCAGCAATCGACCGCGAGCAACCTTTTTGTTTGCCGGCTCTCCGGGAGTTGGCAAACAAAAAGGTTGCTGAAGCTATCAGCTATGCGGAAGGAAAAGAAATTCCGTTTGTTCGATTCGATATGAGCGAATACTGCGACAAAGAGTCCTCACTTGAATTCATTGGCAGTGACGGTGTTTACAAGGGCTCAAAATCAGGCAATTTCACAAGCTTTGTGAAGAAAAATCCGCGCTGCTTAATTCTTTTGGACGAGGTTGAAAAGGCGCACATTTCAATTATCCATTTATTCCTTCAAATTTTAGATGCAGGAAGGATACGAGACAGCAAAACGGACGAAGAAGTATCCCTTGCGAGCGCAATAATGGTTTTTACAACCAATGCGGGCAAACAGCTTTACGAAAACTCCGAGTCGATTGATTTTTCGGTTTTACCGCGCAAAGTAATTTTAAAGGCATTGCAAAAGGACGTTGAACCAAACACGAAAACGCCGTATTTCCCTGCCGCGATATGCTCAAGATTTGCGTCGGGAAATGTTGTTATGTTCAACCATATTCGAGCGCACGAACTTTGGAAAATAGCGAATCGTGAAGTACTGAGAAGTGCCGAATCCTTTACAAACGAAACCGGAATCGGGATTTCCGTAGACGAAAAGGCATACACGGCACTGCTTCTGGCAGAGGGAGGAGCGGCAGACGCACGTGCAGTAACATCACAGGCAAGGACGTTTTTGAACAACGAGATATATGAGATGCTTAGATTGCTGAGCTCTGACCGGAGCAAAACAGATATTGGAAAGCTCGAGGATATTTCGATTGAAGTTAATTTGCCCGCTGACAACGATGATGTTAACTGTTTGTTCAACAATACAGAAACGCAGAACGTTCTGATAGTATCAACATTGGATATTATTGCAAATTGCAGGGAACAATCTTCGAGTGTTTATTTCTTGGGCGCTGATGATACAGAAAGCGCAAAAAGCATTGTGCACAATAACGAGCTGAGTTTTGCCATTGTGGATTTATCGTTGGGAGAACGCGGTGATTCTGAATTGTTGAATCAGGAGGATATTGAATCAACGGGCAGGGATATTCTTTGGTATCTCCGCGAGAACCTGCCGAACCTGCCGATATATGTCCTTGAAAAGAACTCCCAAACACTGAGTAAAGAAGAAAAGCGTTCTTTGCTTAAACAGGGAATAAGAGGAATCTTGCAGATTGGTGATAATGCAGCAGCCTTTGACAGAAGCATTGAAGATATATGCGTTCGGGTGCATCAGCAGAAAAGTATGAATATGCTGGCAAGAGCGAACAAACTTATCTCGTTTGAAACATCACAGAAGGTGAGTGAGGACGGAAAACATGCGGTAATAACCTTGTTCGATTTTGAAACGGAGACCGCAATAGAAGCTGAGGATTCAAGCAATATAATGAGTACTGTTTCAAGGCCGAACATACGCTTTGAACACGTAATCGGAGCGGAAGATGCAAAGAAAGAACTGAAGTACTTTGTTGAATACCTGAAAAATCCCGGAAAATTTATCGGCACAGGAGTAAGTGCACCAAAAGGCGTAATTCTTTACGGCCCTCCGGGCACGGGCAAAACAATGCTTGCAAAGGCAATGGCAAGTGAGTCGAATGCAACATTCCTTTTTGCGGAGGGAAATCAGTTTTTAAGCAGATATGCGGATGGCGGTTCTGAAAAGGTTCACGAGTTTTTTCGGACAGCACGTAAATACGCACCGTCCATTCTGTTCATCGACGAAATCGATGCTATTGCAAAAGAACGCCGAGGAGAAGATCAAACAGGAGCAGAGGCAACGTTGACGGCGTTCCTTACGGAGATGGATGGGTTCAATAAGGATCTTTCAAAACCTGTATTTGTTCTTGCGGCAACTAATTTTGATGTTGAATCCGGCGGAAGCAAAAGTCTTGATCCTGCGCTCATGCGCAGATTTGACAGAAGAGTTTTAATTGATCTTCCCAACAAAGCAGAGCGACGCACGTATCTCGAAATGAAGATAAACAAAAACAATGTTTTTAACGTGTCCGACAGTAAACTTGAAAACATTGTTGTGCGCTCAACCGGCATGAGTCTTGCTGCACTGGAATCAGTTGCGGAACTCGCTTTGAGAATGGCAATTCGTGACGGAGAAATGAAAGTAGCGGATGAAATTTTTGAAAAGGCGTTTGAAACATTTAATAGCGGGGAATCCCAAAAATGGGATAGTGCAACAATTGAACGCGTAGCTCGACATGAAGCCGGTCATGCGTTTCTTTGCTGGCACGGCGGTGAAACCCCGTCATATGTTACAGTGGTTGCAAGAGCGAATCATGGCGGTTATATGCAGCACGGAGACAACGAGGAAAAAACAATCTACACAAAGCGTGAATTGATTGGAAGGATCCGAACATCTCTGGGCGGGCGTGCGGCTGAGATGGTTTATTACGGCAGCGAAGACGGAATTTCAACCGGTGCAGCGGGAGACTTGGAAACTGCAACATCCTTGGCAAAACGCTTGATATGCAGTTACGGCATGGTTGAAGAGTTCGGCCTTGCAGCAGTAGATCCGAATTCAGTGAGCGGAGAGCTTTCGAACGAGATAAGAAAGAGTATTAACAACATACTGGACATTGAGCTGAAGAAGGCAATACGAATTATCAGTGAGAATCGGGAAGCCGTAGACAAGCTTATTGAAAAATTGCTCAAAGATGATTATGCTGCCGGGGACGAAATAGACGCGATTTTCGCATCATGCATTAAGGGTTAATATAATAAACATTGCGAGACAGCCTTGATGAATGCCCGGAGGGAACGGACTGTCTCGCAATTGCGGAGAAAATGCCACGCCATGGCAGCAAGGCAATGCTGACAGCAATGAAATGATATTAAACGATGCCGTTTGCTAAATGAATGACAACTGAATGCGGATAATAAACGAAACAGCCGTCGCATGACGGCTGTTTTGGCATCCCCGGCGCGATTCGAACGCGCGACCTTCCGCTTAGGAGATGGACCCAGTGCATATATTCCCTATCAACGGGGATAAAGAAAATGCAGTTATATCAAGGCTTTTCTCCATGTTCTCTATAAACCTTGTACAAGCAAAATCAAGCAAAAACAAAGGATTTTAGCCCCCTATTGTTTGCACTCTGTTTGCAAAGGCGCGAAATTTGGCGTTAGCCAAAAGTTCAATTCCCGTCGAGACTTAATTATATTCATGGTATCGTGGACATAGTTTACCATACATAGAGGTTCATTACAAGAGGTATAGAGCCAGTAAAAGTGCCTGTTTTATCTTTTTCAGGAAAGGTAGAGCAGGCACTTTTTTTCATATCTAAACTTAGAAAGAAATGAGGTGAAATCATGAATACACAGATTATTGCCATAGCCAACCAAAAAGGTGGTGTCGGCAAAACAACCACTTGTGCCAATCTTGGAATTGGTCTGGCGCAGTCCGGGAAGAAAGTCCTTCTGATTGACGGAGACCCACAGGGAAGCCTGACCATCAGCTTGGGCAATCCTCAGCCTGATAAGCTGCCCTTTACACTGTCAGACGCTATGGGCCGTATTTTGATGGATGAACCAATTCGTCCCGGCGAGGGTATCCTGCACCACCCTGAGGGCGTAGACCTGATGCCTGCGGACATCCAGCTATCTGGTATGGAGGTATCTCTGGTAAACGCTATGAGCCGAGAAACCATTCTGCGACAATATCTGGACACGCTGAAGGGGCAATACTCCCATATCCTTATTGATTGCCAGCCCTCCCTGGGTATGCTTACGGTCAATGCACTGGCTGCCGCTAATAGGGTTATAATCCCCGTCCAGGCAGAGTATCTTCCAGCTAAAGGTTTGGAGCAGCTTTTGCAAACTATCAATAAGGTTCGCAGACAAATCA
>ERZ827104.663-NODE-663-length-35358-cov-6.682038_pt1 | contig 35358 bp, 23 predicted proteins | sample MGYA00519781_ERZ827104 | MGnify/ENA primary metagenome ERZ827104 (study PRJEB31778, sample SAMEA3449257) | human gut metagenome | biome: human gut; feature: human-associated habitat; material: faeces | place: United Kingdom | collected 2010/2012 ...
GAGCCGAACGGCTATCTGCACATCGGCCACTGCAAGGCGCTGTGCATCGACTTCGGCACGGCCGAGAAGTTCGGCGGCATCTGCAACCTGCGCATGGACGACACGAACCCCTCCAAGGAGGACAACGAGTTCGTCGAGGCCATCCAGGAGGATATCCACTGGCTCGGCTTTGACTGGGGCGACCGGTTCTTCTTCGGCTCGGACTACTTCGAGAAGGATTATGAATACGCCGTGGAGCTCATCAAAAAGGGGCTTGCCTACGTGTGCGAGCTGACGCCGGAGCAGTTCCGCGAATACCGCGGCGATGTGAACACGCCCGCCGTCAGCCCCTGGCGTGACCGCCCGATTGAGGAAAGTCTCGACCTGTTTGCGCGCATGCGCGCCGGCGAGTTCCCGGAGGGCAAGTACACCCTGCGCGCGAAGATCGATCTTGCATCCGGCAACTTCAACATGCGCGACCCCGTGCTCTACCGCATCCGGTATATCGAGCACCACCGTCAGGGCACGAAGTGGTGCATCTTCCCGATGTATGACTTTGCACACCCGATCCAGGACGCGCTCGAGGGCATCACGCACTCGCTGTGCTCGCTGGAATATGAGGATCACCGCCCGCTGTACGACTGGGTCGTGAACAACGTGTCCGTGCCGTGCAAGCCGCGCCAGATCGAGTTTTCGCGCCTCGGCATTAACTACACCGTCATGTCCAAGCGCAAGCTGCGCCGTCTCGTCGAGGAGGGCTATGTCTCCGGCTGGGACGATCCGCGCATGCCGACGCTGTGCGGTCTGCGCCGCCGCGGCTACACGCCGGCGTCCATCCGCAATTTCTGTGAGCGCATCGGCGTGTCCAAGGTCGCGTCCACGGTCGATTACAGCTTTCTGGAGCACTGCCTGCGCGAGGATCTCAACCTCCACGCCCAGCGCGCCATGGCCGTGCTGCACCCGGTGAAGCTGCGCATCACGAACTACCCCGAGGGGCAGAGCGAGACGTTCGCCATCGAAAACAACCCCGAGGATGAAAATGCCGGCACGCGCGACGTGACATTCTCCAATGAGCTGTGGATCGAGGCCGACGACTTCATGAAGGAGCCGCCGAAGAAATACAACCGCCTCTACCCCGGCAACGAGGTACGCATCAAGGGTGCCTACATCGTCCGCTGCACCGGCTGCGTCAAGGACGCGGACGGCAACGTGACGGAAGTGCTGTGCGAATACGACCCCGAGACCCGCGGCGGCAACACACCTGACGGCCGCAAGGTGCGCGGCACGATCCACTGGGTCGATGCGCACAACTGCGCCGACGCCGAGGTGCGTCTGTACGATAATCTCTTCGCCGACGCCGACCCCGAGGGCGACGGCAAGGACTATCTGGAGTGCCTGAATCCGGACTCGCTGTCTGTGCTCACCGGCTGCAAGGTCGAGCGGATGCTCGCCGGCGCCGAGGCACCGGCTGCGTTCCAGTTTCTGCGTCTCGGCTACTTTGCCGTGGACAACAAGGACTCGACGCCCGAACACCTGGTGTTTAACCGCGCCGTCGCGCTCAAGGACAGCTTCAAGAAAGCCTGACCACAAGATTTTGTACCCTGTCCCTCCCGCCGAAAACGGGAGGGACAAGTTTTTATGTATGACGAAAATGTGAATTTGCTGTTGACAAGCGCAGCTCCCGGTGGTATGCTGTGCAAGCTGATATTTTTAAGTCGGTACGAGATACCGGCAAGGTGTCACGGTCAATGGAATCACTGCGGGGTCTCCCCGCGCGTTGCCGCCTTGTCTGTATCCGGACAGGGTGTTTTTTTATGCCCGGAGGAGGGATCGCTGTGGAGCTGAAATTCAAGGCAAAGATCATGGATGAGGCCGCCATCGACCGTACACTTGTGCGCATCGCGCACGAGATCCTCGAGAAAAACGACGGCACGGACGACCTGTGCCTGATCGGCATCCGCACGCGCGGTGTGCCGCTGGCACGCCGGCTCGCAAAGAACATCGAGAAGATCGACGGCGTGCAGCTACCGGTCGGCGAGCTGGACATCTCGCTCTACCGGGACGATCTGTCCACGGTCGCGGATACGCCGGTGCTCAACCGGACGGATATCCCCTTCCCCGTCGCGGGCAAGACCGTCGTGCTCGTCGACGATGTCATCTACACCTGCCGCACCGCGCGCGCAGCGCTCGACGCGGTGATGCAACTCGGCCGCCCGGCGCGCATCCAGCTCTTTTCCCTGATCGACCGCGGCCACTCCGAGCTGCCGATCAAAGCCAATTACGTCGGCAAAAACATCCCGACCGCCAAGAGTGAGGTCGTGGCCGTCCGCCTGCAGGAGACGGACGGAGAGAACAGTGTCTGTATCCTCGAGAGAGGATAAAGAATAGATTAAATTTTCACGGGAGGAAAAAATCTATGAGTAAAAGTTCCATCGGTACCGAGCCGGTGTACGACGCACGTACACTCGGCAAGCCCAGAATGTTCATTCTGGGTCTCCAGCACATGTTCGCCATGTTCGGCGCGACCGTCCTCGTCCCGGCGCTCTCCGGCCTCGACGTCGCAACGACGCTGCTGTTCGCCGGCCTCGGCACGCTGCTGTTCCACCTGCTGACAAAGGGTAAGGTCCCGGCCTTCCTCGGCAGCTCGTTCGCCTTCATCGGCGGCTACAACGCCGTGCGCACCATCGGGACGAATCCGGACGGCTCCGCGATCTATAATAACGACCTGCTGGCCTACGCCTGCTTCGGCGTCGCCATCGCGGGCCTGATGTACATCATCCTGTCGACCCTGTTCAAGGTCTTCGGCGTCAAGAAAGTCATGCGCTACTTCCCGCCGATCGTCACCGGCCCGATCATCATCGCCATCGGCCTGACGCTGTCCTCTTCCGCCATCACCAACTGCCGTGCCAACTGGCTTGTCGCCGTCGTCGCGATCCTGATCGTCATCGGCTTCAACATGTGGGGCAAGGGCATGACCAAGATCATCCCGATCCTGCTCGGCGTGCTCGGCTCTTACATCTTCGCACTCATCGTTGATCCCGCGGAGCGCGCCTCCGTCGCCGCTGCCGTCAGCAGCGCCAAATGGTTTGGCCTGCCGATCTTCTGGAAAAACAGCGTGTTCCACCTCTTCGCCGGCCCGGTCGACAGCGGCGTCCTCTGGTCTGCCGTGCTGACGGTCGTGCCGCTGTCCCTCGCCACCATGGTCGAGCACATCGGCGACATCTGCGCCATCTCCTCCACCTGCGGCAAGAACTTCATGGTCGACCCCGGCTTCCACCGCACCCTGCTGGGCGACGGCCTGGCCACCACCCTCGCTTCCCTCTTCGGCGCTCCGGCCAACACCACCTACGGTGAGAACACCGGCGTGCTTGCCCTGTCCCGCGTCTACGATCCCCGCGTGATCCGCATCGCAGCCTGCATCGCGATCGTCGTGTCCTTCTGCCCGAAGTTTGCGGCCCTCGTGTCCGCCATGCCGACGGCCACCATCGGCGGTGTGTCCCTCGTGCTCTACGGCATGATCTCCGCTGTCGGCGTGCGCAACGTCGTCGAGAACAAGGTCGACTTCACCAACACCCGCAACGTCATCATCGCCGCGCTCATCCTGGTGCTCGCCATCGGCATCACCTACTCCGGCAGCATCCAGATCGGCGTCGTGTCCCTGTCGGGTCTGGCCGTCGCCTCCATCGTGGGTATCCTGCTCAACGCCATCCTGCCCGGCAAGGACTACACCTTCGAGCAGAACGATCAGGGCGCGACCTCCGTGGACTTCAAGGTCTGAGCCAAAATCAAAACCAGATCAGCACCGGCCGCCGCAGCGCAATGCTGCGGCGGCCTTTTGCTTTGCGCTTCGCCGAGCGACGCGATTGTTAAATTTATGGCCGGATTTTTCCAAAAAATCAGTTGTAGTTTGCGAAAAAATGCGTTATCATGAATGTGTTTGAGAGCAAAAAAGAACCAAAATACAAATAAAAACGGAGGAGCAACATGAAATTTTCCAGTAAGATCGAAAAGTGCGGCCTCTCGCCCATGCGCAAGTTCGCGCCCTACGCAAATGAGGCTGCCAAAAAAGGCAAGAAACTCTACCACCTGAACATCGGCCAGCCCGATATTGCCACCCCCGCGGCTTACTTTGAGGCTGTGAAAAACTTCAGCCAGCCCGTGCTGGCCTACGCCCCGTCCGACGGCGTGCCCGAGATGATCGACGCGGTCGTCAACTACTACGGCAAGATCGACGCGCCCATCACCAACAAGCAGGTGCTCATCACCACCGGCGGCAGCGAGGCGCTGCAGATCGCGCTCAGCTGCATTCTCGACGAGGGCGACGAGATCATCATCCCCGAGCCGTTCTACCCGAATTACAGCACGTTCGTCACGCTGACCGGTGCGACCATCCGCCCGATCACCACGACGCCGGAGGAAAACTACAAGTTCGCCATCCGCGAGCGTGTTGAAGCCTGCATCAACGAGCACACCCGCGCCATCCTCTTCACGAACCCCGGCAACCCGACCGGCACCGTCCTCACCGAGGAAGAGCTCAGGCTCATGGCCGACATCGCCAAAGAGCATGATCTGTTCCTCATCGGCGACGAAGTGTACCGCGAGTTTGTCTACGGCGGCGAGAAGCTCATGAGCCTGCTGCAGCTCGAGGGCTACGAGGACAATGTCGTCGTCATCGACTCCGTGTCCAAGCGCTTCAGCGCCTGCGGCGCGCGCATCGGCTGCGTCATCACGCGCAACGGTGAGCTCTACAACAACGCCATGAAATGGTGCCAGGGCCGCCTGTGCGCCTCCACGATCGACCAGGTCGCGTCCGCCGCGCTCTATACCGTCGGCCCCGAGTATTTCGACGCCGTGCGCAAGGAATATAAGGCGCGCCGCGACACGCTCGTCGAGGGGCTCAAGAAGATCCCCGGCGTCATCTACTCCGAGCCGAAGGGCGCGTTCTACGTCATGGCCAAGCTCCCCGTGGACGATGCAGAGAAGTTCCAGCTTTTCATGCTCGAGGAGTTTGACGACAACGGCGACACGCTCATGTTCACCCCGGCCGAGAGCTTCTACAAGACCCCGCACACCGGCGTCAATGAGATCCGCATGGCATACGTCATCAACCAGGACGCCCTCAAGCGCTCCATGGAGCTGCTGGCCAAGGGCATCGAGGCCTATAACAATAAGTAAGTTCCATACGCAAAAACCGTCCGCTCCCGATCGGGAACGGACGGTTTTTTGTTGGATTCAGTTGGCTTTCTGTCGGCGCTTGAGATTGAGCAGCACGACGGCCGAGAGTACGCATACACAGCCGAGCGCGCTGAGCGGCGTGAGCTTTTCGTGGAACACGAAGATGCCGACCAGCGTCGCCACGACCGGCTCAAACGACGCGAGGATGGACGCCTTGCCGGTCTCAAGCCCCGTGAGGCCGTAGGTATAGAGCAGGTATGGCAGATAGCACGTGACGATGCCAAGCGCCGTGCACAGGCCGAGCCCCTTCCACGAGCCGAACATGACGCCGAGCGGCTGCGCCGCGCCCCAGATGATGACCGCGCCGATGGTGGTCAGCAGGCAGGAGTAAAAGTTGATGGTGTTGCTCGAGTAGCCGCGGTCGAGCGCGTAGCGGGCAAAGATGCTGTACAGCGCATAACCGAAGCCGGCGCCGAGGCCGTAGAGGATACCGACCGTGGAGAGCTTGTGCTCCCCGCCGACGAGCGACACCAGACAGCAGCCGGCAAACGCCAGCACGAGCGCAAGGAGCTTTTGCACCGTGATGCGCTCATGAAACAGGATCAGCGAGAGCACCATAACGATCGACGGCGCGGTGTACAGCAGCACGGCAGCCGTGGACAGATCCATGATCGTGATGGCCTGAAAGTAGCAGTAGGTAAAAAACAGCAGGCTGCAGATGCCGGTGCCGAAAAAGCACCAGATGTCTTTCAGGCGGATGCGAAACTGCTTCGGATCGCGCACGAGCATCGTCACGGCAAACAGCAGCGCCGCGATGCCGCAGCGCAGCACGATCGCACCCGTCGAGTCCACGCCATAGGTCGCCAGCGTGCGCGTGAACAGACCCATTAACCCCCAGAGGCACCCCGCCGTGATGACGGACGCCGTATATTTCTGCATTCTGCACCCCTCCAGATCAGGCTTTCGACAGAGCATGATATCAGGTTTCCGGACGCTTGTCAATTTGTGCGGTGGAGAAAGTTTTGCGCGGCATTTGCGTTTGCCCACTTGCCAAGCTGCGGCCGCTGTGGTAAGATAAACACACCGCCTTTGGCGGCATGCGGACACAGCGATCAGCTCCGCCTCGGAAACCTCCCTGTGTCAAAATAAAGGCTTATGAGCGGCGGCCAACACCGCCGCTTTCTGTTTGCGCCTGTGATGGAATTGGTAGACATGCGAGATTTAGGTTCTCGTGCTTTCAGCGTGTGGGTTCGAGTCCCTTCAGGCGCACCAAACCCCACGGCGGCTGTTGACCGGCCGCCGTGGGGTTTTTCTTATTTTTTATTGGATAAGCGCCGTTCATTCCGGTGCGACCGCCGCCCGCAGCCGCACCGCACCGAGCGCGAGTTCGTCGCACGTCAGGCCGGAATAGCGCAGGATGAGCGCATTTTTGTACCGCCCTTTGACAGCCGCCTGCTGCTCGACCGGCACGGCATAGACCCCCTGCTGCAGCATCCGCCGAACGAGCGCATCGGTAAAATCAACACCGTCAAACGCAGCAACCAGGTTCACACCCGCAGCGCCGCCGCTGATGTGCACCATGCGGCCAAATTGCGTATGCAGACAATCCGTCAGATGGTCACGGCGCGCCCTGTATTCCTTTTTCATGCGCCGCATGTGCCGTTCGAGCTCCCCGTCGCGCAAAAATGCCGCCAGTGCAAGCTGCTCGATCGAGTTGGTGTGATGATCCGACAGGCGCTTTTGCGCACACAGCGCGGCGACAAGCTGCCGCGGCACGACCATATAGCCCAGGCGCACGGACGGAAAGAGCACCTTGCTGAACGTTCCAACGGAGAGAACACACTCCGGCGAGAGCTCGAAGAGCGACGATGTCGGCGGCGCGTCATAGTTAAACTCACTCTCGAAATTGTCTTCCAGAATGTATGCCCCGGCGCGTTTGGCAAACGCGACCAGCTCCATGCGGCGCGTGATCGGCATGACGGCTCCGGTGGGAAACTGCCGCGCCGGCGAGCAGATGATGAGCGTGGGTTTGCGCCCGACCGGAATCCGCGGCGTATCTCCTATGTGCAGAAAATATGCGAAACCTTTTGCCATGAACACCGTCTTTCCCGGTAAAGGAAGGTGGTTATTTATGAAAAAAGCAAGACTGCTTCCCGCACTGATCCTGGCCCTGCTGTTCCTCCTCCCCGCCGGCTGCGGCAAACAGACCACGGCCGCATCGCAGCCAACGCCGACGCCCGCCGAAACCGCAACTGCATCCGGAACTGCCGGAACACTGCGCGTGCAGGTGCCGGACGGTTGGAAGTACGAAGTATGCCCCGAGGGGACGCTCGACGGCTCGGAGACCGACTTCGGCATAAAGATCTGGCCGGACAGCGGCTCGGACAGCTATGTGCAGCTCTATCGGTCGGACAGCTTCGGCGTGTGCGGCACGGGGCTGAAGGAAGAGACCCTGACGCTCGCGGGAGACAGTGTCTCCGCCGGGTACTATGACGGCGACAAAAACTGGACGTTTCTCAGCTTCCAGGGCAAAAACAGCGGCCTCGTCGCATGGGCCGACCCGAACGCTCCGTGGTTCGCGGCTCAGGGTGAGCAGGTACTCGCCATGCTCGACACAGTCGAATGGGAACCGGCAGCATAAAGTAAATTCTGAGAGAACAGCACGTCCCGCAGCAGAACCTCTGCTGCGGGGCGATTTTTATTTGCTGCACTTTGTATTTGCTGTGCTTTATTTCGCCGCGGCGGGGACGGCGGCGGGTTCCATCTCCTCGGCCGCTTCGGTCTCCGGCTGCGCGGCGGCAAAGCCGTTCTCATAGCCGTGCTCGCGGATGTACTTGCGGTTTTTGTACACACCAATGGTCAGGAACGGAACGACCACGACCGCGATGCCGAGATAGCCGCAGTAGCCATAGCCGTACTTGATGATGTTCGTGAGGCCGGCCATGGAGATGGACATGGACAAAATGATGATGAACGCGGACACGATGGCGCTGCGCACCGGCGCGGACTGAATACCGCGGAACATCGGGAGCTTTTCAAAGCGGGCGACAAAGCCGAAGATCGTCGTCACGCCCGTGGAGATGAGGCAGAGCATGAGGCAGACACCGTAGACCGCGGTGAGCGCGCGGATGCCCATGGAATTGCAGACGGTGAGCGTGGGGATGGTCGTGCCGCCGTCTACGGCGGTGTAGACGCCGCGCCAGCAGATGAGCATAAACACGGAGAGCACGAGCGCAACGGCGTTCATGACAAAGGAGATCCACATGGCCTTGGCACAGCCCTGCTTGCTGCGCATGGTCGTGCCGCAGGCGATCATGGTCGGGAGCGTGACGCACTGGAAGCCGGCATAGGTGAAGGCGTTAAAGATCGCTTTGGGGACGTTGGCAAAGCCGGTCGTCCGGAAGTCCGCGGAGAGCACCGTGAACAGCGGCGACTCGCTCTTGAAAATGCCGATGGCGTAGATGGTGATGGCGGTGACGAGGATGGCGATGCCCATATAGGTGGACGCCGCGCGGACGATGCCAGCACCAAAGATGGTCAGGAGCAGCACGAGGCAGCCGACGGCCACGACACCGAGATAATAATTGACGCCGAAATAGCTCCGCAGCGCGGAGGCCGCGCCCGAGATAGCCGCCGCGACGGCCATGAGCACCATGATGTAAAAGAAGATCTCAAAGAGCCACTCGATCTTATCGAAGGGATGGTAGAGCGTCTCAAAGAGTTGCTTGTAGCTTGTCAGGCCGCGGGAATTGTACATAATCATGGCCTCGCGCATCGTGAGCGTGAGCAGCAGCATGGCAATGACGGCCGACACGATGCCGGCCCAGCCGAGGCCGACATAGTAGGTATTGGCCTGGTTGCCGGTCGCAAAGCCGCCGCCGGCGTGCGCGGAAAACAGCACCGCGCCGACCGAAAAGGCGGCAAAAAACGGGGTCTTGGGTATGGATCTGGTTTTGGTCTGGGTTTTCATGATTCGTTCCTCCTGCAAAATGATCTGATGGTTTGGCAGGAAAAAAGAAAACCCTCCGTCTTTCCTGCCCTTTGGCAGAAGAGACGAAAGGCCGAAAACCCTCCGCGGTACCACTCTTCTTCGTCCCCCCATGACCGGGGACGCACTCTTCCGGGATACCATCATATCCCTGCACGCTAACGGGCGCGCCCGTCTGCACCTACTCGTCGTTCAGCGCAGCCGCTGTTCAGCCAGTTCGGCAGGTCTGTACGCTTTGTGCCTCGCACCACCCGGCACTTCTCTGAAAGGTCGTTCCTGCTTACTACTCTGTGTCTTCGCGTTTGATGGCTTGATGATAACACCCGCGCCCGGGCAGCGTCAAGACGCGCTTTGACCGAAAAAACTTAAAAAATCCGAAGAAACTTTGTCGTATCTGTCAAGACGTTTTCTGACACAGCGACGCGCAAAAAAGCCGGCCGTTTCCGAAGAAACGGCCGGCTCGCGTCAGGTTTGGTTTTCCTCCGCTGTCACACGCGGCTCATGCAGCAAAGTGCTTATACAGGAAGCACACGATCTGCGCGCGGGTGCAGCTGGCATTCGGGCTGAAGCAGTTGTTGCCGGTACCGCCGGTAATGCCTGCGGCAGCGGCCCATGCAACGGCTTCGGCATAGTACGCCGTCGGCGCAACATCGTCAAACGACGTCGCATGTTCCACGGCCGGAGAGCCGGCATAGCGATACAGGAACATGATCGCCTGCGCACGGGTCACCTGCGCATTGGGGCTGAAGTGATCTCTGCTGGTGCCGCCGGTGATGCCCTTTGCGACCGCCCAGAGCACCGCCTGATAGTAATAATCATCCGTGGAGACATCCACGAAGGGGTTGTTCGTGGTCTCGGGCGTCGGTCTGCCGGCCGCGCACCACAGGAACATAATCGCCTGCGCGCGGGTGCAGGTCATGTTGGGCGAGAAGTGCGTGCTGTCCGTGCCGCCGGTCACGCTTGCGCCAACGGCCCACTGGACGGCGTCGTAATAATAGGCATTCTCCGGGACGTCCACGAAATTGATCGCAGGCTTCGGCGCGACGAGCGTCGGCGCGTTGCCCTGGCGGACGATACCGTCAAGCACCCAACTGTCGATCGTGAATTTGGTCTCGCGCACCACGATGTCAAAGTTGGAAATGCCCTCGGCAAGCGCCGTGCGCAGCTCCTTGTCCTCGCACTGGTTGTCGTTGAGCAGGTCGCGGAAGGCCTCGCTCTTGAGCTCTGCCGCAGTCATGCCGGCGGTCTCCTTGACGACGCCGGTGTTGCCGAGCATGGTCACGTTCTCGCCGACCGCCTTGGGCTCGGCGATGACCGCGTTGCCGGAGCGCTGCTCCTGCTCACTGTTGAAGTAGCCGTAGATGATCGTGCCGATGGCGGTATTGCGGCCGGTGATGCCGCCGATGTCGCCGGTGGCGTTCTTGGACACCAGCTTCACGTCAGCATAGTTGTTGCCGGCCACGCCGGCCTGCATGCCGGCAATGCCGCCGATGGTGGCGGAGTTGACGCCCGCCTCGGCATAGATGCTGCCGCGGGCGTAGTTGTTGGCCACGATGGCAAAGCCGTCCTGGCCGACGATGCCGCCGGCAAGCGCCGTGCCGCCGGTCGAGATCGACGTGATGTCGACCTGCGCGCCGCAGTTGAGGATCATGCTGTTGTAGCAGTAGGCCGTGATGCCGCCGTTCTGGCTCCAGTCAACGGACTTGTTGTAGATCGTGCCGGAGACGGCGCAGTTGTTGATGACGGCGCCGGCGCCGGTCTCGCTGTTGTCGGTGACACCGGCGATGATGCCGGCGTAGGTACGCACGGCGTCCGGACGCGCGATGTAGATCTCCGCATCCGCCACGGCGAGATTGCGCACGACCGCACCGTCAATGCAGGCGAACAGGCCGGCGGAGACGTAGTCTGCGGGCGCTTCCTGCGTGCCGATCTTCATGCCGCTGATGCAGTGATTCTGACCGTCGAAAACACCAGAGAAGTAGTGGCCGCCCGCGCTGCCGACCGGCATCCACTGGGCATCGCCAAGGTCGATATCGGCCGTGAGCACGATGTACTCACCGTCGAAGTGCTCATCGGCGTTGACCGCCGCAGCAAAGGCGCGAAGCTGCGCCGCCGTTGCGATCTGGTAAGGATCGTTCTGCGTACCGGTGCCGCCCGCAAAGATGGTGGACGGATCGGCGGGATCGTAAGTGCTCGTGTCGCCGAGCAGCGCCTTGTTGACGGCGACGGACAGCGCCGCTTTGAGCGTCTGGTCGTCGCTCGTGCCGACGGAGCCATTCTTCACGGTCTGGTCTTTGATGAGTGCCGCAAGGATCTCAGCGCTGTTGGCGGCGTCAAAGTCGGCCGGGTCGACGACCTCGGCGGAGACGATCTTCTTGTCCTTGACCGTGATGCGCACGATGACCTTCGCGTCCGCGTCGCGGCCGTAGTAGGTGCCGTCCTTGTAATCATAGTTGATGCTCGGATCCGGACGCTCGACCGGGACATAGGTGATGTCCGCGGTGCCGGTGCCGAACACGACGGTACCGCTCTGAAGCGTCCAGGTACGCAGCGCGGCGGGCAGATCGTCCTCGGAGATCGGGAACGCGCCGAAGTTCGCGTTGAGCTTGTCGGCGAGCGCCTGCGCGGTCATGTCTGCGGCCGGGAGCGCCTCGACATTGCTGACGAACGAACCGCTCATGAATTCGCCGTCCTCATTGTAGCCGGACGGGACCTGGCTGCCGAATGCGACCGGCGGGTCGAACGTCTGATCCTTGATGGTCAGCGCCGCGCCGTCACTGAAGTAGGTGTCATAGCTCTCGCTGATGGCGGTGGCCATGCCGGCAATGGCGCCGACGAAGCGCGTCCAGCTACGGGAGGTGAGGTTGCTGGTGGTGTAGCAGTTGGCGATCGTACCGGCCTGGCAGCCTGCAATGCCGCCGAGGTAGGTCACGCCGCCGTCGTCCACGTTCTCGCGGTCGGTCTCACCGGAGATGTCGCCGAGCGCGTAGCAGTTGACGATCATGCCGAAGGCGTTCATGGCGCTGATGCCGCCGGCCTCGGCGTTGGCCGTCTTGCAGAAGGCGTCGAGCGTGACATCGGTCCAGGAGTTGAGGATGTAGCTGCGCTGGCTGTAACCGATCAGGCCGCCGGCGAAGCTGTTGTTGGCGTAGTCGCCGTCTTCGGTGCGCACGGTGATGTCACCGGTCGCCCAGCAGTTGTTGATGACCGCAAGGTCGCAGCAGCCGGCCAGCGCGCCGCCGATGGCGGACTCCTTGTCGGCCGTGAGGTGGATGCTGACGTTCTCCATGCCGAGGTTTTCCACGACGGAGCCGTTCATGAGCGCCGCGAAGAGGCCGAAGTAGATGCGGTCTTCCGCGCTCACCGGGGCAGCCTTGCTGCCGATGGCCATGTTGGAGATCTTGTGACCCTGGCCGTCAAAGCTGCCGCGGAAGGCCTGCGTGCCGTTGGCCATGTGGCCGATCGGCGTCCAGACTTCGCCGGCGAGATCGATGTCCGCGCCGAGGACGATGTATTTGCCGGAGTAATCCGTCTTGGCAAACGAGGCCGCAAACGCCTTGAGCTGGTCAAGGTTCTGGATGACCCAGGGGTCGGTCTCCGTGCCGGAGCCGCGCTCGAAGAAGTCGAGCACCGGGGCATCCGGCTGGACAAAGACGTCCGCGCCGAGCACGGTCTTGCCGTTCTGGACTTCCCAGCCGTACCACGCGGCGGGACGCATGGCGATGAGCATATCGGTCGTGAAGCCGATGTCGCCGCTCGTGAGGAACTTGTCCGTCGCGGCGAGGCCCTCGGCCGTGAGGCCGTGGTTCATGGTGTCGACAAAGGCGGCGCTGGAGGTGTCCGCACCGGCGACGTTGTTCGTGTCGCCGCTGACGAGATCGCCGAAAGCGGCCGCAGCACCGGCCGTGCCGTTGACGGTCACGGAGGCTTTGCTGTTGAAGTAGCAGCCGGTCACGATGCCGTTGTAGCTGCGGCTCGTGGACATCTGGCCGATGAGGCTGCCAACAGCCGGCTCATCCGGCGTGATGGCCATCGTCAGCGCGACATTGCCGGCAGCGTAGCAGTTGTGGAATACGCCGGTCGCCTGGCCGACGAGACCGCCGACGGAGGCGCTGACCTTGGAAGAGGTCGTGTAGCCTGAGATGGCCGTCACGTCGCCGAGGGCGGCGCAGTTGGCGATCATGCTGCCGTTGGAGTTGGTGGCAACGAGGCCGCCGGCCGAGCACAGGCCGTTTGCGGAGTTGACCTGCACGGTCACATCCGTCCAGGAGTTGGTGAGGTAAGCGTTGAGATAGAGCGATGCGGTCAGGCCACCGCCATATGCCCACTGCTTGCCCTCCGCACTGACGATGCCGCCGACGACGGAGCAGTGATCAATGCGTGCATTCTTGCCCATGCCGAGCGAGCCGCCGACAAGGCCGCCGACGAACGGACGATCCCAGTCACCGGTGAGCTTGCCGTACACGGCAACGTTGGTCAGGTTCAGATTCGAGAGCGCGGCGTCGTTTGCCAGCACGTCGAAGAAGCCGACGCCGGCCTGCTCGAGCGGCGCGCGCTCGGTGCCGATGCGCACACCGGAGACGGTGTGGCCGCGGCCGTCAAAGTTGCCGGCGAAGTAGTGGATGGGCGTCCACGCGCCGTTGAGGGTGATGTCCGCATCCAGCGCGACATACTGACCCGCATAGTCGGTCGCATCGTCACCGATGGTGGAGGCGGCAAACGCGCGAAGCTGCGCCTCCGTCTCGATGACGAAGGGATCGGCCTTGGTGCCGGTGCCGGAGGCAAAGATGCCCTCGGCCTTCACGCCGGGCAGGACCTTGCCGTTGTCGGTGCCCCAGCTCTGCCAGGCCGCCGGACGCATGGCCGCAAGACCCGCTGCCGTATAGCCGGAGAACTTGCCGCTGTTGATGAGATATGCATCCGTTGCGGCGAGACCCTCGGCGGAAATGCCCTGATTCATAACGGCGGCAAAGGCGTCGTTCGTGACGTCGTCCTGCGCCGTGATCTTGTTGTAGTTGATGCCGCTGTACCAGCTATCGGGCGTCTTGCCAACCGCGACGAGCTCCTTGCTCTCGCCGTTGACGGTGAGCACCGCCCTGCTGCTGTAATGGCTGTCCACGACGGCGCTGCCGCTCTGCTCAGCGATGAGCAGGCCGGCATAGGCGTCGTACTCGCTGCTGGAATTCGTCAGGGTGACGTTGCCGGCAGCGTAGCAGTTTTCCGTCAGGAACGGAGCCGAGGCCGTCAGGCCGCCCGCTCTGCTGCGGTTATACTCCAGGCTGTTGCCGCTGGCGGTGACATCGCCGAGCGCGGCGCAGTTGCCGAGGAAGCTGCTGCTGCCGAACGTGGCGACAAGGCCGGCCGCATTGGCAACATACTTGCTGCTCGACGCAGTGACGTCGATATCCGTGTAGCAGTTGCTGACGTAGTTGGTGCCGCCGAGTCTGCCGGCGAGGCCGCCCGCGTACACGTGCATGCCGGAGGACGCGGAAATGGTGCTGCCCGTGACCGAGCAGTTGTCGATGCGGACGTCGGCGCCCATGGTCTGCCCGCCGGCAACAAGGCCGCCGGCATAGACCGTATCATCCAGGCTGCTGCCGGTGCGCGCGACGCAGATCGTGACGTCCGTCAGCTTGAGGTTGCTGATCGATGCGCCATTGGCCAGCGTCTCGAAGAAGCCGGCTGCGGTGCGCTCCGACGGCTGCGCGCTCGTGCCGATGGTCATGCCGGAAACGGTGTGGCCGTTGCCGTCAAAACTGCCGCCGAACTTGGCGATCGGCGTCCAGGCGGCATCCGAGAGCGCGATATCGGCATCGAGCCGGATGTACAGGTTCGTGGTGCTGAGCTTGCCGCTGCGGGTGGCCTCAGCGAATCCGCGCAACTGTGCCTCGGTCTCGATGCGGTAAGGATCGGCCTGCGTGCCCTCGCCGCCGGCGAAGAAATCGCTCGGATCGGTGGGCGCAGCGGCGCTTTCACCGGTCGGAAGCAGGCGGCCGTTTTCGATCTGCCAGCTATTCCAGCCGCTTTCGCTCATGCTCAGCAGACGGCTCATCGTAACGCCGTTACCCAGCAGGCCAATACTCTTGTCAGAGAAATACGCCTGCGCATCGGCCAGCTTTTCCTCCGTGAGCGCATCGTTGAGCTTGTCCGCCAGCACGCCGGAGGTGAGCTCCGCCAACGTCAGACCGGCGCACGCTTCCTGATCGCTGACAGAGTAGCTGACCGTGGAATAGCCGACCGCGACCGGCTCGGCCACCGCTTCATCGCCGTAATAGGTCTGCGCCGCATCGGCGTTGAACCAGCAGCGATAGGCCGCCGTGGAATACACCGGGCTGCCAGCGATACCGCCGATGGGGACATCGGAGCCGTCGCCCGCGTCGGACATGGCGTCCATGTGCAGGGTTACGTCCGAGTAGCAGGCATAGATCGCGCCGCAGCTATACCCGACGATGCCGCCCACGCCGTACATCATGGAGCCGTCGCAGTAGTTGCCGATCGTGCCGAATGCCGCGCAGTTGACGACTGCGGAATCATTGCTCGTCCAGCCGACGATGCCGCCCGCGCCAGTATCACTGCCATTGGCAGCGATCTGCACGTCCGCCCAGGTGTTGCACACCAGGCTCTTGCCGCCGCCGTTGCCGACGACGCCGCCGACGTAGGTATAGGTGTTATCACCGGCCGCATCGCTGACGATCGTGCCGCTGACCCAGCAGCCGTCGATCACGCTGCTCTCGCCGGTGCCGGCCGCCAGAATGGCAACCGCGGGGTCGACATCCGTGGTCTTGTTGTTGATGAACGCATCCTTGACGCCGAGGTTGCGGATCGCGCCGCCCTGGCCGACAAGGCCGAAGAGACCGGCATACTCGTACGCGGCGGGCTCGGCCTTCGTGCCGATGGTCAGGCCGGCGATCGTGTGGTTATCGCCGTTGAAGATACCGTTGAAGCTGCCGTTGTCGCCGCCGATCGGCATCCAGCTCTCGCCGGTGAGGTCAAGATCCTCGTCGAGCGTGACGTACTGGCTCTCGTAGGTCTCACCGCCGTTGACTGAGGCCGCAAACGCCTTGAGCTGATCGACCGTGCGGATCAGATACGGATCGGACTTCGCGCCGGTGCCAGCAGCAAAAATACTACCCTCCGGCTGCTCAGGCTCCGTGACGAGCGCTTTGCTCAGCGCATCGTTGACTGCGGCCTTGACGCCGTTGCTGCTCTTGGTCGCGCCGGAAATGCCGTCGATCTCGGTGCTGTTGGCCTTGACGATCTCGTCAAAGAGCGAAGCGACATTCTTCCTGTCCCAATAGGTCTGGTTTTCCTGACTGACGAGCTCCACCTTGGCGATCTTGCCGTCGGTAATGGTCACTTTGACCTTGATCTCGCCATCACTCCAGCCCTTTCCGGTGCCTTCGTAGACACCGTCCTTGTAGGCCGTGCCCCGGAGTGCGTACTCCGCGGTCAGGTCGCCGCTTGCGCCGGTGTCCGCGGCATAGGCCGGGAGCGCGCAGCCGACGAGCATGACCACCAGCAGCACCAGAGACAAAAGCCGTTTGGTGAAAGTCTTGTTCATGTTTTGGTGATTACCTCCTGAAATAATATAGAACGATACAGTGTTGTCGTCTCGGTGGATCTTTGTGCAGCCTCACCTTCCCTTTCTGCCGGCCGCTTTCGGCCGTTCACGTATGAAATTGCTGATACAGAAATGTCACGATCTGCGCGCGGGTACAGGGGGCTGCGGGCGAGAACTGATGGTTGCCCGTGCCGCCCGTGATGCTGTTTGCGGCAGCCCAGCGCACCGCGTTGGCATAATAAGCATCTGCCGGAACATCGGAGAACGTCTCCCCCGCCGGTGCCTCCGGGCTGCTCGCCGCGCGCCACTGCATGGTGACTGCCTGCGCGCGCGTCACGGTCATGTCCGGGGAAAAGGTCGTGGGGCTCGTACCGCCGGTAATGCCGGCTTCCGTCGCCCAGCAGAGGGCTTTGTAGAAATAATCGCGCACCGACACATCCGTAAACGGGACGGTCGTCGTCTTCGGCGCCGGGTCACCGGCGGCGTGCCAGAGGAAGGTCACGATCTGCGCGCGGGTGCACGTCAGGTTCGGGCCGAAGCGGTCGGCAGCGACGCCGGCCGTGATCCCACAGCGCGCGGCCCAGTAGACCGCGTCGTGGTAGTAGGCACCGTCCGCAACGTCCACAAACGTGGTGACCGGTTTCAGCGCACCGCAGCGGATGCAGGCGCCATTTTTATACGTATGGCCGAGCGCGTCACCGGCCGCGACCGTCTGCGTGTTGCTGACGGCGCCGCAGCGGTCACACCGGACGTAATACCACGCGGGCTCCGTGCAGGTCGCCGGCTGTGCACACACATCGGAAGCTGTGCTGCCGAACGCGTGGCCAAGCGGTTTCAGTTCGTCGCGGTAGGTTCCGCCGCAGACGGCGCAAGTGTATTCCACCCAGCCGGGCTCCTTGCAGGTCGCCGCCTGACGGCCGGACTCGGCGTACTGGTGGTCATGGGCGGTTTGCAGCGCCGTGGTGTACCACAGGCCGCTGTCCTCGCCGCGGTAGAGCGTCAGCGGCGTCTCGTCGCCGCGGACGCAGCGGAAATACTGCTTGTTGGCGCAAAACTGCAGCGTGCGCGCCATATAACGGGCATTTTGCATGACGACGTGCCCATTTTCCCAGCGGATGAGCCAGCGGGCAAAGCTGTTGCTGCCGTCCGGGGCGGAATTGAGCTGGTCGTTGTTCGAGCGGCAGGCCAGATAGACCGACGACATCGCGCCGCCGAGGCGGATGGTGTACTGCTCCGTGCCGGCCACGCGCGTGATCTGCACCGTGTATGTGCCGGAGACGCCGGAGACATTGCCGCTCTCGTCCACGCGGATGCCCGTGCTCTCCAGCGGCACGGCGGCGGCGGCGCTGCCGAGCTCCGAGCCGGTGATCGCACCGTCGCAGCGCAGGACGCTGTCCGCGCCGCGAAGGACATACGTCCCGCTCCAGTCATCGGCCGCGGCCGTCACGGCGGAGAACGCAGGCGTGCGCCCATCCGGCGTGGCAAAGTACTGATAGAGCGCATAAAGCGTCGTCTCTGCGCCCGTGACGTCATAGCTTTCCCCGGCGCGCAGCACCTGCGTGCTCACGACCGGCGTCTCGACCGGCTCGGTCGTCCAGCCGACGAAGTGGTAATCCTGCGCATCGGCCGCAGGCGTGCCCGTCGGCTGCGGCAGTGTGATCGGGTCGCCGATGTATCCGGCGGCATCCGCCTGCGTCACGCCGTCCGGCACGGAGAAATGCACGGTTGCCGGCGTCTTGGCATCGAAGTGGATCGTCACCTTGCAGTCCTGCCGCAGGGCGGAGACGCGGAACGTATCGCCGTCCTGCCGCACGGTCGCCGCGCCCTCAGGCGTGACGGTGTAGCCGGAGGCGTAATAGCCCGTCTTGGCGTTAGCCGTGATGGTCATGCCGCGCTGCGTGACGGTGCCGCGCTCCGGTGTGTCAGTGTCCGCCGTCAGGTCATAGCGGTCGAGCAGCGCCCAGCCGGAGTTGACGCTCTGCAGCTCGTCCACGTTGCCGTGGCCGGGGTAGGTATCATCGGCGGAAACGACGATCGGAAACGCCGCGCGACCGCGCTGCGCGGACTCCAGCGTCGTCATCTGATAGCTGCTGGGCATGCCGTTGGCCTGACAGATCTGCGGCGAGCGGTCCCACGCGCCGCAGGACGCCTTCATATCCGCGATCGCCTCGGCGACCGTGCTGCCGCCGAGCAGACTGTCAAAAAACGCGGCCTCAAACGTATAATCGCCGACAAATGTGACCGACTGGCTGTATCCGTAGACGACGCCAAGACCGCGATCCACGAGCGGCTGCTCCAGGCCGTCGGTCGCCATGCCGAGACAGATCGCCATCCAGAGCATGCCGTTGTTGACCTGCGCATCGGCGTCCATATGGTCGGCGATGACCGTGCCGTCCACGAGGAAGTATTTCATGCTGCTGCTCGAGCTGCTGTAAACGGCGTGGCCGCCGTCATAATCTGCCTTGGTCAGACCCTCGCCGGTCTGCAGGCACAGGTACGACGTTGTGGCGCCGGATGTGTAGTCCTCGCCGTTTTCATAGTCGGTCGAGCCGTGCGAGTCGAAGATGACCAGGCCACCGTCCGTGATCGCGTCCGCAACGGCATCGATCGTCGCCGCGTCGCCCTTATAATAGTGGTAGGTGCCCTCGGACGCCTGCGCCACGCGCTGGGCTTCTTTCTGGTACTGCTCCGTGAAACTGCGGTCAATGCCGTAGTACGGCTGGAACAGGTACACGTCGCGCCCGTGCTGTGTGCCGCGCGCGGCATAGGCGGTCGTCTGCGTGTCGGGCGTATCGTCGGCCACGGGCTCGGCCTCCGCCGCGATCTGCTCGAGGCGCGGAGAGTAGGCGCAGGCGATGCCCTGTTCCGTCATCCACGTGACCTGCTCGCCGCTTGTCTGCACCGAGCCGGGCACGACCGTGTCCTGCGCATCGAGATAATCACAGATGGCCTGTGTGCGGCCGTCCGCGGATGTGCCGCGCTGCGCCGCCGTCTCCTGCACGTCATCGAGTGCGTCGAACAGCGTGTCCGCAACGGCATAGTCTGCCGCCGTGAGCGTGTTGTCCGCACCGCTGTCGGCGGCGAATGCCGTGACCATCAGCGACAGCAGCACGGCAACCGCTAGAAGCACCGACAACATGCGTTTGAATCGTTGCTGCATGAAGGTATCCTCCTAATCGTTTGCGTTTAAATTAGAGTAATCTAACCCATGCCAAAAAGAAAACCACGCATTTTGCGTGATCGCCCGGTCAGAAATGCAGCTTTGGTCACTTTTTTGAAAGTTAGTATTATCTAACCGCGCATTGGCATTATACAATGGCGGCCTGCGGCGTGTCAAGAGAATTCTTGCTCTGCTGCCGCCCGCGCCCAACCCCGGGAAAAAAACGCGCCGCACCCGGATATTGGGTGCGGCGCGTGGGAACGCGGCAGCGCGGCGATCATTTCACCTCGTCGTCCAGCCAGTCGGCCAGCTTGGCGTCGTCCAGTCCCAGCCCCTTGGTCAGGAACGCGACCATTTCGTTGAAGTTGAGCTTCTTCATGCGCTCAAAGTTCGTCTCGCCCTTCTTTTCGGGATCGATCAAGCGGCCCTCGATATAGCCGCACTCATAGCACATATTCAGCGCATATTTGCGGTGCGTGTCGAGCGTCATCTCATGACCGCAGCGGGGACATTTCATCACACATTCTCCTCTCCATATACGGCAGTTTTTCATACGCTATGTACAATTTCGTGTACATTTTCTAACGTTATGCTACATGATTGTGCGCCAATATGCAAGTATTGTTTGCGAATTAACACGGCGTGCCCGCAATTTACGGCAGCGTGACCGTGATGGTCTTTGTCAGGCGCACCGGCCCGCCGATGGACAGCCCCGTCACCGCACCGCCGGTGCGCTGCACGCCGACCTCGAGCGTGCCGCCGGGCTGACCGATGCCGATCTCCGTGATGCCGTCGGCAAAGTCCGCCGTCAGCACCACGGCCGTCGCGGCGCTGCCGGATGCACAGCTCGTCTCCGCAACGCAGGAGCCCGTCTCGCGCACGAACACGACCGGCCGGATGCTGCCGGCCGCCCGGTCGAGGAAGATGGCGCCGACGGCGTCGGCCTCCGGCGCGGCCGCAACGGCGCGCTGCACGAGCGCATCATCCGGCAGCGCGCGGTCGATGACAAAATGCGTGATGCCGGCAAAGGTCACGCACGCCGCCTGCACGTCCGGCCAGCCTGCCGGCTGCACGGCAAGCGGCAGCGGCATCACCGTCGACGCCGCGCCCTCGGCCGTGTCCGCCATGACGGGCTGGGCACCGTCGGCACCGCTGATCTCGGCAAGGACGCAGGTCTTGCCCTGCACGCCGGTGCGCAGCGCCTGATAAAAGCCTGCGCAGCGCAGCGCGTTGCCGCAGAATTCGCCGCCCATCATCTCGATGCGGATCTCGCCGCCGCAGCGCGGCTCGGTCAGGAACGCGGCCTGCTCAATGCCCAGCTCCGGCAGGCGCAGAAGCTGCGCCGCGACCTGCGCGCGCTCGGCAGCCGGTACGTCCGAGAGCACGATCGCCGTGACGTTGCCGGCGGGATCGAGCACCGCGACTTCATAGTCTTTTTTCTGATCTTTCGTCTGCATGGCCGGTCACTCCGTGAAATGCACGTGGTTGTTGATATGATCCTGGCAGAAGCAATGATAGCCCACGCAGCGCGAGCAATAGCGAAACTCCAGCTCCGGATGGTCGACATCCGTGCGGCCGCAGACGGCGCATTTATAATGGTAGGGCTGCTTTGCCTGCTCGCGCTGGATGCGCCGCGCCTCGCGCTTGAAGTTCACCGTTTTCTGGCGCTGACGCACATGTGACGGGCGGAAGAAGTCAAACAGCCAGTCGCCGCAGTAGACCAGATAGTTGAGCACAGCCACCACCGGCAGCAGGTTCAGCGGGAACGACGTGGTAACAATGCCGAGCACGAACAGCGCCGCATCCACATACGCCAGATACTTCACCTTGATCGGGATGATGAAAAACAGCAGCACCTGCATATCCGGGTAGAGCGTGGCAAAGGCGAAAAACAGCGACAGGTTCAGGTACGTGGTCGAGACGATCACCTCGCGCCCGAGGATGGCCGAGAGCACCACGCCGTAGAGCGCCGTGAGCAGCATGCCGCTAATGTAATAGATCGTGAATTTCCCGTTGCCCCACTCCCGTTCGAGGCACGCGCCGATCCAGTAGTAAAAATACAGCATCACCAGCAGCCAGATGGGGTTGGACTCCGTCGGCACGAACACATACGTCACAAGGCGCCAGACCTGCCCGTGCAGGATGCCCTGCGCAGAGCCGCACAGAAGCGAGGCGATCTGCCCGGTCGTGTCCATCTTCGTCAGCAGCCAGACGGCCGCATTGCCGAGGACGATGATCAGCATCAGGTTCGGAATGCCAAAACGCGGGTGCATATAGCAGAACCGGTCGATTTTGTTCATCAATTTTCTCATTGGGTTCCTCCGTAAAAAACAGCGTATGTCCATGATACCTTCTTAAAACCGCAAAGTCCATAAAAAAATATCTGGAATCGCAGATTTGTGCTTTCTAAATGCGCACCGCTGTGGTATGATGATATCTGTATTATTATGTCGCAAGGTATGGGTATATCATGGAACAAATACAAGAATTTGAAAACGAAGCGCGCAATGATCTGATTGAGGGTCGCAACGCGGTCATCGAGGCCCTGCGCGCGGGCCGCACGATCGACAAGATCTTTATCGCCAAGGGCGACGTGGACAAGACGCTCGGGCACATCGCCTCGAAGGCGCGCAGCGCCGGCATCGTCGTCACGGAGGCAGACCGCCGCAAGCTCGACGCCATGAGCCAGACGCACGCACACCAGGGCGTGATCGCCCTGTGCGCCGTCAAGGAGTACAGCACGATCGAGGACATGCTCGCCATCGCCGCCGCGCGCGGCGAGGCGCCGTTTCTCGTGCTGTGCGACGAGATCTCCGACCCGCACAACCTCGGCGCCATCATCCGCACGGCCGAGTGCGTCGGGGCGCACGGCGTCATCATCCCCAAGCGCCGCAGCGCCGGGCTGACCGCCGTCGTGGACAAGACCTCCGCCGGTGCGCTCGAGCACATGGCCGTCGCGCGCGTGCCGAATCTCGTCGCCGCGATCGAGACGCTCAAGAAAAACGGCCTCTGGATCTACGGCACCGCCGCCGAGGGCGCAAACGAGCTGTGGAAAACCGACCTGACCGGCCCGGCCTGCATCGTCATCGGCTCGGAAGGCGCCGGCATCAGCCGGCTCGTGCGGGAAAAGTGCGACTTTCTCGTCAGCATCCCGCTGCGGGGGCAGATCTCCTCGCTCAACGCATCGGCAGCCGCGGCTGTGCTGCTCTATGAGGCGCTGCGCCAGCGGAGCTGATCGCCCGCTCCCCCCTACGCTATCAAAAAAGGAGTTGACCATATGGACCAATTTGATCGCTCGCCAGAGGATGTTTCTTTTGACCTGAACGCAGAAGAATTCTCCCTGGAATCCATTCTGGACGAATATAAGGATTTTCAGACGGATGCGCCGGCGCCCCGCCCGCAGCCGGCCTACCGCAGCCGCCCGGTCACGGCGGAAATGATCGAAGAAGAAGAGGCCGAGGAAGCGGAGACGGAGGACATCCTCATGTCGGCCGAACTCGACAGTGCGTTTGACGACGCCGTATCCGAGGACGCAGACGCCAAACCGGTCGAACCGGTCGAACCAGAAGCACCGCACGAGGATCACGACGTCAAGCGCTACCAGCCAAAGCGCCAGCGCGACCACGCGACCGAGGCCGAGATCGAAAAATGGAACGAGACGAAGGCCGGCGCCAAACGGCTGGCGCAAAAGGGCATTTCCGGGCTCAAGCACTTTGCCTCGAAGCTCTCGGAGGTCGTGCCGGACGAGCCGGTCGAACCGGAGGAAGCCCCTCCGGCCGAGGACGCCGCCATCCCCGTCTCTCCCCCGCCGGAGGTTCCGGAAGGGCTGTATGACCCCGAACCGGAGCCGGAAGAGCCGACGCGCGTGTTCCAGGCCATCACGGAAGAGGGCGCGGATGACGGCACCGGCGCCGCCTACGCCCGCACGGGCAGCTACGCCGCCGGCGACGACACGGACGGCACTGCGCACCGCAGCTTCCAGGACGCGGTGCTCAACCCGATCATGGCACGGCTCGCCGCCGTGGCCTACCGCATCCGGGAGCACAACAGCGCCGTGCACGCCTCGGCCGACGCCGAGGAGGAGCTCGGCCCGGAGCCGGACGCCGAGACCGCCGCAAAGTACTACGGCGGTCAGGTCAAGTCCCTGCGCTTCCGCTGCCGGGCGGCCATGCTCGTGTGCATCCCGCTCGTGTACATCTCGCTCGGGCTGCCGGTGTTCGGCGTGCTCAAGAGCAGCCCGTCCGTCGCGGCGCTCGTGTGCCTGGTCATGCAGTTGACCGTCATGCTCATCGGGCTCGATGTCATCACCAACGGCTTTTTCGCCCTCGTGCGCAGGACGCCGGGGCTGGAGTCGCTCGTATTTCTCAACTGCGTCTTTTCCGCGCTCGACGCAGTCGTGCTGGCCGTCACCGGCTCAGACGCCGTCGGCCTGCCGTTTTGCGCCGTGTCTGCGTTTGCCGTGGCCTGCTGCCTGTGGAGCGCGCTGAACACCTGCCGCGGTTTCAAGTCCACGTTCCGCACGCTCGCGGTCGATCAGGATCCCTACACCGTCAGCGCGGACAGCGAGGTCGTCAAAGACAGCATCACCATGCTTAAGTCCAAACGCGACACCGCGGGCTTCATCCACCGCAGCGAAGAGGCCGGCCCGGCCGACACGATCTACGCCACGCTCGCACCGTATCTGATCGCCGCGTCCGTGATCCTCGGCCTGCTCGCCACGATCCTCAGCAGCAGCTACGCCAACATTCTGCACATGTTTGCCGCCGTCACCGCGCCGTGTGCGCCGTTTGCCGCCCTCGTCGCGTTCGCCGTCCCGTTCCGCACCGCCGCGCGCAAGCTTGCGCGCACCGGCAGCGCCATTGCGGGCTGGAGCGGCGCGAGCGATATCGGCCGCAGCAAGCACCTGATCGTTACGGATAAGGATCTGTTCACCGCGCGCAACATCTCGATCGAGGATATCCGCATCCTCGACGGCGCGTTCCCGGACAAGGTCATCTCCTACACCGGCAGCGTGATCGTCGCCTCCGGGAGCTGCCTGGCCTCCGTGTTCACCGATCTCATGCAGCGCAACAACTGCTCGCTCATGCCGGTCGAATCCTTCACCTGCAACGAAAGCGGCGGCCTGACCGCCCTGGTCAACGGCGAGGAAGTGCTCGTCGGCAGCAGCGCGTTCATGAATCTCAAGGGCGTGCACCTGCCGCAGCAGCTCAACGCCAAAAATGCCGTGTTCACGTCCATCAACGGTCTGTTCGTCGCCAGCTTCAAGATCAAGTACGTACCGGTGCAGTCGGTGCAGAACGCACTCTTTGGCCTGCTGCGCACAAAGATTGCGCCGATCTTCGCCGTGCGCGACTTCAACATCACGCCGCTGATGCTCAGCCAGAAGTTCAAGATGTCCACCGACGGCTTTGACTTCCCGGCCTACTCCAAGCGCTATGCCATGTCGGCTGCGGAGCCGTCCGACTATACGCAGAGCGCCGGCATCGTGGCGCGCGACGGGCTCGGCCCGCTCGTGAGCGTCGCCGGGGTCGGGCGGCAGCTCTACACCACCGTGCGCACGTGCGTGATCCTCGCCCTGCTGTGCACCGTCATCGGCATCGTGCTGATGTTCGCCCTGTGCGCCATCGGCGCGTTCGATTCCGCCACCGTCGGCAACCTGTTTGTGTACATGGGTCTGTGGCTCGTTCCGGTCATTTTGCTGAATTTCAGCCTGAAACGCTGAGTTTTCATATTTATGATTGCCAAGAGTTTTGAAATCGTGTATACTTTTATAGTCGTGTGTGTGACACACGCCGCGATTTCCGGAGTTTGAAATTTTGGATAGTCTATATATAAGGAGAGTACACTACATGAGCTACGAAACCAAGAATATCCGCAATGTGTGCCTGCTCGGCCATGGCGGCAGCGGCAAGACCACGCTCGCCGAGAGCATGCTGTACATGACTGGTGCGATCGACCGCCAGGGCAAAGTCGCCGACGGCAACACCGTCTGTGATTACGATCCCGAAGAGATCAAGCGCCAGATCACGATCTCGACCAGCATCGCGCCGGTGAACTTCGGCGGCTGCAAGATCAACGTCCTGGACTGCCCGGGCTTTTTCGACTTCGCGGGCGACGTGATGTGCGCCCTGCGCGCCGTCGAGGCCGGCATGATCTTCTGCACTGCGAAAGACGGCATCGCCGTCGGTGCCGAGCGTAGCTGGAAATACCTCAAGAATGCCAACATGCCCTGCATGTTCTATGTCTCCAAGACCGACGAGGATCACGGTGATTTCGCCGCCGTCCTCTCCGCCCTGCAGGAGAAGTACGGCAGCGCCGTGTGCGCCGTGACCGCTCCGATGAGCGACGGTACCGGTATCATCGATCTGGTGCACAACGTGGCTTACCAGACCAGCGGCAACAAGACGACGAAGGTCGCCGTTCCCGCCGCCGACGCCGACATGGTCGAGTCGCTGCGCGAGACGCTCTTTGAGACGGCCGCCGGCGCGGACGAGGAGCTCATGGAGAAGTACTTCGAGGACATGATGCTCTCCGAGGAAGACACCGTCAAGGGTCTGCGTCAGGGTCTGAAAGACCGCACCGTGTTCCCCGTGCTCTGCGGCGCCGCCGGCAGCGGCATCGGCACCGAGGCCGTGCTGCAGGCGATCGTCGACTACGTGCCCAATCCGGCCGAGATCGGTGAAGTCGCCACGGCCGACGGCGGCAAGCTCGCCATCGACCCGAACGGCCCGGTGTGCGCGTTCGTGTTCAAGACCATCTCCGACCAGTTCGGCAAGTACTCCTTCATCAAAGTGCTCTCCGGCAAGGTCACGTCCGATCTGTCCCTGCGCGACGTGCGCATGAGCAGCACCGATAAGCTCGGCCGCATGTACACCATGTGCGGCAAGAAGAACACCGAGGTCAAGGAAGCCTGCTGCGGCGACATCGTGGCCATCGGCAAAATGGAGTGGAAGACCGGCGACACCGTCTGCGACCCGAAAAACGAAGTCGAGCTGCCCACCATCGAGCTGGCTGAGCCCTGCTACTCCATGGCCATCAGCCCCAAGACCAAGGGTCAGGACGACAAGGTCGCTTCCGGCCTCGCCCGCCTGAACGAAGAAGACATCTCCTTCACACTCGTCAACAACGCCGAGACCCATCAGATGGTCATCTCCGGCGCCGGCGACATTCAGGTCGACGTCCTGTGCGCCAAGCTCAAGAGCCGCTTCGGCGTCGAGACCGAGCTCAAGCCCGCCCGCGTCGCTTACCGTGAGAAGATCAAGGGCAAGGTCGAGGCGCACGGCCGCCACAAGAAGCAGTCCGGCGGCAGCGGCCAGTTCGGCGATGTCTGGATCCGCTTCGAGCCCCAGGACGAGTCCGACGACATGATCTTTGAAGAAGAAGTCTTTGGCGGCAGCGTGCCGAAAAACTTCTTCCCGTCCGTCGAAAAGGGTCTGCGCAACGCCGTGCAGAAGGGCGTGCTCGCCGGCTACCCGCTCGTCGGCCTGAAGGCCGTGCTGTACGACGGCTCCTACCACCCGGTTGACTCCAACGATATGGCGTTCCAGACGGCAGCCCGTCTCGCCTATCAGGACGGCATTCCGAAGGCGAAGCCGACCATCCTTGAGCCGATCGGCCTGCTGAAGGTCACCATCCCGGATGCCAATCTGGGCGATATCATGTCCGACATCTCCTCCAAGCGCCGCGGCACCGTGCTCGGCATGACGGCGGAGGACGGCATGCAGACCGTCGAGGCGGAAGTCCCGATGGCCGAGATGGGCTCCTACACGATCGACCTGCGCTCCATGACGCAGGGGCGCGGCTCCTTCTCGTGCAAGTTCGTGCGCTATGAGGAAGCGCCGGGCAACGTCCAGCAGAAGGTCATTGAGGACGCCAAGAAAGAGCAGGAAGCGTAACTGTAACTGCAAAAGAAGCCCTTTACCGGGCTTCTTTTGTCTATCCGGAAGCGAGGATTCCCCATGAAAAACACGAATAAAAACATGATGTACACCTTCTGGTCGGGCGCCATTTTGCTGTGTCTGGCGCTGGTGGCCGTCGTGCTGGTATTCACCAACGCCGTCGGCAACACCGGCTCGACGAAGGCTTCCGCCACGCCGGCCGTGACCGAAACGCCGACGCCGACGCCGCAGGCAAATCCGATCACGCCGATCCAGTCGTCCGCCGCGCTCGCGCAGACGGAGGACAAGGGCAGCACCTACGTCGACCAGATCTATTTCCTGGGCGACAAGTCGCTGAAGATGCTCCAGTCGGCGTCGATACTCACCGGCAAGGACGCCGCCAAGCAGGTCTGGATCCCGGACACCGGTTCCCTGCCCGCCTCCTCGCTCGACACGGCGAAGTACGAATCCCCCGTGACCGGCAACAATGTGCCCGCCGATGAGATCTGCGAGGTCAACAAGCCCGCCTATCTCGTCATCTGCCCGAGCGCGGACAATATCTCCATGACAAACGAGGAGCAGATCAAGTCCGTCTACGCCACGCTCATCAATGCCATCAAGGCCAAGAGCCCGGACACGAAGATCATCTGCTGCTCCCTGACGCCAATCGCGTCCAACTATCAGTATGAGGACATCACCAACGAGCTCATCCAGAAGATCAACGGCTGGATCGCCGCAGCGGCGGAGAGCGCCGGCGTGAAGTATCTGGACATGGCCAGCGGCCTCGTCGGGGACGACGGGTTCCTGCCGCAGAGCTACCAGGACGGCGACGGCATGCACCTGAGCGCCGATGGCATGAAAGCATGGATGACCTACCTGCGCACGCACGCCTACCCGTAAAAACCGCATCGGTATAAAAAAATCCCGGAGCTGTGGCTCCGGGATTTTTCTATGCTCTGTCAGCGGATGATTGCCTTGATAAACGGCTCTGCCGGGGGCACATCCGGGGTGATCGTATAGCAGGCGGTGAGCTCCTCGACCGCCCTGCGGGCGCTGGCCTCGTCGGCTGCGTGGATCGTCGCAAGCGACTCCCCCGCCGCGACCGGCTCGTCCACTTTTTTGCGCAGGACGATGCCAACGGAATAGTCGATCGTGCTGTCTTTTGTCGCGCGGCCGCCGCCGAGACGCATGGACACAAGACCCACGTCCGTGGCCGCGATGTGGCGCACATAGCCGCTCGCTGGGGACGGCACCTCCATCTGCACCGGCGCCATGGGCAGCAGCGACGGATCCCAGATCGCGGCCGGGTCGCCATCCTGCGCGGCGACAAATTCCGCAAGCTTTTTGAGCGCCGAGCCGTCCGTGATCGTCTGCTCGAGCATGGCGCGGGCAGATGCGGCGTCGGCCGCCATACCCGCCTGCGTGAGGATGCAGGTGCCAAGCGTCAAGCACAGTTCCAGCAGCTCACTTTTGTATTCCCCGCGCAGCGTCGCAATGGCCTCCTTGACCTCGAGCGCATTGCCGACGGCGTGGCCGAGCGGTTCATCCATATCCGTGATGACGGCGACCGTCTTGCGGCCGGCCATCTTGCCGATCTCGACCATCTCGGTCGCCAGTTCGCGCGCATCGTCCAGCGTTTTCATAAACGAGCCGCTGCCGCACTTGACATCGAGCACGATGATGTCCGCGCCGGCGGCCAGCTTCTTGGACATGATGCTACTGACGATGAGCGGGATGCTCGGCACGGTGCCGGTCACGTCACGCAGGGCGTAGAGCTTCTTGTCCGCAGGGTCAAGATTCGCCGTCTGCCCGGCGATGACCATACCGACACGATCCACGTTGGTCAGAAACCGCTCCATGGGCAGATTAATGTTGAACCCCGGGATGCTCTCGAGCTTATCGAGCGTACCGCCCGTGTGGCCGAGGCCGCGGCCGGACATTTTCGCCATCTTCACGCCGAGGCTCGCCACCATCGGCACGAGCACGAGCGAGGTCTTGTCGCCCACGCCGCCGGTCGAATGCTTGTCCGCCTTGACGCCGGACACGCCCGACAGATCGAGCGTCTCGCCGCTGTGCATCATGGCCGTGGTCAGATCCAGCGTCTCGCGCCGGTTCATGCCGCGGAAATAGATGGCCATCGTCATGGCGGCCATCTGATAATCCGGGATCTCGCCGCGGGTATAGCCGTCGATCATATAGCGGATCTCGTCCGTCGTGAGGGCCTGCCCGTCGCGCTTTTTTACGATCAGATCGCTCATTCTCATCGGGGTATGCTCCTTTATCATTTCTTGCCGCAAGTATAGCACACCCCGCCCGAAATTGCAATTCAGCGCGGAAAAATCAGGTACGGCCGGCCGTCGATCTCGCGCAGCACGGTCTCGGCGCCGCGCGGCAGATTCGGCGCGTCCGCCGGGATGGCAACGAGCATCCGCTTGCCGTCAAACGTCGTGAGCACGCCGTCCGGCGCCGCGTACCAGAGCACGTCGAGCGTGTCATCGGCAGACGGCTTTTGCGGCTGCGGAACCGGCGCAGGTGCGTCCGGAATGTCCCATGCATCATCGGCCGCAAACAGGATCGGCTCCGGCAGGCGCGCACGCTCCATACGCGTGAGCCGCTTGCGCAGCGTCAGCTCGCCGCTGCCGTCTGGCAGCATCAGGCCGAGGTAGGCGCGCGCCTGCTCGCCGCACACGACCAGCCGCAGGCGGTCAGCGTCCGTCCGTGCGCGCGCGGCGAAGACCGTGAACAGCCCCTCCGCCGTCACGGTCAGGGTACCGATGGGCTTGTTTTGCCGCAGGATCGGATAATCAGGCATAAAAAATCACCCCCGCACCAGACTATGCGCGGGAGTGATGGATTTAGAACCGGGTCAGCCGACGCTGTAGCCGCCGCGCACCATGACGGTGGTATCGGCGGATGCAAGCACGCCGGCGCCGTCCTCCTGCACGAGGTACAGGTGGTTTTCCGTGAGCTTCGCGCCAACGGCAGCGGTCTCGCCGGACGTGAGGTCAACGGCGGCACTGTGCGTTACGGCAGCGGTGCCGGTGCGCATGAGGATCTCCGTCCCGGCGCGGCCGGTGAGCGACTGACCGTCTGCAAGCGTCACGAGCACATACGAGCCGCCCGCGGCCGCGACCTGATCGGCAAACTGATCCTCCATCTCACGAACGGCGCCGGTGAGCGTGGAACGGTAGGCGTCCTCCATGCGCGGCTGCACCACGTCCTGCAGATAGCTGGACGTGACGAGCGGGTCGTCCTTCGAACCGTAATTGGCAACGGCATACACGGTCACGCCCGCGACCATGGCGAGCACGACGACGAGAATGATGGTGGTCAGTGTCTTTTTCTTCATAACCGTTTCTCCGTTAAAAAAGCGTAGGTTTACTGCGGCAGACCAAAGCTCACGGCGATTGCGTTATCGACCTGATGCATGGCGGGCTCGTCCAGACGGCCCATGCGCTCACGCAGGCGCGATTTATCGAGCGTGCGCACCTGCTCGAGCAGGATCACACTGTCGCGCGTCAGGCCGCAGCTTCGCGCTGCAAGCGAGATGTGCGTCGGCAGATTTGCCTTGCCGGTCTGCGACGTGATCGCGGCGGCGATCACCGTCGGGCTGTGGCGGTTGCCGGTGTCGTTCTGGATGATGAGCACGGGGCGCATGCCGCCCTGCTCACTGCCGACCACCGGACTGAGGTCGGCATAGTAGATATCTCCGCGTCGAACTGGATTCATAGCATTCATCTCCGATGGAATATTTGCCCCAGTCGATATGTAGGGGCACAGTTATTTTCGCCATCGGAGCGAAATTTATACTTCAGTCGATATATACGCGCTGCACGCGCTGACTCATGGCGCACAGCAGCTCATACGGGATCGTGCCGGCCTTCTCCGCCTGCTCGGACACCGAGAGGTCGCGGCCGAAGATCGTCGCCACATCGCCGGGCTGCACCTCGGGGATGTCCGTGACATCGACCATGCACATATCCATGCAGATGCGGCCGACCTGCGGTACGCGCCTGCCGTGCAGCAGCACGTCGCCCTTGCCGGAGAGACTGCGCAGCAGCCCGTCGGCATAGCCGACCGGCAGCACGGCCAGGCGCATATCGCGCGGGCAGGTGAACGTGCGGCCATAGCTGATCGTGTCGCCCCTGTGGTGGTGCGTCACCTCGGACACGCGGCTGTACAGCGACATGGCCGGGCGCAGGTCAAGCCCGCCGGTCTCCTTCGCCGGGAACACGCCGTAGAGCAGCAGGCCGGGGCGCACCATGTCAAGGTGCATCTCGGGATAGTTTATCACAGCGCCGCTGTTGGCGCAATGGCGAATGGCAAAATGGTGGCCGGTCGCCTGCTCCATGCGCTCGATCGCGTGCGTAAAGCGCGAAAACTGAAGCTGCGTGTACGGGTCGCCATTCTCGTCCGAGACGGCAAAGTGCGTAAACACGCCCGTGAAATTCAGGTGCGGCAGCGACAGCGCCTCGATCATCTCGTCGAGATGGCTGTCGTCGTGCACATCAAAGCCCGTGCGGCCCATGCCGGTCTCGAGCTTCATGTGCGCGTCCAGCCGCAGGCCGGTGCCGGCGAGAAAGCGGTTGAGCTCACGCGCATATTCGATGCTGCCGACCGCCTGCGTCACGCCGAGTGTGGCCAGATCGACCGCGATATTCGCCGACTGCGGGCCGAGCAGCAGGATGTTCATCGTCACGCCGGCGGCGCGCAGCTCCTCCGCCTCGTCATAGCAGTTGACGGCCACCCACCGGCAGCCCGCCCGCTGCAGGCGCTGCGCCACGCGCACCGCGCCGTGGCCGTAGGCATTGGCCTTGCAGACGCCGAGCATCTGGCAGCCGTCCGGCAGGCGGCTGCTGATCTCCCGATAATTATGTTCCAGATCATTGAGACTGATCTCTACCCAGGTTCTGATCTTGCGATTCATCGTTCGTACTTCCTTGTTCCAGATTCCAGTTTTCCATGGTGCAGCGCAGGCAGAGCGTGTCGTCGACCGACAGCTCCGCGCACTGTGGCGTCGTCCCGTCCAGATACAGACGCACGACGGTATGATCGTCCGTGATGAGCTGCACGACCTGCAGCCCGTCCTCCGTCCACGTCAGGTCGACATAGCCGCTGCGGATGGCCTGCACCACATAGGGCAGCGCCGTCAGCGGCGTCAGCCCCGCGCCGTTGAGGTCACCCGCCGGCAGGACAATGTCGTCAAACGCGAGCGTGCTCGCCCCGTCGCGCAGGTGCGCCGTGACACCGGCCGCCTGTTCCGGCGCCGTGACCGTGAGGTCGTAGCCGTCCGGCAGCTCCTGACAGGCCAGCGTATAGTCCGTGACCGTGTCGCCGCGCTGCACGCGCACCAGCGCCGTCACGGCGACGTATTTGTCCGTGAGCGTGTCACGGAAGGCTTCAAACTTCTGCTCTCCCGCGCCGTGCCCGCACGCGGACACCAGCAGCAGGCTTATCATCAGTGCAGCGATCACTTTACGCTGCATACTGCCTCCTATCGGATGATGGGTTTTGTGACCTCCGGCAGCGCCGCGATCACATCGGTCGGATCCATGGCGTATTCACCCATACGCCCGGCGCAGAGATCCCCCGCCCGGCCATGCAGCCAGACGGCGGTCTGCACCGCGTCGCGCGCAGGCATCTGACACAGCAGCGCGCCGAGCATCCCCGCCAGCACGTCGCCGCTGCCGCCCTTGGCCATGCCGGGGTTACCGACGCGCAGCACCGCCGCGTCTCCGTCCGGAAACGCGCAGACCGTCTCCGGCCCCTTGCGCACGACCGTGCAGCCGTGCCGGACGGCAAAGGCACTCGCCGCATCTGCCCTGCCGGTTTCGTCCGCCCCGGCCAGGCGGGCAAACTCCCCGTCGTGCGGCGTGAGCACGATGGGCGCGCGGGCACGCGCGAGCACGGACACATCCTGCGCGACGGCAAAAAGCGCGTCGGCATCGAGCACGAGCGGTGTTTCCGACTGCGCAACGACCGCGCGCACCAGCGCCGTGAGCGCATCACTGCGGCCGAGGCCGGGGCCAAGCACGCAGACATCGCTCTTTCCCAGCCGCTCGAGCAGCACCGACAGCGCCTCCGCGGCCAGCTTTCCGTCTGCGTCCGGCAGCGGAAACGGCATTGCCGCGTCGTTTTTCACGGCGGTGATGGCATAGATCGCCTCCGGCACGCCGACGGACACCAGCCCCGCGCCGCAGCGCAGGGCAGCCCGCGCGCACAGCGTCGGTGCGCCGGTATAGCCGACGCAGCCGCCGACGATAAGCACACGGCCGTAGTCATATTTATTTGTGTCGGACGCGCGCCGCGGCAGATACGGTGCGCAGGGCTCAATGCGGTGCATGGCTTGCCTCCCGGACAGAAAAACGAGGATTTCCTGCGAATATTATAACGTTTTTGACGCGCCGCGTCAAATTTTCTTCCCCTTTCACATTGATTTGTGCCGCGAAGTGTGGTATAAATAGCTTTGTTATTGAGTTTATTGCTTGGATCGGGAAAATAGTACCAAGGTTCCGCACCAGAGAGGGATGCCGCCGGCTGAGAGCATCCTGCGAAAAACGTACTTTGTTCGCCCGTGAGCTCCGGCCAATCCCCGGCGGGTCCGCCCGTTACCGCGCAGAGAGTGCGGCGCACACGCGCCGAATTCGGGTGGTACCGCGGAAGTTTCCTTTCGTCCCTGTATGCGGGGCGGGAGGATCTTTTTTTGCCCGCGATCCGGCAAGAAACCACAAAACGACCACGAAAATCTTGCAACGAAGGAGTTGTTTGCATGAAAGAAATGCTGCAGAAGCTGCGCGAGGCTTCCGTCGCCGCCATTTTGCAGGCGGACGACATCACCGCGCTGGAAAACCTGCGCGTGAAGTATCTCGGCAAAAAGGGTGAGCTGACCGCCATCCTCAAGCAGATGGGCCGCCTGTCGGCGGAAGAGCGCCCGGCCATGGGCCAGCTCGCAAACCAGGTGCGCACCGAACTCGAGGAAGCGATTGACCAGCGCCGCGAGGCACTCAATGCGCGCATGCTCGAGATGCGCCTCAAGGCCGAGACGCTCGACGTGACCATGCCCGGCAAGGCGCCGGAGCTCGGCCACCAGCACCCGATGTATATCGTGCTCGACGAGATCAAGGACATCTTCGTCGGCATGGGCTTTGAGATCCTCGAAGGCCCCGAGATCGAAGAGGCGGAGTATAACTTCACGAAGCTCAACACGAGCGAGGGGCACCCCGCCCGCGAGTGGTCGGACACGTTTTATCTGACCGAGGACAGCAGCATCCTCCTGCGCACGCAGACCTCCCCGATGCAGGTGCGCGCCATGGAAAGCAAGCCGCTTCCGATCCGCATGGTCGCCCCCGGCCGCGTCTACCGCAAGGATGAAGTCGACGCCACGCACTCGCCCATGTTCCACCAGATCGAGGGCATGGTCATCGACAAGGGCGTCACGATGGCGGATCTGAAGGGCACGCTCAACACGCTGGTCAAAAAGCTCTACGGTGAGAACACCGTCACCCGCTTCCGCCCGCACCACTTCCCGTTCACCGAGCCGAGCTGCGAGATGGATGTGCAGTGCCACAAGTGCGGCGGCAAGGGCTGCCCCACCTGCAAGGGCGAGGGCTGGATCGAG
>ERZ827104.664-NODE-664-length-35294-cov-7.150373_pt1 | contig 35294 bp, 33 predicted proteins | sample MGYA00519781_ERZ827104 | MGnify/ENA primary metagenome ERZ827104 (study PRJEB31778, sample SAMEA3449257) | human gut metagenome | biome: human gut; feature: human-associated habitat; material: faeces | place: United Kingdom | collected 2010/2012 ...
CGCCGATCTTCACGCCGCCGACATCGACGATGGTGTCGTCCGGGTGGAACTTGCGGTTGCAGCACTTGAAGGGCTCGGTCACGCGCTTGACGCTGTCGACGATGCCGAGACTTGCGATCAGATCCATGTCCACGTGCGTCGTATCGCCAACGAGACCGAGCACGGTCTGGTATTCGCCCTCGGAAATATGGATGGTCAGACCCTGACCCTTGAGCCAGTCAATAAGCTGCTCGCGCTTTGCGGTTTCCACGCCATGTTTGAGTACGACGATCATAATGATTACCTCCGGTGTATTTTCATTTGTATTTTTGTTTTTCAAAAGAAAAATGCGGCACAGGCTCAACCTGTGCCGCATGAAACATTCTCGGGATCCGAGCTATTTTTGCATCACAAATCAGCCTTACTATATTGTCATAGTAAAGTAATAAGCGTATGCAAAAAAATAGTTACGGTTCATGATATTTGCTCCGATTCTGATGAAAACATTGGATGGTTTGAGTATAAGAACTTCGCCGGCAAATGTCAACCGCAAATTTGTACAAATTCGGCATTTTTTTGCGTCAAACCGTGCAGCAGATGCCCAAGGCCGGGCAAAAAAAGTGCGCGGAGGCGGCCGAAGCCGCCCCCGCCGGGGAATCGCTGGTACAGAGGAACATATGAAAAAGAGGATCTTGCAAGTTGGGATCAGGCGTTGACCACGTGCTCGACGTAGCCGCGGAGGATCACGGCGACCTGCGCGCGCGATGCGCTGCCCTGCGGATCGAGGAACGTCCGGCCGCCTTGCGCCGTGCCGCCGATGAGTCTGGCCGCATGCGCCCATGCCAGCGCGTCCTGCGCCCAGCCGGACACGCTGCCGGCATCCGGGAACGACGAGAGATCGGCGCGCGCGCTCACGTCACAGCCTCTGCGCTGCGCATAACCGTAGAGGATGACGGCCGTCTGCTCGCGGGTGACGGCGCCGTTCGGGTCGAAGCGGCCGCCGCCGACACCGCCGACAACGCCGTTTTCCGCTGCCCAGGCGACGGCGGTGGCATACCACGCATCGTCCGGCACATCGTCAAACGGGGCGGCGGACTGCGGCGCGGGCGAACCCGCAAGCCGCCAGAGGACGGTCACGAGCATGGCGCGGGTCATGGTCACACCCGGGGAGAACGTCGTGGGGGACGTGCCGCCGAAGAGGCCGTTGTTGTAGGCATAGGCCGCCGCGCCGTAGTACCAGCTTCCGGCCGCCACATCCGTGAACGGGAAGCGCGCGATGGCCGTCACGCCGGAGGTCACGTCGAAGGCGTAGGTCTGCTGCTGCGCGTCCCACGCGCCGTCGGCGGCAGAGATGGTGCCGTCATCGGCAAGGCTCCACGCGGTGAGCGCATCCGCTGCACGCACCGGAACGCTGGCGCGCACGCTGCCGGCGGGATAGCTTTCCGCCGCGCCGTCAACGGTGACGGAGACATTGGCAAGCGTCGCCGTAGCGGCCTGCGTGCCGAGGGCACGCTGCTGCGCAGCGTTGAGAGAGGCCCCCGTGAGCGAGACGGCAACGTCCTTGTGCAGGTCGAGCGCCGCGAGCGCGTCGGCATCGAGCGTGACGGTGCCGGCGGCAAACTTCACCTGCAGCGCCGCGACGCCCGCATTGCGTGCGTTGATGATCGAATGGCCGGCCAGGATGACCGTGTCGGCCGCGGGATCGGTGGCGTTGACCGTCACGGTCGCGCCGGACTGGGCGTCCGTGGCCGTGCGGAGCTGGCGGCTGGTGAGGAACACCGTCGCGGTGCTGCCCTGCACATAGGCCTGCGTGCTGGTGGCGCTGCTGCCGGTGACCGGCAGGAGGCGAACCTGCGCATTGCTGCCCTCGAGCAGGATGGTCTTGTCGTTGTCGTCGGGGCAGTTGTTGTCCACGCTCATGGAGACGACGATCTTCACAAGCAGGTCGTTGAGCTGACCCTTGAGGTACTTGGTGAACAGGCCCTGGAACTTCGTGAACAGCACGCTGCCGCGGCCGAACGCGTCTCTGGCAACAATGTCGAGCACCTGATCGAGCAGGGCGCCGCTGCGCAGCTGATCCATGCCGGACTGCACCCAGGCAGGATAGTTGCCGTCATCCTCGCCGGCGAGGTTGCACTGATAGATCCAGTTGGCAAAGTCGAGCAGGTTCTTGCCGTCCGCGATCGGAACGGCGGCCACATCGTCAATGATCTGGTCGATGTTCGCCACGATCTTCGTGACCGGCCAGGTGTCATTCGGCAGATACTTGCCGAAGAAGGACTTGATGAAGCTGCCGGCGACCGTCTTGAGCATATCGGTCGAGAAGCCAAATTCCCGGGCATACTCGGTCAGGTCGTCGATCACATGCGCAGTACCCGTGGCGGGATCTGTGTAATTGATGGGGCCGGCATGCGTCTTGGTGCTCACGCTCATGTAGGTGTTCGTCTCACCGCCGACGGTGCTGCGACGCAGGTCGACAAAGCGGATCGGGCACGGATACGTCAGCGCAGAGCCGGTCTCGATGTCATAGAAGGTGTTGCCGGCCTTCGTGGTCATGGCAGCGATGTCGACCGCGTGCATATGACCGGTGAAGACGGCGCTCATGCCGGCATCGGCATACTCCTGCGCGATGCGCTCATAGCCGTTGACGAGGTACATGGGCAGGATGGTGGGCTCGACATCGAAGTGCGGCACCAGACCGTGGTGCTCCAGACCGATGACAAGGTCGCCGCGCGCCTTGGCGGCGGCAGTCTGCTCGATGACCCACTTTTCCAGATCGGCGCTGATGGCGCCGCTCGTCTCATGCTCATCCGTGCCGTTGGAGGTGTTCTCCTTGCTGTAGCGGCAGGTGTCCATGGCGATAATGGTCAGCCCCTCGACCGGTCGCGCAACATAGGACAGGCCACCGGCCTCATTGCCCGCGGCCGGGGTGAAGGTCGCGATGACGGTCGGATCGGAGTAGATAAAGTCGTAGATACGCTTGAAGTCCTCCGGGTGCGTGCGCGTGGCGGGCACGGCCTTACCGTCGGGGGTGTTGAAGTTCTTGGCATTGTAATTACGGATGTCATGGTTGCCGTTGATGACATAGATCTTCAGCCCCGGAATATCCTGCTGCAGCTGCTGCAGCTGCTTTGCCAGCGCCGCGTGGCACTCCTGCTCGCCGTCCTTGGTCAGGTCGCCGGACACGAGAAGGATGTCGGGCTTGTCCGCGCGAACTTGCTCAAACATTTCGTACAGGATTGCGGAGCTCTCCTTGAGCAGCTTGCGGTCGCTGTTGAGTGCATGCTCAAAGTCCGCCGTGTCTGCAATCATATCCGGCGAGAGATAGTGCAGGTCGGACATGACTGCGATCCTCAGGTTCATGTCCTGCGGCTTGTCCGCCGCAAGAGCCGGAACCGTCAGTGTGAGGACAAGGACTACCGCCAGCAGCAGTGACAGCAGTCTGCTTCCATTGTGCATTCTGGTTTTCATTTCTTCCTCCTGTTTTTTAGATTCCTACAACATTGCACGGCCCGCTGCCGTGCAACTGTATTCTTTCAAACCCGTGTAAAATCTGCAAGCCGGTTTCGGTAAAAAAGAAACCGTACCGTTCCGGCCGCCGCGGGTAATGCCACTGTATCATGTGCGTGCCCGGATTGCAACCAAAATCCGACCGTTCCGGCAGATTGCGGAAAAATCCCGGTCTCCCGGCACTTTCCGCCTTGACAAGCAGGCGGTTTCGTCTTATCATAAAGTGTGACAAACACGGGGAGCCGCTTTGGCTGAGAGTAAGCATCCGCTTAGACCCGCACACCTGATTTGGATAATGCCAACGTAGGGATTCATACTGCCGGACAACAGCAGCACTCTTTACGGGCGCTGCTGTTTTTCATGCAGACATTTCCGCAAAAGAAAGGAGCCATTTCCTATGGAGCAAGTGCTCAAGACCATGCTCGAGAACGTGCGCGCGAAATCACCGCTCGTGCACAACATCACGAATTACGTCACCGTCAACGACGTGGCGAACGTCCTGCTGGCGGCCGGCGGCTCGCCGATCATGTCCGACGATGCCGACGACGTCGAGGACATCACGAGCATCTGCGGCGGACTGAACATCAACATCGGCACGCTCAACAAAAACACCATCCCGTCGATGTTCCGCGCCGGGAAGAAGGCAAACGCCCTCGGCCACATCGTCCTGCTCGACCCCGTGGGCGCGGGCGCGAGCCGCCTGCGCACCGACACGGCAAACCAGCTCCTGCAGGAGGTGCGCTTTGACGCCGTGCGCGGCAACATCTCCGAGATCAAGACGCTCTGCACCGGCAGCGGCAGCACCAAGGGTGTGGACGCCGACGCGGTCGACGCCGTGACGGAGGCGAATCTCGACGACGGCGTGGCGCTGGTCAAGGCGTTCGCCAAGCAGACCGGCTGCATCATCGCCGTGACCGGCGCGATCGACCTCGTGAGCGACGGGGAGCGCTGCTGGTGCATCCGCAACGGCCGCGCGGAGATGAGCCGCATCACCGGCACGGGCTGCCAGCTCTCGGCGCTGATGACGGCGTTTCTGGTCGCAAATCCCGACCGCAAGCTCGACGCTGCGGCGGCAGCCGTGTGCATGATGGGTCTCGCGGGCGAGATCGGCTGGGCAAACATGCAGCCCGGCGACGGCAACAGCACCTACCGCAACCGCATCATCGACGCGATCTTCAACATGACCGGCGACGCGCTGGAGGAAGGAGCCAAATATGAACTGCGATAACGCATCTCTGCTGCTCTACGCCGTGACCGACCGCTCGTGGCTGCACGGCCAGACGCTCTACGAACAGGCCGAGCAGGCACTGCAGGGCGGCGCAACGTTTCTGCAGCTGCGCGAGAAGGAACTCGACGAGGCACATTTCAAAGAAGAAGCCATTGCGCTCAAGGCGCTGTGCAGACAGTACGGCGTGCCGTTTGTGCTCGACGACAACGTGGCGCTCGCCGTCGCCACGGACGCCGACGGCGTGCACGTCGGCCAGAGCGACATGGCGGCCGGAAAGGTGCGCGAACTCATCGGCTCGGACAAGATTCTCGGCGTGTCGGCCCAGACGGTGGACGAGGCGCTGCTGGCCGAGCGCGCGGGCGCGGACTATCTCGGCGTGGGCGCCGTGTTCCCGACCGGGACAAAGACCGACGCCAACGCCGTGAGCTATAACACTCTGCGCGATATCTGCGCGGCCGTGTCCATCCCGGTCATCGCCATCGGCGGCATCACGAAGGACAACGTCGCCCGGCTTTCCGGCAGCGGCATCGTCGGCGTCGCCGTCGTGAGCGCGATCTTCGCGCAGCCGGACATCCCCGCCGCCACGCGGGAGCTCAAAGCCGCCGTACGCACGGCGCTGGATCTGTAACCCCCTGCGCGCGGGCGCAGACAAGATAAAAAACAGCGGCGGATCGGGGGCACCACTTTCTGTCGCTCAACAAAATTGATGCTGAAAAGGAGACAGAACATGAAGACAGCATTAACGATCGCCGGAAGCGATTCCAGCGGAGGCGCCGGTATTCAGGCCGATCTGAAAGCCATGACCATGAATGGCGTGTTTGCCATGAGTGCGATCACGGCGCTGACCGCCCAGAACACGACCGGCGTACAGGGTATTTTTGAAGTGACACCGGCATTTCTCGGCCAGCAGATCGACAGCGTCTTTACCGACATCCGGCCTGACGCAGTGAAGATCGGCATGGTCGCGTCCTCCGGCCTCATCGAGGTCATCGCCGAGCGGCTGCAGCACTACGCGGCGACGAACATCGTCGTCGACCCCGTGATGGTCGCCACGAGCGGCGCGCGGCTCATCTCCGAGGACGCCATCGCCACGCTCGAGGCGCGGCTGCTGCCCATCGCCACCGTGCTCACGCCCAACATCCCGGAAGCGGAGGTGCTCTCGGGGCTGACCATCGCCTCCCCCGACGACATGATCGCCGCCGGAAAAGCCATCAGCGAGCGCTACGGCTGCGCCGTCCTGTGCAAGGGCGGGCACCGGCTCAACGACGCCAACGACCTCCTGTACCGCAACGGCGGCTACGAATGGTTCAACGGCAAGCGCATCGACAATCCCAACACCCACGGCACCGGCTGCACGCTCTCGAGCGCCATCGCGGCCAACCTCGCCAAGGGCTTTGACCTCGACACGGCCGTCCGGCGCGCAAAGGACTATCTCTCCGGCGCACTGGCCGCCATGCTCGACCTCGGCGCCGGCTCCGGCCCGATGGATCATGCGTTCGACCTGAAGCCGGAATACCGGCAGGAGGCCTGAGCATGAAAAAAACATCCGCATTTCAAAACAGCCTCATCTGGTTCGGCGCGGCCGTGTCCATCGCGGAGATCCTCACCGGCACGTACTTTGCGCCCCTCGGCTTCACGAAGGGTCTGCTCGCCATCCTCGTCGGCCACGTCATCGGCTGCGCGATGTTCTTCTTCGCGGGGCTCATCGGCGGCCGCACCGGCCGCAGCGCCATGGGCACGGTCGAGCTGAGCTTCGGCCGCATCGGCTGCCTGTTTTTCGCCGCGCTCAACGTGCTGCAGCTCGTCGGCTGGACGGCCATCATGATCTATGACGGCGCGCTGGCGACAAACACTGTGCTCGGCATCGGCAAGTGGGTGTGGTGCCTTGTCATCGGCGGGCTCATCGTGGTATGGATCGCCGTCGGCATCAAAAACCTCGGCTGGATCAACAAGATCGCCATGGCGGCGCTGTTCATCCTCTCGATCGTGCTGTGCGTGGTCGTGTTCCGCGGCGGCACACCCGTCACGGCGCCGGACGACAGCCTGAGCTTCGGCGCGGCGGTCGAGCTGGCCGTGGCCATGCCGCTGTCGTGGCTGCCGCTCATCTCCGACTACACGCGCGAGGCCGAAAAGCCCTTCGCCGCCACGCTCTCGAGCACGCTGACCTACGGCGTCGTAAGCTGCTGGATGTACGTCATCGGCATGGGCGCCGCCATCTTCACCGGCGAGGGCGACATCGCGCTCATCATGGTCAAGGCCGGGCTCGGCGTGGCCGCGCTGCTCATCCTCATCCTCTCGACCGTCACGACGACGTTCCTCGATGCGTACAGCGCCGGCATCTCGGCCGAGTCTCTGTCGAAGAAGATCAACGGCAAGTATGCCGCGCTCATCGTGACCGTCATCGGCACGATCTGCGCCATCTGCTTCCCGATGGACGACATCACGAACTTCCTGTACCTGATCGGCTCCGTGTTCGCGCCGATGATCGCCATCCAGATCACGGACTTCTTCCTGCTCAAACGCGGCGGCGCGCGCGGGAAGCTCGATGTGTGCAACGCCGTCGTCTGGGTGCTGGGCTTTGTGCTCTACCGCGTGCTCATGACCGTGGACATCCCGGTCGGCAACACGCTGCCCGACATGGCCGGCACGATGCTCCTGTGCCTGATTGCGCACAAGCTCGTCCCCGACAAGACAAAGGCCGCCTGAGCCTTTTGGCGAAAATTGCCAAGCCGGAAACGCCCGCACATCGTGCGGGTGTTTTTGCGTCTTGAATTCCCAGCAAAGTCGTGTTATTTTAAGGGCAGAAAATCGTTTCAGGGAGGCAGGCATATGCAAGATCTCAAACCGACGTGCCGCATCGCCGTCGTGCAGGCGGCGCCGGTGCTGTTTGACAAGACCGCGTGCACGGACAAGGCCGTGCGCCTGATCGCAGAGTGCGCGCAGCGCGGCGCGGAGCTGATCGTGTTCCCGGAGCTGTTCATCCCCGGCTACCCGTACGGCATGACGTTCGGCTTCACGGTCGGCGCGCGCAAGGAAGACGGCCGGAAGGACTGGCAGCTTTACTGCGACAACTCCATCGTCGTGCCCGGGCCGGAGACGGAGCGCCTCGCCGCGGCGGCAAAGGCCGCGGGCGCGTATGTGAGCATCGGCGTGTCGGAGCGCGACGGCGTGACGGGCACACTCTATAACGCCAACCTCATCTTCTGCCCGGACGGTACGCTCGCCCCCGTGCACCGCAAGCTCAAGCCCACCGGCGCCGAGCGCGTGGTCTGGGGCGACGCCGACCGCGGGTATTTCCCGGTCGTGGACACCCCGTGGGGGCCGATGGGCAGCCTCATCTGCTGGGAGAGCTACATGCCACTGGCGCGCACGGCGCTGTATGAAAAGGGCGTGACGCTCTACATCTCGCCGAACACGAACGACAACCCCGAGTGGCAGGCCACCGTGCAGCACATCGCGCTCGAGGGCCGGTGCTACTTCATCAACTGCGACATGGTCTTCCGCCGCGCGGATTACCCCACCGGGCTGCACTGCCCGGATGAGATCGCGCGCCTGAACGACATGCCCTGCCGCGGCGGAAGCTGCATCGTCGACCCCTACGGGCACTATGTCGTGCAGCCGGTGTGGGACACCGAGGACATTCTCTGCGCCGATCTCGACATGCGGCGCGTGCCCGCGAGCCGCATGGAGCTCGACGTGTGCGGCCACTACGCGCGGCCGGACGTGCTGCACCTGACCGTGCAGGACGCATGAAAGGAGCGGGCGCATGAAACTTGCCATGGCACAGATGTCCATGACCGGAAGCATGGACGAAAACCTGAAAAAGTCCCTCGCCTTCTGCGACGCTGCCGCAGGCAGCGACCTGCTGTTTTTCCCCGAGGTGCAGCTCACGCCGTTTTTCCCGCAGTATGCCGGGCGAAACGTGGACGGCTATGTCGTCCCGGCGGGCAGCCCGGTGGTGCGGGTCTTTGCGGAGAAAGCGCGGGAGCACCGGCTCTACCTCTCGCCGAACATGTACCTCGAGCAAAACGGCAGGCGGTATGACGCCTCACTCTGGCTGACGCCGGAGGGCGCGTGCGCAGGCGTGGCCAAGATGGTGCACATCATGCAGGCGGCGCAGTTTTACGAGCGCGACTACTACACCCCGTCCGAGGACGGCTTTCTTGTGTTTGACACGCCGTTCGGCCGCGTCGGCATCGTGATCTGCTTTGACCGGCACCTGCCCGAGAGCATCCGCACGTGCGCGCTCAAGGGCGCAGATCTTGTCATCATCCCGACGGCGAACACGAAAGCGGAGCCCATGGAGCTCTTCGAGTGGGAGATCCGCGTGCAGGCGATGCAAAACCAGATCTTCGTCGCCATGTGCAACCGCGTGGGGCGCGAGGACGGGATGGACTTCGCCGGCGAATCGCTCATCGTGCACCCGAGCGGCGACGTGATCTGTAAGGCCGGCGACCGCGAGCAGCTCCTCGTGCAGGAGCTCGACCTCGCCGAGGCGCGGCTCTGGCGCGAACAAAAGCGGCCGTACCTCAAGCAGCGGCGGCCGGAATGCTATCTGTAAGGAAACGAAGCCCCGCACCGGATTCCCGGCGCGGGGCTTGCATTTTGCGTTTCGTTTATTTATATTCCGGGCACTGGTAGCGGGGCTTGCCCTGGCTCTTATGCCCGTACTCGATGGCGGACACCGGGCAGCCGCAGATGCAGGCCATGCAGTGCGTGCACGCGCCGTTCCAGTGTGGACGGCGCTCGACGATGTCGATGCCGTTGACCGGGCAGCTCAGCGCACACTTGCCGCAGCCGATGCACGCATCCGAGACCGTGAACGGCCCGGACTTGACAAACCACTTATAAAAGATCGTGTTCACCGGGTCGGTCTTGAACCGGTCGATCAGGCCGACCTTCGGCGCCGGGAACGGCTCGCCGCGCTGCACGCAGGCAATGCCCCGGTCGATGGACGGCTGCGCCGCCGCGATGATCCGCGCCGCCTCCTCCGCACCGGGTACGGAGAACATGGCAACGTAGTTTTCCGGCATGACGACCTGCAGCACGCCCTGATAATCGAGCCCGATGTCCGCGCACAGCGGCGCGATGCGGCTGCCGGCGTTGCCGATCTCACTGCCGCAGGTCATGACAAAGTAGGCCTTGCGGCTGCCGGTGAAGCGGCCGCGGCGGAGAAAGTCCGCGAAAATGTGCGGGATCTGCCAGCCGTACGTCGGCGAGACGAACACCCACGGCCGGTCGGCGTGCAGGTCAGCGGGCGTGTCGTTTTTGATGTATTCGTTCGCGGTGATGAGGTCGTCGCCGAGGGCGGCGGCGAAGCGCTGGGCAACATAGCGGCTGTTGCCGGTGCCGGTGAAATAGACGATCATGCGGTATCCCCCAAACATACGATTTTGCCCAGTATAGCACATCCGCGCCCCGATTTCCACCCGGGCGTTGTGTCCGCGCGCCCAGTGTGCTACAATGGGAAAAACATTGTCGTCTCGGGAGGGATCTCTTTTGTATTGGTATACCATCGGGCAGACGCTCACCTCACAGGAGCGGCAGCCCGCGCCGGAACAGCCGGCCGTCGTACTGCTGACGTCCGAGGAACTGTCGCACCAGCCGGTACTGCCCGGCCTGGAAAAAGCGCTGCACCACACGCCGCCTGCGCGCGACGCGCGCGTGTGCAAGGCCGAGGTGCGCTCGGACTGCCTGTCGGGCACGCTCGTGCTGCCGCGGCAGGGCAAGGACGGCAAGCCGCTCGCCTGCGGCTATCTCGTCACGGCCGCGCGCGTCGTGCTCGTGGACGACGACGGCGTGCTGCCGGGGCTGCTGCGGCGCATCTCCCGGGAAAAGCGCTGGACCAACGGCAGCGTCGGCCGGTTTCTCTACGACTTTTTTGAGCAGCTCATTGCCCGCGACCTGCATCAGCTCGAGAAGATCGAGGATCGCATCGAGGCGCTCGAGGATCGGGTGCTGGCGCACGAGCTGGACGATTTCTCCGCGCCGATGACCGCCCTGCGCAAGGAGGCCATGGCATGGTACCGCTACTACACGCAGCTCGACGACGTGGCCTGTGAGCTGCGCGAGAACGAAAACGGCTTCTTTACGGACAATGAACAACTGCTGTTTCGCATGTTTGAAGACCGCGTGATCCGCCTGCGCGAGGAGTCGCAGCTTCTGCGCGAATCGTGCACACAGCTCCAGAGTCTGTTTCAGGCCGAGATCGACACGCGGCAAAACCGCATCATGCAGATCCTGACGATCGTGACGACGATCTTCCTGCCGCTGACGCTGCTCGTCGGGTGGTACGGCATGAACTTCGTCGGTATGCCGGAGCTGACGTGGAAGTACGGCTACCCCGTCGTCGTCATCGTGAGCATCGTGACCGTGGGCATCAGCCTGTGGGTATGCAAGAAGAAAAAATTCTGGTGACAAAAACACCGGCTGAGGCTAACCTCAGCCGGTGCTTTTTATTTCCCCGCGCGCTCGGAAAAGTGCTCCAGACTCTCGATCGACGTCAGCCGCAGCGGGAACGCCTGCTGGCCGAGGTCGGCATAGGAGATGATCCACTCGCTGGAGTCGATGAGCATGGCCATCGACAGCAGGTCGGAGCAGTCGGCCGTGCCCTGTGCGCCGACCGGCAGCGCGCCGACGTTCACGCCGTCGGCATCGCCGAAGTCGAGCACCTTGACCTCCAGCGTCTTGGCGTCCTTGTCGCGCGAGAGCACCTCGACATGCAGGTAGGCATAGCCGCCGTCGAGCGGCAGGTCGCTCATGTCCGGGGCGGGTGTGGGCTCGGCCGCGCCGCCGGCGGCACAGGCCGTGCACAGCAGCACGAGTGCGAACAGAAGGGGCAGAATACGGATCCGTTTCATGCGTTTTCTCCTTTCAAACCGTCGCGGTGGAGCTCTCCGGGAGCGACGATGTGACCATCACGGACGGCGGCGTGTACGTGCTCACCGGCGCGCACGCGAACGGCAATGTGACCGTCTCCGGCGGCAGCTTCGCCATCACGACCGGCGACGACGGCGTGCACGCGGACGACGCCGTCACAATCACGGACGGCACGCTCGACATTTCAAAATGCTACGAGGGCATCGAGGGTCAGACCATCGACATTTCCGGCGGCACCATCGACATCGTCTCCAGCGACGACGGGCTCAACGCCGCGGGCGGCGCAGACCAGAGCGGCTTCGGCGGCAGAGGGCCGGACAGCAGCGGCGGCAACATGGGCACGCCCCCGGACGGCGGCAAAGGCGGCCGCCCCGGACAATAATTCTGCATTGTTTCTCCCTCCAAATAGAGAAAGGCACGCCCCTGCCCCTTCCGTGCAGGGGCGTGCTGACTTTCTGTTTTCTGTTATACCATCGCGGCGGGCGTTTTACCGTACACGCGCGTGTGCACGAGCGTCTCGATCGCGCGCAGCTCGGCGGGCGTGCGCGCGCCGCCGGTCGTGAGCAGGTGCAGCGGGATCGGGCTGCCGCCCGGCATGAGCGCCGGCTGGAAATAGGGGTAATCCGCGTTGACCGTGAAGCCGTGCCGCTCGTAAAACCCGATGCGCCGCGCGGCCAACGCCGTCTCCGGCAGCTCTGCCTCCAGACAGGCGGGCTTATCAAAGCGCGCGAGCAGCGCGTCGAGCATCTGCCCGCCGATGCCGCCGCTACGGTAGACAGGATCCACGGCAAAATGCTCGAAAAAGACAAAATCATCAAAGTCCCACGACGCCATGAGCGCCTGCACGCCGCCGGACGGCGCGCGCAGGATATCGACACGATAGGCGCTGTCCGCGAGCAGGGCACGCTGCCCCGCCTTATCCCGCCGCTCCCCGGCCGGGAAGCTCTGGGAGAGCAGGCGGTAGACCGCGTCAAAGTCCGCCGGGCGCATGCGCTCGATAGGCATCATTCTGCGCCCTCCTGCATCTCACCGCGCTCGCGGTAGCAGTCGGCGAACGTGTGCTCCACGCCGCCGGATTTGTAGCCGACCATCGTATCCAAACAGACGGAGTGGATGCTGTGGAAGATGCTCTTTTCAATATCGGGATTCTTGCGCCGCAGCTCGCGCAGCAGCAGCTTGACCTCCTGCCGCTTGGAGCTGCTGCCGTCGTTGCCGTGCGCGGCCGCGCGCTCGGTCAAGCGGCAGGCGCACTGGATAAATTCCAGGCCGTTATAGCGCTGCCAGGCGATGATGTCGTCCTCGTGGATGCAGTACAAGGGGCGGATGAGCTCCATGCCCGGGAAATTGCGGCTGCGCAGCTTCGGCGGCATGGCCTGAAGCTGCGAGCCGTAGAACATGCCCATGACGGTCGTCTCGACCACGTCGCTGAAGTGGTGGCCGAGGGCGATCTTGTTGCAGCCGAGCTCGCGCGCCTTGCTGTAAAGATAGCCGCGGCGCATGCGCGCGCAGAGGTAGCACGGCGACTGCTCGATGCCGCTCGTGACATCGAAAATATTCGTCTCGAAGATCGTGACCGGGATGTGCAGCAGCGCCGCATTGCTCTCGATCTTCTGCCGGTTGACGGCGTTGTAGCCCGGATCCATGACGAGGTTGACGACCTCGAACGGCACGTCGCTGTGCCGCTGCAAAAGCTGCAGGAGCTTTGCCATGAGCATGGAGTCCTTGCCGCCGGAGATGCACACCGCGATCCGGTCGCCGGGGGCAATGAGTTCATACTGCTTGATGGCTGTAATGAACGGCGTCCAGAGCACCTTGTGGAACTTTTTCTGGATGCTGCGTTCGATCTGCTGATAGGGTTCGAGTTGTCTGCTCATGTTGTTCGCTCCTGATTCTATGGTTCATCGGTGGTCGCAGCGCTGGCACTGTGTCATGGTGTGCGCGCTGTCGTCTTTATAAAATGCGCCCGACCAGGCGCAGATGCTCTGCAGGATCGGCACGGCGGAGCGCCCCTTGTCCGTCAGGGCGTACTCGACGCGCGGCGGGATCTCGTCATACGAGCGGCGCGCGATCATGCCGTCGGCGATCAGCTCCTTGAGCGTCGAGGCCAGCACGGCGTCCGTGATGTTGACCATCTCTTTGCGCAGTTGGCTGTAACACAGCGTCTCCTGCGCGGCCAGCACGCAGAGGATGCGCGACTTCCACTTGCCGCCGAACACGCTCAGGCCGTATTCCAGCGGGCAGCGGATGTCCTGTTCGAGTTTTTTCTGATACATTCCGATCCGTCCGTGTATAGCATACCAGATTTGCAGGAAAAAAGAAAGTGCCGGATTCGAGGAGCATGCCGCACCGCACTTGCCAAATCCGGCGCGAGGCGCTATCATGGAGCCATCTCACCCATCAGGAGGCAGCACCATGCCCAAACAGGCTCTCATTATGATTGACATGCAGCGGGGCTTTCTCGACAGCGCGTCCCCGCTGTGCATCCCGGCGGCGGAGGCGACCGTACCCGCGTGTGCGGCGCTCATCGGCCGCTGCCACGAAGCGGGCGTTCCCGTCATCTACGCCGTGCGGCACTACCGCGCCGACGGCACGGATGTGGAAAAGCCGCGCGCAGCCGCGTGGGCGGCCGGCGGCAAGCCGCTCTCGGAAGACTGCGCCGCGCACCTGTCGGACGCATTTCCCGACACGTTCACCGTCCTGCCGCAGGACTATGTGCTCGTCAAGCCCCGGTTCTCGGCGTTTTTCCACACAAGTCTTGACCTCATTCTGCGCCGGCTCGGCGTGCAGACCGTTCTCCTCGCCGGGACGACCACGCCCAACTGCATCCGCACGACGTGCTACGATGCGATCTCGCTCGACTATGACGCCGTCGTGCTCTCGGACTGCACGTCGTCCATCACCGACACCGTGCAGGCAGGCAACCTCGCCGATATGCAGCGCGTGGGCGCGACCGTGTGCACGAGCACGGAGCTGACGCTCGCATAAATTTCCAGAAAGCAGCAACCCCGGGTGCGAACTGCACCCGGGGTTGGTTTTCCAACAGGTCATGACGATGTGGAGATGCGCGTGATGTTCAGCCCGCGCGCGCCGACCTGCACGCTGCCGTCCTTGAGCGAGACAAAGGGCGAAAAGTCCACCGTCTCACCGCCGGACGTGATTGAGACCGTCACGTCCGGGAAAATGTCGCTGACGTTGCAGCCGATGACAAACGCATCGCCGCTTGCCTGCTCATAAAAGAGCGTCTTGGAGTCGGTCTCCATATCGTTTTTGTACAGGCGGACGGTCGCGTCCGGGTCGCGCGGGATGATGAGGTAATACTCCCCGTCCGAGATATGGTGCACCGGCAGCTCCCGGCCGCCGAAATATGTCTGCCGGAAGTAGTCCAGATCCGTCGGCTCCGAATAGCCGAGGTAGGCCGCGGCGTAAAGCTGGCCGTCCGTATACGGCAGCGTGCTCAGCGGATCAGGCGTCGGCGTGGCCGCCGCCTGCGCGGGGGTAGGTGTCGTGTCGGGCGCCTGTGCCGTGGTGCCGCAGCCGGCCAGCAGCAGCGCGCACAGCAGAAGGGTCAAGAGGATCGTTCGCTGTTTCATGGGTCGCCATCCTTTCCGGTTTGGATATTGGAAAATGTCCGGTCACGTCTCGTGCGCGTGGTCATAGATCGGCTGGATGTCCGGCGGCAGACGGTCCGGCAGCATGGCGTGCACGCGGTCCTCATTGCCATCGCGCATGGCCTGCTCATAGTACCAGCATTTGAAGCGGATCATATCCAGGGATTTTTGCAGGCGCGCGATCTCCGCCTCCACCCGCTCGGCCTGCTGCACAAACAGCGCGTGCCGCTGCGGATAGGTCTCGCTCCCCTGCGCGCACCAGGCCATGAACTGCTTGATCTCTTTGATCTCCAGCCCCGAGCGCTTGAGACACTCGATCACGCGCAGCGCCTCGAGCTCCTGCTCGCCGAAGCGGCGGATGCCCGACGTGCGCGTGAGCGCCGGGAACAGCCCCTCTTTATCATAATACCGCAGCGTGGAGACCGGCAGATCAAACCGCTCCGACACCTGACCGATCGTGTACATGGGATCACCTCGAAAAAATTTTTCAAAAAAACGCTTGACCTGAAGTCAGCTTTAGGTTGTATGCTTAGGATATCAGATCCCGGCTGCCGTGTCAAGCCGCCGGGAGGAGACCGATACGATCCAGCAGGTTCTCATCCGCGCGAGCCTGCGCACAGGCAACGACGCCAAAGCGTCGCCCCTGCACCGGAGACCGCCCGCGCCATGGGCGCGGCCATCGCATAAACCAGCACAGGAGGCAGATCACCATGAACAGTACCCCGACCCTCACCCAGGAATGGGACAAGACGTTCCCGAAAAATGACGCCGTCGACCACTGCAAGGTCACGTTTCACAACCGCTTCGGCATTGAGCTGGCGGCCGATCTCTACAAGCCGAAAAATGCGGCCGAACCGCTTGCCGCCGTGGCCGTGAGCGGCCCGTTCGGCGCCGTGAAGGAGCAGAGCTCCGGCCTGTATGCGCAGGAGCTCGCCGCGCGCGGTTTTCTGACCGTCGCCTTTGACCCGTCGTACACCGGCGAGAGCGGCGGCACGCCGCGCTGTGTCGCCTCGCCCGACATCAACACCGAGGACTTTTCTGCCGCGGTCGACTTCCTGTCGGTGCGCAATGATGTCGCCCCCGAGCGCATCGGCATTCTCGGCATCTGCGGCTGGGGCGGCATGGCGCTCAACGCCGCCGCCATCGACACGCGCATCAAGGCCACCGTCACATCCACGATGTACGACATCTCGCGCGTGCGGGCAAACGGCTACTTCGACGCCGACGACAACCCAGACGCCCGCTACGCCCTGCGCCGGGCGCTCAACGCGCAGCGCACCGCCGACTACAAAGCCGGCTCGTATCAGCGCGCAGGCGGCGTGGTCGACCCCGTACCGGCCGACGCGCCGTTTTTCGTCAAGGACTATCACGACTACTACAAGACCCCGCGCGGCTACCACCCGCGCTCCCTCAACTCCACCGACGGCTGGAATACCACGTCGTCCCTGTCGTTTGTCAACGCACCCATTCTCGCCTACGCCGGTGAGATCCGCAGCGCCGTGCTCGTCATCCACGGTGACAAAGCGCACTCGTGCTACTTCAGCCGCGATGCCTTTGCCAAGCTGCAGGGCGACAACAAGGAGCTGCTGCTCATCCCCGGCGCCGTACACACCGATCTCTACGACCGGACGGACATCATCCCGTTTGACCGCATCGAAGCTTTTTACCGTCAGTATCTGAAATAAGGAGGCATTATCATGGTCAAACAAACTGCGGGCAGAGACGCCCTGAATAATTTCGCCCCCAAGTTTGCCGAGCTCAATGACGACGTGCTCTTCGGCGAGGTCTGGTCGCGCGAAGGCAAGCTGCCGCTCAAGCTGCGCTCGATCGTCACGATCACGGCGCTCATCAGCAAGGGCATCACGGACAGCTCCCTCACCTACCACCTCACGACCGCAAAGCAAAACGGCGTGACGAAGACCGAAATGGCCGAGATCCTCACGCACCTCGCCTTTTACGCCGGCTGGCCGAACGCCTGGACCGCTTTCCGGCAGGCAAAAGAGGTCTATGCCGACGCCGACGACGCGAACGGCGGTCTCTTCGGTCTCGGTGCTCCGAACACGGCCTATGCGCAGTATTTCACCGGCGAGAGCTTCCTCAATCCCCTCACCGACCCGACGAAGACCGTCTTCCTCGCCAACGTCACCTTCTCCCCCGCCTGCCGCAACAACTGGCACATCCACCACGCAAAGTCCGGCGGCGGCCAGCTCCTGCTGTGCACGGACGGGCTGGGCTGGTATCAGGAGGCGGGCAAACCCGCACAGGCGCTGCACCCCGGCGACGTCGTGACCATTCCGGCTGAGGTCAAGCACTGGCACGGTGCGCAGAAGGACTGCTGGTTCAGCCACATCGCCATCGAGTGCCCCGGTGAGGAGACGAGCAACGAGTGGTGCGAGCCCGTCACGGACGCGGAATACGCCGCGCTGGACGCCGACTGTGCACAAAACCCGTGAATTTGGGCGCAGCGGCACACATTTTCTGCATACCGCCACTTGTTCTTCCCCCTACAATCGTGGTATGATATAGCATCCGCAAAACCCGGAGCGCTTTGCGCTTCGGGTTTTGCCTTTTTGAAAATCCGCGGTGCGGCCAAAGCTTGCCGTGCCGGGCGATCGTTTTTGAAAGGGTGACAACATCATGATCCACGGTTTTCTCAAGGTCTGCACGGTCTCGCCCGCACTGCGCGTGGCCGACTGTGCATTCAACACGCAGCAGACCATCGCCGCCATGCAGCACGCGGCGGCAGACGGCGCGCAGCTCGTGGTATTCCCCGAGCTGGGACTGACGGGCTACACGTGCAGCGACCTGTTTTTCCAGCAGCCGCTCCAGCGCGCCGCGGCAAAGGGGCTCAGCGCCGTGCTGGAGGCGAGCACGGGGCTCGATCTCGTCGCGCTCGTGGGGCTGCCCGTCGCGGTCGACGGCAAGCTCTATAACTGCGCCGCCGTCGTCTGCCGCGGGAAGCTGCTGGGGCTGGTGCCGAAAACATATCTGCCGAACTACGGCGAGTTTTACGAGAAGCGGCAGTTCAATCCCGCACCCGCCGGTGTGCGTACGCTGCACTTCGCCGGGCAGGACGTGCCGTTTGGCACAAAGCTGCTGTTTCGCTGCGCCGAGATGCCGGAGTTTTGCCTCGCGGCCGAGGTATGCGAGGATCTGTGGGCGCCGCTGCCGCCGAGCACGCACCACGCGCTCGCGGGCGCGACCGTGATCGCCAACCTCTCGGCCAGCGACGAGACGATCGGCAAGGCCGACTATCGCCGCGCGCTCGTGTGCCAGCAGTCGGCGCGGCTGCTGTGCACGTACCTCTACGCCGACGCCGGCCACGGCGAGTCAACGACCGACATGGTCTTTGCCGCGCACGATCTCATCTGCGAAAACGGCGCGCTGCTGGCGGAGTCCAAGCCCTTCGGCGCGGGCTATGCCAGCACGGAGCTCGACCTCGGCCGCATGGTCAGCGAGCGCTGCCGCAGCACGACGTTCCAGCCCGTGAGCGAAGGGTACGAGACGGTCGTGTTCCACCTCCCGCTCAAAGAGGTGCCGCTCACGCGGTACGTCTCGCCGACGCCGTTTGTCCCGGCGGACGGCGCCGCGCGCGCCGAGCGCTGTGAGCTCATCCTCGCCATGCAGGCCGACGGTCTGGCCAAGCGCATCGCCCACGCGCGCGCAAAGACCGCCGTCATCGGCATCTCCGGCGGGCTCGACAGCAGCCTCGCGCTGCTCGTGGCCGTGCGCGCGATGCGGCAGCTCGGCCGCCCGGCGAAGGACGTACTGGCCGTGACGATGCCGTGCTTCGGCACGACGCACCGCACGCGCTCGAACGCCGAGATCCTCTGCGACGAGCTGGGCGTGACGTTTCAGGAGATCCCGATCGCGCGCACCGTCCACAGCCACTTCGGCGACATCGGGCAGGACGAGACCGTGCTCGACGTGACCTATGAAAACTGCCAGGCGCGCGTGCGCACGCTCGAGCTCATGGATCTCGCCAACCGCACCGGCGGCCTTGTCATCGGCACCGGCGACCTGAGCGAGCTGGCGCTCGGCTGGGCGACCTACAACGGCGACCACATGAGCATGTACGGCGTGAACGCCGACGTGCCGAAAACGCTCGTGCGCCACATCGTGCGCTATGCCGCCGACGCGACGGAAAACGACGCCCTGCGCGCCGTGCTGCTGGACATTCTGGCGACGCCCGTCAGCCCCGAGCTGCTGCCGGCGAACGAAAACGGCGAGATCGCGCAGCAGACGGAGTCGCTCGTGGGTCCCTACGAACTGCACGATTTTTACCTGTACTATGTGCTGCGCTTCGGCTTCGGCCCGGCGAAGATCTACCGGCTGGCGCGCCACGCGCTCGGCGACCGGTACCCGGACGATGTGCTGCTGCACTGGCTGAAAAATTTCTACCGCCGCTTTTTCGCGCAGCAGTTCAAGCGAAGCTGCCTGCCCGACGGGCCGAAGATTGGCTCGGTCACGCTCAGCCCCCGCGGCGACTGGCGCATGCCGAGCGATGCCTGCGCCGCCGTGTGGCAGGCGGAGCTCGACCAACTGCAATAAGGACGCAGCCCCGCACCGATCCGGTGCGGGGCTTTGCGATGCCATGAGATTCAAAAAATATTTACATTTTGCCCCTTGACCTAAAGTCAGCTTGAGGTAGTAAGATGACGGTAAGCTGAAAACAATCTGCAACATGGAGGTAAGCGATATGAAATCCCTGATCCTGTACTATTCTTACCGCGGCAACACGCAGCGCATTGCCGAGCGCATCCACAGCGCCATCGGCGGCGACATTGCGCGCATCGACACCGTCGTGCCCTACACCGGTACGTATGACGAAGTCGTCGCGCAGGGCGAGCAGGAGGTCAAGCGCGGCTTTCTGCCGGAGCTCAAGGCGATGGACATCGACCTTGGCCGCTACGACACGATCGTGCTCGGCACGCCCGTCTGGTGGTATACCTGCGCCCCCGCCACGCGCGCATTTCTGACCGCGCATGACCTGAGCGGCAAGACCGTCTACCCCTTCGCCACGAACGGCGGCTGGCTCGGCCGCACGCTCAAGGACGTGGCGGCGCTGTGCCCGGGCGCCGACGTGAAGCCGGGGCTGGACGTCCGTTTCGACGACACGACGCTGCGCACGCCGGACAAGACGATCGACCGCTGGATCGCGGCCATCCATGACTGAGGAGGAAACGCAATGAAGAAAATGCTCCCCCTGCTGGTCAGCGCGCTGATGCTCCTGAGCCTCGCCGCCTGCGGCAGCAAGACCGCCGCGCCCGCGACCACCGCCGCGCCCGCGGCCGCCGGCGGCAAGACGCTCGTCGTCTATTTTTCCGCGACCGGCAGCACCAAGGCCGTGGCCGAGACCATCGCCGCCGAGACGGGCGGCGACCTGCTGGCGCTCGAACCGGCGGAGCCGTACACGAGCGACGACCTCGACTACAACAACGCCGACAGCCGCGTCTCGCGCGAGCACGACGATGAGACCCTGCGCGACGTGGCGCTCAAGGCGACCACCGTGGCGAACTGGGACGACTATGACACCGTCTACATCGGCTACCCCATCTGGTGGGGCATTGCCGCGTGGCCGGTGGACACCTTCGTCAAGGCCAACGACTTCACCGGCAAGACGGTTATCCCGTTTTGCACCTCCGCCAGCAGCGGCATCGGAGACAGCGGCGCGCAGCTTGCGTCCCTTGCCGGCAGCGGCGACTGGCAGGAAGGCCAGCGCTTTGCCTCCGGCGTCTCGCAGCAGGACGTTGCCGGCTGGGTCAAGTCCCTCGGCAAATGAGCCAAAATACGCACCCACGGCCCGCAGGCTTCCCCTGCGGGTCGTATATTTTCTGCAAATTTATTTCTTTTTTACGGAATTTTTTGCTATTTCCTTGAAAAATAGAGAAAATTGTGCTATTTTTGTTTTATCGGCGGTGCCTGGCAGCGCCGTCGAAAAACTGCAAATTGTGAAAGGATGACCCATCATGCAGCCTGAGATCCTTGCCACCCTGCACCGTCTGATCGACGAGCACGGCTGGAACTGGGGCATGGCACGCAACCTCATCAACCGGCAATTCGGCACAAGTTACTCCATCAAAGAGCTGCAGGCAATCTACCTGCACCGCACCCGTTACAAAACGGAGACGGCTTTCACATACACACGTAACTAGCAGCACGGCGGCGGGATCGATCGATCCCGCCGCCGTGTGCAGCTTCCTTTATTTTGCGTAGGCCTCGGCAACGAGCTTGCCCTGCACGAGGTAGCGCTGGTGATTGTCCCCGCGGAAGCAGGTCGAAAGTGTCAGCACCCGGTCACCCGGTTCGGGCCAGGCATCAGCGCGGAAATTCGCCTGCAGGCTCTTTTGCGCCTGCACGCCGTCAAAATACGTTGTAAAATCGTCCACATCCGAAAAATCATGGCACAGCAGCAGGTGCTCGTTCGAGTGCGGATAGGCCGCAAAGATCTCGTAGACGAGCATCCGATCCGGCAGGTAGACATAGATGTAGCGGTGCGCCTCAAAGACCTCAGCATCCGAAAAATCGTTGAGCTGGGCAAACATGCGCCCATTGCGCAGGTTGTGCCCATAGAGCACGGTCATGGGATCGGTGAAGTCTTTGCGGTTATAGTCCTGGCTGAAGATGCTGCCGCCGCTGTAATACGCGCCGTTTTCGCTGTGCTTGGAGTAATACTCCTCATCGCCCGCGCGCTGGAGCACGGCATAGCTGATGTCCGTGTCCGGGATCGTGACCCAGGCATAGATATCCGGGTTCATGGCCTGCAGCTCGTCAAAATCCACCGGGATCTTCACGCGCTCGAGCTGGAAGCTGCCGGTGTCGTCCGGAGCGTTGGCGCGCATCCGGTCGCCAAAGGACTGCCCCTGATAATACTGCACGATGTACCACACGCACCACGCGCACGCACACAGCGCCGCGAGCGCCACAAGCACCAGCACACTGCGCACAAGGATCTTTTTCGTTTTCATCGCTCACCTCATAAAAACAAAAGCTCCATGAACCTGTCATGGAGCTTTGTGATCATCGTTATGCCATCTTACTTGGCGCGAACCAGCTTTTTGCCGCAAAACAGCACCGCTCCGACCGCGATGACGGCCGCCAGGATCACCCACAGGATGCTGAACGACTCACCGGTCTGCGGAGAGGTCTTGCCGGAATCGGGGTTGACATTCGGATTCGTGTTGTCTTTCTCCGGGCTGGGGACGTTCATCGCAGCAAACGCCGTTGCCGACAGGGCAAACACGAGAACGAGTATCAAAAGAATGGCCACAAAACGCTTCATTGTGTAACTCCTCCATTCATAGACTTGCAGTTTCTAAGGGTAGTATAATTTTACACCGAAACGGTATAAATTGCAAGGGTTATTTTCAAAAAATAACCGTTTTTTGCTCAGCCGTCCACCGGCTCGTAGAAAATGTCCAGGATCATCTCCAGCAGCGCATCGGGATCGACCTGATATTCCGCGTGCTTCTGCGCGCCCATGACCGACGTGCCGGGGACATTGACGATATCGTCCGAAAAATGCATCCCGCTCGCCTGCTGCGCCAGATAGACCATCATGGCGGTGTTGATGTTCGTCGTCGTGTTGCGCCGGACATTGTTATAGATCGTCAGCACGCTTGCCGGATCCTCTTTGACCTGCGCGAGCATCTTGTGCACGAGCGCAAGTACGACCTGCTTTTGCCGCTGCATGCGCTGGTTGTTGCCCTCGGTCGAGTCGGCGCGGTAGCGGATATAGTCCTCGGTGCGCTGGCCGGTCAGCGTCACGGCCTGCCCGGCGGTGAAGCCGCGGAAGCTCACATCCGGCGTGACGGTCACGCCGCCGACACTGTCGACCAGTTGGCGGATGCCCTGCATATAGATCGAGCCGTAGGCCGGAATCGGCAGGTCGTAAAACAGACGGGAGACGGCGGCGCTCGTCAGCTCACAGCTTCGCTCGGCTCCGTCGCCGTAGGAATACGCCAGGGCGAGCTGCGCCGTGGCCGTGCCGACATGCGCGCCGGTGCTGTCAAGGATGTCGAGCGTACACATCGCGTCACGCGAGATGGACACGAGCGTCAGCTCCTTGTTGCGCAGATCGAGCACTGCGAGGATGTTCGCGTCCGACTGGTTGGCGTTGCCGTAGACGCCGTCGGCGTCCTGCTTGACCTCCTCGTCCACGCCCATGAGCAGGATAGAGATGATATCGGAATTATAGCGGTAGAGCCGGCCGTTGTAGCGCACCGTGCCGGAGCCAAGCGCCTCCACATCGTCGCGCGTGATGTTCATGGTGTCCTGTTCCCGGAGCGAGCTGCGCCCGACGGCCGACAGGATCAGCACCGTGCCGACGAGGATCAGTGCGATGGCAAGCAGAACGCACACGATGATCACGAGCACACGTGTGCCGCGGCTCATGCGTTTTTTCGGCGGTTTGCCGCCCGGCGCCGCCGCGCGTTCTCTAACGTCTGACACAGGCGTCCCTCCCTTTGGATGACGATTTTCTGCCCGCATGATACCACAAACCGGCAGGCATTGTAAAGCCGGCGCCGGGTCGCGGTTGACTTTTGCGCCGATCTATCCTATCTTATCTTACATATACAGACATTCTCATTTGCGGAGGCATTGTTATGGACCATCTCCAAACACCCGCCGGCGGCTGGGTCAGCGCGTGGAGCACTAGCCCCATTGACGCGAGCCTGTCCGAGACCGGCATCCTGGACCGGCTCGGCGTCGCCGTGACGGACATGTCCGCGCGCACGGCCGTGCAGCTCACGGCCGGCGGGACGCGGATCCGGCTCACGCTCTCGAACCTGTTCGGCGTGCTGCCGCTGCACGTCGCCGCCTGCACCGTCGCGCTCGGCGCGGACGATCCGCGCGGCATCGACCCCGCCACGCTGCGCACCGTGACCTTCGGCGGGCAGACGCACGTGCGCATCGGCGCCGGTGTGTGCTGCACCTCCGACCCGGCCGACCTGGCGGTCGCCGCCGGGCAGACACTGGCCGTCACGGTGTTTTACCGCGGCGTCAACGCCATGCGCACGATCGGGCTCATCGGCGGGCGCAGCTATGCCGAGATCGCAAACTGCACACGCCGGCCCCTGCTGCACATGGCCGTGCCCATGCAGCACACGGCTGACTCCGGCGCCTATGAGGTCATCCCCGCGCTCACGGAGATCGACGTGCTGGCCGCGCCGGGGACGCACGCCTGCGTCATTTTCGGCGACTCGACCGTAGCCAATGAGCTGCCGCGCCTGCTCGCCGCGCGTCTGCGCGCGGACGGTATCCCGAACGTGAGCGTGACGCAGGCCGCCATCAAGGGCGACCGGCTGGTGGCCGACGGCGTCGGCCGCGCGGCCAAGCTGCTCGGCGGCGCGGGCGTGAAGCGCTTTGCGCGCGACGCGCTCGGCCAGGCGGGCGTGGACAGGGTACTCGTCAAGCTCGGCGCCAACGACCTCATCCATCCGCACTGCCTGAGCAAGCAGGGACGGCTGACCCCGGTCACGTTCGCGCAGATGACGGCGGGCTACCGCGCCCTTGCCGACATGGCGCACGCGCAGGGCGTGAAGATCTGGTTTTGCGCGCTCACGCCGTGGAAGGGCTACACACGCAACCTCTTCGGCCGCGGGGACGATATTCACTGGTCGCCGGAACTGGACACACTGCGGCCGGAGCTCAACGCCTGGTTCCAGAGCGCGGACTGCCCCGCCGACGGCTACATTCCGCTCGACGGCCTGACCGACCCGCATGACCCGGACGCGCTGCTGGCGGCCTACACGACCGACGGCGTACACCACACCCCCGCCGGGCAGCGGGCGCTCGCCGCGCTGATCCCGGAAGGCATCTTCACAGCCTGATACAGGAGGAATGCCCCATGGTGACCATTCGCCCCGCAGCCGCGGGCGACATTGCACGCATTACGGAGATCTATGACGCCATCCACACCGCCGAAGAGGCCGGTGTGACCACGATCGGCTGGGCGCGCGGCGTGTACCCGACGCGCGCGACCGCACAGGCCGCGCTCGACGCCGGGGAGCTGTTCGTGCTCGAAGACGACGGGACGGTCTATGCCGCCGGGCGCATCAACCACGAGCAGGTGCCGGTCTATGCGCAGGTGCCGTGGCAGTACGATGTGCCGCCGGAGCAGGTGCTCGTGCTGCACACGCTCGTCGTTGACCCGGCGGCCGGCGGGCGCGGGTACGGCACACAGTTCATGCGCTTTTATGAGCAGCGCGCCCGGGCACTCGGCTGCCGGGAGCTGCGCATCGACACAAACGCGAAAAATGCCGCCGCGCGCAGGCTCCACACCTCGCTCGGTTTCCGGGAGATGGCCGTCATGCCGTGCAATTTCAACGGCATCGCGGGCGTCTCGCTCGTGTGCCTTGAAAAAAGGCTGACCGCCGAGCCCTGAGCGGCGCCGGCAGAGAGGACATCACACGGACGCGGCCTTGCGGGCCGTGTCCGGGCAGGTCTGACCGTCCGGCGCGTGGAACGTCGGCACCATTTCGCGCAGCTTGGCGCGCAGCGCGGGGACATCCGTCTCCGGGATGGCACGCAGGAGCATGAGATTCTCCTCAAAAACCACGGGGTCAAACGCGATCTCATGGCCGATGTAGATCAGGTCGTTTTTCGTTTTCTGCATGCCCTCACCGCTGAGCAGCAGCTCCTCATAGAGCTTCTCGCCCGGGCGCAGACCGGTATAGACGATGGGGATATCCACATCGGGCTCGAGGCCGGAGAGGCGGATCATGTTGCGCGCCAGATCGTCGATGCGCACGGGCTCGCCCATGTCGAGCACAAAGATCTCGCCGCCGCGGGCATACGCCCCCGCCTGGAAGATGAGCTGCACGGCCTCGGGAATGGTCATGAAATAGCGGATGACGCGCTTGTCCGTGACCGTGACGGGGCCGCCGGCCTTGATCTGCTTGCGAAAGAGCGGGATGACGCTGCCGGCCGAGCCGAGGACGTTGCCGAAGCGCACGGCCACATACTCGGTGGCGGAGCGGTCATTCATCATCTGCACGATCATCTCGCACAGGCGCTTGGACGCGCCCATGACGTTCGTGGGGTTGACGGCCTTGTCCGTCGAGATGAGGATGAAGCGGCGCGTGCCGTACAGATCCGCCGCCTGCGCGACGTTGTAGGTGCCGAAGACGTTGTTCTTCACGGCCTCGAAGGGCGAATCTTCCATGAGCGGCACGTGCTTGTGCGCCGCCGCGTGACAGACGACATCGGGGCGGTAGCGATCGAACACCTGCATGACGCGCGTGCGGTCGCGCACCGAGCCGATGAGCACGACAAGGTTCAGCTCCGGGTGCGTGCGGTGCAGCTCCATCTGGATGTCGTAGGCGTTGTTCTCATAGATGTCGAAAATAATCAGGCACTTCGGCCGCAGTGCCGCCGCCTGGCGGCAGAGCTCGCTGCCGATGCTACCGCCGCCGCCCGTGATGAGGACGGTCTTGCCGGTGATGTAATCGCCGACCTCCGCGAGGTCGACCTTCACGGTCTCGCGGCCGAGCAGATCCTCGATATCCACCTCGTGGATCTGCTCGATGCGCACCTCGCCGTTGGCGAGCTGGCAGATGCCGGGCAGCGTGCGCAGGGTGCAGTCCGTCTCGTGGCAGCGCCCAAGGATCTGGAGCTTCTCCTTCCGGGACGCCGACGGGATGGCCAGAACGATCTCATCCACGCGGTACTTTGCCGCCATCTCGGGGATGGCGTCCCGCCCGCCGACGATCTTCACGCCGCGCAGGTAGCTGCCGAGCTTATCCGGCGCGTCGTCGATGATGCACACGACCTTGTTTTCCGAGCGCGGGCTGGTCTGAAACTCGCGCACCGCCATGGCGCCGGCCTGACCGCCGCCGATGAGCATGGTGCGCTTCTCCCCCCGGCTGTGCAGCCCGGCGCGCGTGCGCCGCACACCCCGGTAGGCAAAGCGCAGCAGCCCGCACAGCAGGCACAAAATGAGCATGTACATGACCGGGAAGCTGCGCGGCATCGTCAGTTGCAGCATGAACATGCCGATCGTATACCCGACGGCCGAGAAAAAGCAGCCCATGCCGATGCGGATCAGCTCCGGCGCGCTGGCAAATTCCCACAGGCTGTTATACAGCTTCAGGAAGCGGAAGATCACGATCGTACACACGGAGTTGATGCCGGCATAGACCAACATGTCGTGCAGGAACTCCGTTTTCTGCAATACGGACAGATCGAATTCAAAGCGTATGTACAGTGCCAGAAATGCCGACAGATTGATCAGAATCAGATCCGACAGCACGAGGCAAGTCACGCGCAGCGTCTTCTGGGCGCTGTGCGGCCGCCTGGTTCCCTTCTTCATATGTTTTTCCCCCCATCGGCGCGGCATCAGTCCGCGCCGTTTTTTTCCTTCCGGTCTCCATAACCGTATCCATAGCCGTAACCATAGCCATAGCCATAGCCATAGCCGTAGCTGGAGCGGCCGCTGCTGCGGCTGCAGGCATTGAGCGTGTAGCCGAGTACGGGCACGCCGTATTCATCGAGCGCGGCGAGGCTGTTGATGACGCTGGCGCGGCTGGAAAAGTCCTGCCGCACGACCAGCAGCGTGCAGTCCGCTGCGGCGCCGGCCTCCATCGCGTCCGTCATGAGTGAGCACGGCGGCGTGTCGAGCACAATGATGTCATAGCGCTCGCGCATCGTATCCATCAGCGCGCGAAACGCCCCACTGCCCAGCAGCTCCGTCTGCGCGCCGGTGCGCCGGCCTGCAAAGATCACGTCCGGCTTGCCCTTGCCGAGGGCGGTCACGATCCGGTCGGGCGCACCCGTACCGGCGAGATACTCCGCCAGCCCCACCGGCATGGGCCGGCCGGCCAGCTTCTGCACGGACGGGTTGCGCAGATCGCAGTCCACGAGCAGGACGCGGCGGCCGTGCCGCGCAAACGACAGCGCGAGCTGATACGAGACCGTGGTCTTGCCCTCACCGGGGATCGCGCTGGAGACCAGCAGCGTCTGATACCCGTTGGTGCGCAGCGCCTTGTCCGTGCGCATGGACAGCACGCGCAGCGACTCCCGGTAGCCCCGGTCGTTCGCCGCCTCGGCATCGAGCTGCGGCTGGCGGCTGCGGCTGCGCTTTTTTATGCGCACTGCCGGCAGCGCACCGAGATAGCGCGCGCTCGTCACCCGCTGCAGATCGTCGCGGCTTGTCACGGTCACGCGCGCACGGCCGGACAGATACAACGCGATCAGGCTCAGCGCCAGACCGAGGAGCGCGCCGCGCACGAGCGGCTGCTTCCACGAGAAGGGGTTCGACGGCTGCGTGGGCACACCGGTCTGATCCATGACGACCAGCTCCGTCGGGCCGACGACCAACTCGGCCACGTCCGGATAGTGTGCGACCACCGACTGCAGCACCGCATCGCACTGCGCAGCGTCCGCCCCGGTCACGCTCAGGGTGCAGAGGTTCGTGTCCTCCTCCGAGGTCGCGCGGATGGCCGGCAGCACGGTCAGACCGGTGTCGGCGCGCACGTTGCTGTCAAGCAGGCCGCTCGTGAGGATATAGGGAAATGTCTTTGCGATCTGCGACGCCGTCGCCGAACCGTAGGCAGCGCTGCCCTGCGCAGAGCCTTTGATATTGACGAGGAACGTGATCGAGGCCGTGTACTGCGGGTGATACGTCAGGCGGGCATAGCCGCCGAACGCGCCGCTGCACACTACGACCAGCACCAGGCACAGCCACCAGAGGCGGCGGAAGCTGCGCGCAAGCATGGCCAGCAGGTCGCTGGCGCTCACATAGTCCTGTTGCTTTTCTTCGTTCATTGTTCATCCTCCGCCGGCGTCCGTGTACCGTAGCCGTAACCATACTTGCTGCCGTAACCGTACCGTCCGCCATAGCCATAGCTCTGCCTGTCGCCGAGGCCGGCCGCATAGACGTTATTGAACACGCAGCCGAGCACCTTGGCATCCGAGCGCCGGAGCACGTCAATGCAGTCATTGAGCGCACAGGCGTTCGCCTGATCCTGACGCACGACGAGGATGGCCGCATCCACAAGATCCGCGATGCACTCGGCATCACCGCCGGCGCTCATGGGCGGCGTATCGACGATGATGACATCCATGCGCTGTGCCAGCTCCTGCAGCAGCGCGCGCAGCCGCTCGCCGTGGAGCAGCTCGGCCGCGTTGTCCACACCCTTGCGGCTGAGGATCGTGTCGATCCCGCGAGCCGCGTCGTGCCGGAGCAATGCGTCCACGGATCCGCCCTTGCTGAGGTAGGTCTCGAGCGGGACAAATTTCTCCTGCTGGCAGTCGAGCAGCTTATACACCGCCGGCTTTTTCAGATCCAGATCCATGAGCAGCACGTTCTTGTGCCGGCGACCCATGGCCAGCGCCAGATTGACGGCCACCGTGCTCTTGCCCTCGTCCTCGAGCAGAGACGTGACCATGACGGTCTTGCCCTGCTCACGGCGCAGGAAATAATCCACGCGGGCGCGCAGCTTCTTGAACGTCTCCACGAACGTGAAGCCCGTCGTCGGGTTCGTGATGAGGATGCTGGTCTTGCGGCGGCGGCGCCGAAGCCCGGCACGCAGCGTCTTATACTTCTTTTCATGCACCACGGTCGCCAGCAGGCGGGTATCGAGCTTCTGCTCCACGTCGCTCTCGTACTTGACCGTATCGCGCAGATACACGCGCGCCGCGAGATACACGACCGCCACGAGCGCGGCGACGGCACCGCTGAGCTCCGCCGTGTGCAGCGCATTGGCGCTGTTTGCCGGCACGGTCGGCACCTCCGGCTGGCGCAGCACGTCGAGCGCCACGTTGCTCATGAGCTTGCCGGCCTGCTCGCCGTAATGGCGCAGGACGCTCTGCGTGATGCGGCAGGCATCGCGCGGGGTGTGCGCCGAGACGGTCATCGTAAACAGGTTCGTCTCCGTGATCGGCTGGGTCGTGATCGTGCCGTCGACCGTGCCCAGATCCTGCTGGATGCACTTGCGCATGACATCCCCCTCAAAGAAGGTGGAAAGCGTGTCGGCCATGCTCGTCGCGGTGTTGAGGTTTGCGTACACCGTGCCGCCGTTGCGCACGGAGACGACGAACGTCGTCTGCGTCTGGTAGACCGGGCGGTACAAAAGCGACGCCGCGATGAAACCGCAGGCCGCCACCGTGACAACAAACATCACGATCAGCCCCAGCTTGTGCCACAGCTCGCGCGCGATCAGCAGCAGCGGTACGCGCTGATCGGCCGTGGGAGCCGTCTGTATTTTCTGCTCGTCCATGTGATCACCGCCCCTCATTGCACCACTACGACCTGACGGGTATGGCTCACGGCAGACCCGCTGCGGTAGGTGTAGGTCACTTCATATACGCCGGGCGTCTTTGTGTCCACATTGGACTCGACCGTGACGCCGGACGCGCTCTTGTCGCCGCCGCCCTGAACGCCGGCGATGTAATCCTTCGGCGCATAGTCGCTGCCGACGGGAAGATAGACCAGATACGACGTCAGCGTGAGCTGATCCGGATTCACGTCGCCGGTCGTGATCTCCACCGTGACGGGCACGACCGCCGTGTCGCCGAGGCTGTTGGTCACGCGCAGCTCCGCCGCGTGCGTGCCGGCGATCAGCAGCGAGCTGCCGTCGGTCAGTGCGATCTTGACACGGTCGGACAGGTCGCCGTCGATGCAGTCCGTCGCGCCGACGAGCAGCGACAGCGTGCGGCTGCCGTTTGTGCGGCAGATCAGCGGCTGCGAGAGCGTGAAGCGCGGCGAATGGTAATCCGTGTAGCGCACCGTGCGCACCGCCTTCGTCACGTGGCGGTCGGAATCGAAGGCCGCGTAGGTGACCTGCACCGTGCCGTCCTCGCGCAGGCCGGACCGACCCTGCACGACGAGCGAATCGGTCACGTCGCCGTCCTCGGCGTCCGTCGCCGTGACGCCGGCGAGCAGCGCCGCATCGTCCGCACTCGTGGACACCGCAAGCTCGTCGCCGGAAAAGACGATCTCCGGTGACGCGCCGCCGTATGCCATCTTTTGAAAAACGCAGACCGCCATCACGCCGAGGATCGACAGTGCCATGGCGACCGCCAGAATTGCAGAAGTCAGCTTTTTCACGAAAACACCTCTCTACTTGCTTAGAAAAACGGTCGGAACCGGCCCTCCGGCAGCGGCTCACTGCGCAGGATGCGCGCCGGATTGTCCTCCAGCAGGCACTGCGCCAGCTCCTCCGAATACCGCTCCGCCAGATAGTCCCACGCGCCGGACAGATCCGGCGTGCGCACATCGGGGCCGTGGGCATCGCTCGCCACACAGCCGACGAGCCCGTGCGCCAGCATGGCGCCGGCCAGCGCCTGTGCCCCGCGGCCGAAGCGGCCGAACAGGCTGCCCTTGTTCACCTGCAGGACGATGCCGCGATTGACCCAGTCAAACAGATAGTTGGGCATCCGCTGCAGGCCGTAATACCGCTCCGGGTGCGCGACGACCGGCCAGTACCCCGCCGCGAGCAATTCGTCCAGCAGCCGCTCGATGCGCAGCGGATCCTCGTGGAAGCCGAACTCGATGAGCAGGTAGCGCCCGCCGTTCAGCGTGAGCAGCCGCCCGTCGCGCAGCAGTCGCGGCACGTCGCCCGTGCCGAAGATCTCCATGCCGAGCGAGAGCTCCAATGGCAGCCCCGCCGCGCGCACGGCCTCACGCAGACATTCAAAGCGCACGTGCAGTGCCGGCGAGGCATAGTTTTCAAACGCACCGCGCTGGTTGCTGTGCGGCGTGGCGACCAGATGGGTCACGCCCGATTCCACCGCCACGGCGGCCATCAGCACCGACGTGTCCAGATCCGGTGACCCGTCGTCCAGCCCCGGAAGAATATGTGTATGCAGATCAATCATAATTTCTCATCACAAAGATACAAATGCATCAGTCCGGCGATTTCACGCAGGAAACCGCAAATTTTTTGATTTTTTTACGGGCGCTGCTCCGTCAGGTGCGTGCCGCGCAGGTCATACCGGCGGCTGCAGTGCCCGGCCGTGGCCGTGCGGTGCGTGATGAGCACGCACGTCTGTACGCGGCCGCTGTGCATGAGATTGTCGAGCATACGCTGCTCGGTCGTCTCGTCGAGCGCGCTCGTCGCCTCGTCAAGCAGCAGCACCGGCGCGCCGCGCAGCACGGCGCGCGCCACGGCAATGCGCTGCGCCTGCCCCTCGGACAGGCCGTGCCCCAGCTCGCCGGTGCGGGCATAGAGTCCGTCCGGGAGCTGGCGCACAAAGTCATAGGCGCAGGCCGTCTCGAGCGCGGCGACAAGCTCCGCATCCGTCGCCCCGGGGCGCACCATGCGCAGATTGTCCGCGATCGTGCCGGCAAAGACGGTGTTGCCCTGCGGCACATAGCTGAAGGCCGCGCGCGTGGCGGCCGAGACGGTCAGGCACTGCCCGTCCGCCCCGGTGAGACAGACGCTGCCGGTCTCCGGCCGGATGAGGCCGAGCATGAGGCGGATCATCGTGGTCTTGCCCTCGCCGGACGCGCCGGTGAGCGCCACGACCTCGCCCGGGCCGGCACGGAAATTCACCCGTTCGAGCACGGGCTCGCCGCCGGGATACGCAAACGACACGTCCCGCAGCTCCACCGTGCACGGATCCGGCACCGGTGCCGTCTCGCGCGCGCCGGGCTCCTCCGGCAGCTCGATGACGGCCATGAGCCGGCCGGCGGACGTCGTGACGGAGATCGCCGTCGGCACCAGACCGATCAGTGACGAAAACGCGCTGCGCAGCATGGTCGTAAGCTGCAGGAACATGGTCATCGCGCCGAAGGAGATGGCGTGCGTCCACAGCCGGTAGACGCCCCAACCGAAGCACCCGGCCGAGACGAGCAGCCCGACGATCGACATCACGAGCCCGGCGATGACCGAAAATCGGTTGTAGTCCAGATACGTCGTGCGGTATTTGTCCTGCATGGCACACATCCGGTCGCGGAAACCGTCCATGATGCCGAACGCCTTGATGGACGTGAGGTTGCGCAGCGAGTCCTCATGAAACGACATGACCTCGCTGCTGATGTCCTTCATGCGCCGGTTATACCCGCGCATGCGGCGCACGAGCACGCGCGAGCACAGCACGGACAGCGGCGCGCCGATGAGCGCGATGAGCGCCATGACGGGGTCGTAGCACAGAATGATGATCAGCGCGCCGAGAAACTGCACCGCCGCAGACACGAACCCCGGCAGCAGCCCCGTCACGCCGCCGGACACGGTGCCGACATCGCTGTTGAGGCGGTTGAGCAGGTCGCCGGAGCGAAACTGCTCGAGCGAGGCCCAGTCCGTGCGCAGCATGCGGTCATAGACCTCGGCCTGAATGCCGTTTTGCACGCGGATATTGATGATGGCCGCGATGCGCGAGGACACCGCCTGCATCCCGGCGCTGCCGAGCAGCAGGCCGGCCATCCAGGCCGCCGCCGTGAAGATCGCCCCGGCCTGAAAGCCCGTGACGACATCGATGAGCGTTTTCATGGCCACGCTCGACAGCAGGGACAGCACCGTGCCGAGTATGCCGAGCAGGATATGGATGGCGACGACGGCGCGGTAGCGGCGGATGTAGACAAACATCCACTTTGCTTCCCGCCACATTTCGCGCAGCGTACCGTCGCGCACCTTTTGTCTGAATTTCTTCGTAAAGCCCATGCGGCTGCACCCAATTCGCCGCGATCGCGCGCAAGGCGCAAAATCGCAAAATGATTCAGAATACATTGTAACACGACTTCCGGCTGCATCACAATATCTGATTCGATATTTTTTACGGAAATATCCAGTCTTTTTCGCCGAACTGCGGCCTACGGCCAAAAACGACAAGTGACCGGGACGATCGTCCCGGTCACGGAGCCGTATGCGGTTTCAGCAGTTTTCCTCAAATTCCACCGGCAGGCCGGTGAGGTAGCGCCGCACCATATCGAAGGCGTGGTTGGCCGCCGCGTGCTTGACGCGCACGCGCCCCCACTTGTCCTTGTGCAGCGTGCGGTGGAACGTGCCGTCCGGCGCGGCGAGCGCCACGAAGAGCGTACCGACGGTGTGCACCCCATCGCCGCCCGGACCGGCAAGGCCCGTGATGCTCAGGGCAAGGTCGGTACCGAAGGTGGCGCGCACATGCTCGGCCATCGCACCGGCGACCTCGGGGCTGACGGCGCCGCAGCGCGCGATGAGCGCGGGGTCGACACCGAGCAGGCGGGTCTTGGTCTCGTTGTTATAGGCGATGATGCCGCCGGCAAACACGGCCGACGCACCCGGCACGTTCGTGAGCATGTCGCCGAGCATGCCGCCGGTGCAGCTATCGGCCACGGCGATGGTCTTGTGCTGCGCGAGCAGGAGATCGGCTGCGCACGTCTCAATATTCGGCGTGTCGATGCCGTAGGCAAAGGCACCGAGCTCGCGCTGCACGCGCGCCACGCACGGAGCGATCATGGCCTCGGCCTCCGCCTCCGTGGGCGCCTTGGCCGTGACACGCACGAGGCACTCGCCCTCCTTGGCGTAGGGCGCGAGGGTGGGGTTTTGCATCTCGTTCATGAGGTCGCGCAGCCGGTACTCCATCGTGCCCTCGCCGATGCCGAAGATCTTGACATTGTGCGAGACGATGATGCCGTCCCCGCGCGCGGCGAGAAACGGGCGCACGCGGTAGCGCAGTAGGGGCTCGCACTCCAGCGGCGGGCCGGGCAGCATGATGACCGTGCAGCCGTCGGCCTCGAAGGCGCAGGCCGGTGCCGTGCCCCAGTCGTTTTGCAGCACGGTGCAGCCGCGCGGCAGCATGACCTGCTGCAGGTGGTTTTCCGTCATATAGGTGTGGCGCTCGCGGTACAGGCCGCGCAGGCGATCCTCCTCGGCCTTGTTGAGCTCGAGCGGGATGCCGAACGCGCCGGCCACGACCTCCTTGGTCAGGTCGTCGCACGTGGGGCCGAGGCCGCCGGTCGTGATGATGAGATCGGCGCGCGTGCGGGCAAGCTGCACCGCCTGCTCGAGCCGCGTGCGGTTATCGCCGACGACGGTCTGCCAGTAAACGTTGATGCCCAGCTCCGAGAGCAGGCGCGCGACGGCCGCCGCGTCGGTATTGATGGTGTCGCCGAGGAGCAGTTCGGTGCCGACGGCAATGAGTTCTGCATTCATAAGTCGATCCGGATC